>JAEEGL010150609.1_pt1 | contig 12668 bp, 12 predicted proteins | sample 9134231 | NCBI WGS metagenome assembly JAEEGL01 (sample SAMN16246548, study PRJNA631951) | gut metagenome | biome: gut microbiome; feature: rumen; material: fiber-attached | host: Bos | place: Iran: Karaj | collected 2018-10
CTGGTCTCCATGCTGCCGGGCCTCAACCGCTTCTCCGTGGGGCGGCGCATCTACGCGGCCAACGACATCACCGTCGTCATGACGGTCAAGCGCTCCCTGTCCGTCGACGCGACCGAGACCACCATCAAGGTCCACTTCCAGCCGACGGACACCATCTTTGACGTCTATCGCAAGATGAACGAGAAGATCGACGAGATCAAGGCCTCCGACGACAACAACAACACCGAGGACGTGGCCGAGGCCCTGAGCCATCTGCCCCGCCCGATCCTGCGTCTGGCCATCGCCGTCCTGCGCGTCATGGACTACTTCGGCTGGATCCCCGAGTCGCTGACCGACGCGAGCCCCTTCCACGGCTCCATGATCATCACCGACCTCGGCTCCCTGCGCATCGGCCCGGTCTTCCATCACATCTACAACTTCGGCACGCTGCCCGTCTTCATCGCCTTCGGCGCCAAGCGCCACAGCTACGAGCTCGACCGCCACGGCAACATGGTCGACCGCAAGCTCGTCGACATGAAGTTCACCCTCGACGAGCGCACCGTCGACGGCCACTATTTCTCGCAGGCCCTGCAGGCCTGGCGCTACCTCTTCGAGCATCCCGAGATCGTCGAATCCCCGCCCTCCCGCGTCATGGAGGACGTGTACTGAGCGCCCCGCCCGCAGTTCAGACGCCGCCATTCAAGCCCACCGCTCCCTCCGGAGCGGCGGGCTTTTTCGTTCTTTCAAGCTTTTTTCGACTTTTTCCGAAAAAACATCTTGACAAAAACCGGGCCCTCGTCTATTATGTTGGTGTACCGGTATACCGGTGTATCAAACTAACAAAATCTTAATGGGAGTGTGCAACATGGACGAAAGGAAATTCGGCAGGATCCTCGAAACCGGCATGGGACTGATCATGTCCTGCGTGCTGAACTTTACGGCAATGAAGGTACTGGGCGCGCCCATCAGCTTTCTGAGCGTGCTCTGGGGCTGGGTCGGCGCTTTCGCCGTCGCCGTGGCCATCAACTACTTTGCGCCCGTCATGGACTGGGTCGCCCCGCTGACCAAGGGCATCAAGAACAAGACCGCGGAGTACATCGTGCGCGTGTTCCTCTTCGCGCTCATCGAGATCATTTTCAACAGCGTGTGGTGTCTCGCCATGAACGGCCTGATCGCCCAGTGGCCCAAGGTCTTCCCCTATGTGTGGGTGATCGGCACGGTCGCCATCTTCATCGCGCTGCCCATCATGCTGCGCGTCGCCGGCGCCCTCGCCAAGAAGAAGTAAGTCAGCTTCGGACAAATACGATTTGAAAAGGGAGAAAAAAACATGAGCGTCAACAAGCTTTACAAAATGCACCGCACCCAGATCGAAGCCCTGCAGCAGCGCGGCTGCAACCTCGCCATCATCCCCCTCGGCCCCACCGAGGTCCACGGCCCGCATCTGCCCCTCTGGTGCGACATCGTCAGCGGCCTCGACCTGTCCGAGCGCACCGCGAAGAAGCTCGAGGCCATGGGCATCGAGTCCGTGATCGCCACCCCCGTCACCTACTGCGAAGCCGACGTCACCAACGTCTTCGCCGGCAACACCTCCCTGCGCTGCGAGACCGTCGCCATGCTCTTTGAGGACATCTGCCTGAGCCTGGCCAGAGCCGGCTTCGTCAACATCGTCGTCGTCAGCGGCCACGCCGATCCGCTCAACGCCGACTTCGTCGTCAAGGGCTTCGAGGCCGCCAAGGCCAAGAACCCCGCCGTCAACGCGATCTACTCCGACTGGTTCAGCATGATCACCAGCGGCGCGGTCAACCACCTGTGCAAGGGCGAGCATCCCGAGTGGGACCTGCACGCCGGTGAGATCGAGACCTCCTTCATCATGAACCGTTATCCCGAGCTCGTCGACGAGGCGCAGATCCGCGCCCTGCCCGTCAACCACGAGGGCGAGCACCTCTTCGCGAGGATCGCCGCCGGCGCCGACAACTTCATCGACTGCGGCGCGGTCGACGCCTACTTCGGCTCCCCGTCCCTCGCCTGCGCCCAGACCGGCGAGAAGACCTACGACGCCTTCTCCGACTTCATCGTGAAGGAAGCCCTGGCTCTGCTCGGCAAGTAAAAACCTGAAACGAACAGCCCGGGGCCCCGCCCCGGGCTGTCGGCTATCCTGCAGCCGTTTCCTCATACAGGACAGGAGGACGCGCAGGAGACGAAACAGAACACAAACCCGACCGACTTAGGAGGTACCGAAAGAATGAATCAGAAAGTAGTAGTGCTGAACGCGGGAAAAATGGATTTTGACGGCAAGCTGGATTTTTCCGTGCTGTCTCCCGATGTGACCGTCTATGCCGACAGCGCGCAGGAGGAGATCCTTGACAGGATCCAGGGGGCCTGTGTCGTGGTGACCAAGGAGCTGCCGGTTTCGGCCGAAATGATCAGACAGTTCCCGGACAGCGTGAAGCTGATCTGCGAAGCGGGCACCGGCTACAACAACATCGCGCTCGACGCCGCGGCGGAGCGCGGGATCAAGGTGTGCAACGTCCCCGCGTACAGCTCGCACCGGGTGGCGCATACCGCCGTCATGCTGATGCTGAACCTCGCTTCCACGATGCAGATGCAGATCAAAATGCTTGCCAGGGGCGATCGGAGCAACTTCACCGATCATCTGAAGGTCCCTCACGTGGAGCTCAACGGCAAAACGATCGGTGTGGTCGGCACGGGAAACATCGGCCGCCAGGTCATCCGCATCGCGCAGGCCATGGATATGAAGGTCCTGTGCCACGCCAGAAGGCAGCACCGGGACGAGGAGAACCTGCGCTATGTGTCTCTGGAGGAGCTGCTGAGGGAAAGTGATTTCATCACGCTCCACTGCCCCCTGACCGCCGAGACCCGGCATATGATCAACGAAGAGACGCTCGCCATGATGAAGCCGACCGCCTTCCTGATCAACGCCGCCAGAGGCGCCCTCGTAGATGAACCCGCGCTGATCCGGGCCCTGCAGAACGGTCAGATCGCCGGCGCCGGCCTGGACGTCCAGGAGATCGAGCCGCCCGCGGACGACAATCCTCTGTACACCCTGGACAATGTGATCATCACGCCGCATATGGGATGGAAAGGCATGGAGACCCGCCAGCGGCTGGTCGGCGTCGTGGCGGAGAATATCCGGGGCTTCTTCGAAGGCAAGCCGGTGAATATCGTGTCCGATTGACGCATTCGTGAGCGGCGGGAAGACCTGCGACGCCTTCTCCGACTGCATCGTCAAGGAAGCCCCGGCTCTGCTCGGCAAGTAAAAACCTGAAGCGAACAGCCCGGGGCCCTGCCCCGGGCTGTTGACTTTGGCCCCGAAGAATGATAAAGTTCTCTCAGAAATCAAGGGGGACGACTCTGTGGATCTGCTGAAAAACGAGGTATACGACAAGCTGCGCGCCATGCTCATGCAGGGGGCCTTTGAGCCGGGGAAGACCTATTCCCTCAACAAGCTCGCCGAGGAGCTGCAGGTCTCCAGGACGCCGGTGCGCGACGCGGTCATCCGCCTGAGCAACGAGAACCAGCTCGACATCCTGCCGAGCCGCGGCTTCCGCCTGCACCAGATGACGAGCGAGGAGATCGAGATCCGCAGCCACTTCGCCAACGCGGCGGAGGGCTACTGCGTGCTCTGCCTTGCCCGCGCCTGCCGCGAGGGGAAGACCCGCCCGGAGCTGGAGCGTCTGGCCGCGCTGGTGGAGCGCATGGACACGCCCGCGCTCGAACGGATGAGCTTCGGCGAGTTCTACGCCATCGACAACGCCTTTCACGAGACGCTGCTCAAAAGCCTGGGCGGGGAGCTTTCGGTCCTGGAGCGCCTGCTCGCCTTCACGGCGCGCATGGAGCGCAGCGAGCTGGACGCGCTGAGCTTCCGGGAGTTCTACGAGCTTGACAACGGCTTCCACGACACGCTGCTCCACGGCGTCGGCGACGGCTTTTACGAGACCATGCGCACGCAGAACCTCGGCTTCGTCGACCATCCGGAGCTGCACATGGGCCTGCCGGTCGACCGGCGGAAGGTCCTCTCTTTCCACCGCCGCATCCTGGCCGCGATCCTCGCCGGGGACGGCGACGCGGGCTACCGCGCCCTCCTCGAGCATGCGGAGTATATGGTCTCCATCCAGATGGAGAAGGAATAAAGCTTTCAAACGGGAGGGATCTGTATGACACAGGAAGAGATCGTCAAGAAAAGACAGGAGCTGGTGCACACCATGTTCTCCAGCACGGGGGAGGATTTCGTCCGCCTCGTCCTGGAAAACTGCCGCGGCGGCGTCAGCGCGCTCAGCGCCGAGATGCGCGAGCGCATGCACGCCCAGGAGTTCGACTGGAACGGTTTTCCCTGGTACAAGCTGCGCGTGGGCGAGCCGAAGGGCAAGACCAAAAAGATCCTCTATCTGCACGGGGGCGGCTGGGTCATGGACTCGGGCGTGGCGCAGTACAATTTCGCCGAGTATCTCGCGACCGAGACCGGCGCGGAGATCTGGTTCCCCGAATACCCCATCATCCCCGAGCACAACGGCAAGGAGGCCCTCGACATGGCGATGGCCCTCTACCGTGAGATGCTGAAAGAATGCCCCGGCGAGGCCATCGCCCTGGGCGGCGACTCCGCGGGCGGCGGCCTCGCGCTCTCGGCCGCGCTCGCCATCAACGCCGAGGGCCTCGACAAGCCGAACAACCTGTTCCTGGTCTCCCCCGGCTGCAACTGCGGCGGCGCGCCGAGGAACGCCGAGGAGAAGGCCTACGAGGACCTGCTCCTTTCGCGCGACCCGATCGTCTCCACCCGGGCCTTCCCGACCGCGCTCAAGCTCTGGGCCGGGCCTCTCGCCACGGACGACTGGCGCGTCAACCCGATGACCGGCAGCCTGAAGGAGCTGCCCCCGATGCTGATCTTCGCGGGCGGCCACGAGGCCATGGAGATGGGCATCCGCCAGTTTGTGGAGGAGGCCATCCGCCAGGACGCCGACGTGGTCTACTACGTCAAGAACTTCGAGGGCCACGCCTACGTCATGTACTACCCCTACGCAAAGGAAGAGCGGCAGATGATCGTCAACCGCCTGCTCGGCTGAACAGAAGAGGAAAAAAGGCACAAAAAAAGACACACCTGTGGGTGTGTCTTTTTCGTGCGCCGGTCGCCTTACTCGTCCTCGGAGCGGCCGATGCGCTCGAGGGCGGCGGCGCGGTTCCAGAGGAAGTTGAAGCCCAGCTCCTCCCCGCTGCGGATACGGCGGAAGTTCTCCATGTGCCGCAGCAGGATCGGCAGGAAGGGCACGGCGAGGATCGCCGCCCCGGCCCAGAAGCCCGTGGCGACCCCGTACCAGAGCGGCCAGACCGCCGCCATCGCGGTCGTCGCGACGCAGACGTAGTTGGTGACGAGGGCGATCAGGATCGCGATCCCCAGGAGGATCAGCAGGGTCTTCGGGTCGTAGGCCAGGACCACGCCGCCGAGGCAGGCCAGGCCCTTGCCGCCGTGAAAGTGCAGAAAGAGCGAGAACATGTGGCCGAGGATGCAGGCCGAGCCCGCGATCAGGCTCGCCGTGCGCAGCAGCGGAAAGAGCTTTCCCGCCAGCCAGCAGGAGAAGGCCGCCTTGAGGATGTCGAGGAGCGCCACCAGCAGGCCCGCGCGCTTGCCCGCCATGATGACGGTGTTCGACGCGCCCGGGTTGCACGAGCCGCTCTTCTTCGGGTCATAGCCCTTGAGGCGTCCGATGAGCACGGCGTGGTTGACGCTGCCGATCAGATAGCCGAGCAGGATGCAGGAGAGCACCTGCAGGATGATGGTTCGATCCAAGAGATTATCCTTCCAGAACAAAGCGTTCGATCGCGGCGGCGAAGCCGCCCTCGTTGTTGCTGCCGGTCACATGGTCCGCGCCGGCGATCAGATCGGGGTCGGCGTTGGCCATGGCCACGCCCACGCCCGCGGCGGTGAGCATGTCGAGGTCGTTGGTCCCGTCGCCCAGGGCGAGGACCTGCTCCGGCCCGATCCCGAGCACGCGGCACAGGCCGAGCATCGCCTGGCCCTTGGTGGCCCCGGCGGCGTTGATCTCGATGTTGAAGGGCACGGAGCTCGTAAAGCGCAGGTCGGGGAAGCGCGCGGGCAGGGTCTCCAGCTCCCGCAGGCGCTGCGCGGGGTCGGTGAAGTAGAGCTGCATCTTCTGCAGCGGCTCGCCCTTTTCGCGCAGGTATTCCTTGAGCTCCGGCACGGGGCTGCGCAGGGTGGTGATGAGCCTGCGGATGCCGGCGTCGGGGATGACGCGCGTCGCCTCTTCGAGCATCCAGTCCGTCATGTAGCCCCAGTCGTTCTGATAGCAGTCGTAGAGCACCCCGAGGCTGTCGGCGTAGCGGTAGAAGTCCAGCGCCCGCTCGAGGGAGACCTCCGCCTTCACGGCGACCCGGTCCTCCAGGGCGTCGTAGACGTAGGCGCCGTTGGAGGTGATGAACCAGCGCAGGAAGGGCAGCGTGCGCAGCGTCTCCGGCAGGCCCGGGACGATGCGCCCGGTGGCCGGGACGATCCACACGCCCCGGGCGGCGGCCGCCTCGAGGGCCCGGAGGTTTTCCGGGGGGATATTCTTGTTGTCGTCGAGAAAGGTCCCGTCCAGATCGAAGCAGATCAGCCGAATGTCCATGCGGCGCCCCTTTGCGTTTGTGATTTTGCGCGGGCCTCCGGCTCAGGCGCCCGGCTTGCCCAGCATGCGGAACATGTTCTTCTTGTAGGCCTCGACGCCGGGCTGGTCGAAGGGGTTGACCTGCGACATGTAGCCCGAGATCGCGCAGGCCATCTCAAAGAAGATGACCATCTCGGCAAAGCCCGCCTCGTCGCGCCTGGAAAGCTCGATGACGATGTTGGGCACGCCGCCGCTGACGTGCGCGTCGCGCACGGCGTCGGCCGCCACGCGGCAGACCTCGGACAGGTCGCGGCCGGCGAGGTAGTTGAGGCCGTCGGCGTCGCTCGCCTCAAAGGGGAAGGCCAGGCGCGTGCGGCTCTCGGTAAAGCGGACGATGGACTCCATCAGCATCCGCGGGCCCTGCTGGATGTACTGGCCCATGGAGTGCAGGTCGGCAGTGAACTCGACCGAGGCGGGGAAGATGCCCTTGCCGTCCTTGCCCTCGCTCTCGCCGTAGAGCTGCTTCCACCACTCGGCCATGAAGCGGAAGCTCGGCTCGTAGCAGCCGAGGATCTCCACGCCGTAGCCCTTGCCGTAGAGATGCTGCCGGGCGGCGGCATACTGCCAGACGGGGTTCTCGGGGCTTCTGAGGTCGAAGGCCCCGAGGGCGGCGATGGCCGCGTCGACCACCTTGCGCACATCGATCCCGGCGACGGCCATCGGCAGGAGGCCGACCGCGGACAGGACGCTGAAGCGACCGCCGACGTCGTCGGGCACGACGAAGCAGGGCCAGCCGTTCGTGTCCGCCAGGGTCTTCAGCACGCCGCGCTTTGCGTCGGTCGTGGCGAAGATATGCTCGTTGGCTTTGTCGCCGTACTTCTTCGCGAGCAGCTCGCGGAAGATGCGGAAGGAGACCGCGGGCTCGAGGGTGGTGCCGGACTTGGAGATGACGTTGACGTCAAAGTCCAGGTCGCCGAGGGCCTCGATCGTGTCGTTGACGGCGTCGACGGAGAGCGTGTTGCCCATGAAGAAGACCTTCGGGTCATTCTTGCCCGGGCGGGGCTTCAGGAGCTCGATCGCGCCACTTGCGCCGAGGTAGGAGCCGCCGATGCCGATGACGACGAGGGCCTTCGAGCGGGCGCGGATGGTCTCGGCCACGGCGCAGATCGCGTCGAGCTCGGTGGCCTTGATGCGCTGGGGCAGCTCCGTCCAGCCGGTGAAATCGGCGCCGAGGCCGGACTTGTCGCTCAGGGTCTTGTGGGCGAGCGCCGCGAGGGCGTAGTCGGGGCCGGCGGCCGTGAAGAAGGGGCGGGCGCCGGAAAGGTCTACATGAACCATGGTTTGCCTCCTGTTATTCATCAGTTGATATTTGTGGATTTTGTTTTGGTTTTATTATTATACCTGCGCCGCCGCGCGCTTGTCAATCAGCGCCGCGGAAAACAGACGCGGCCGCGGACCGCGTCGAGACCGACGAGGCCGACCCGTGCGTCGCGGCTGTCGACGCTCGCGCCATGGTTGTCGCCGAGCAGGAAGAGACTGCCCTCCGGCACAACGAAGGGCGTCCCGGCGAGGAAGGCGGCGCGCTCCTCCTCGGGCGGCAGCTCCGCCGCACGGACGCCGTTGACGCAGAGCGCCCCGTCCTCGATCGTGAGCGTGTCGCCGCCGACGGCGGCCACGCGCTTGACGATGCTCCGGCCCAGGCCCTCGGCGCGGACGAGCAGCACGTCGCCCCGCGCAGGCTCGTCCACCCGCTTTTCGAGCAGCACGAGGGAGCCGCTGCGATAGGCGGGGGCCATGGAGTCCCCGTGGATCAGCAGCAGCTGAACATGAAAGGCCGAGATCCAGGCCGCGAGGAGGACGACGGCCAGGACGGCGAGCGCGGTCGCGCGGAAGCGGATGTTTGTTTCCATGGCAACAGTATAGCAGGAAGATCCCCGAAAGTACAGCATGGAACGCGCTTTGCCCTTGCTTCCATGCGGGGATGCGTGTATACTGGATTTATCAGGAAAACAAGACGATCGCGTTTCAGAAAGCAAGGAGGCGCAGAACATGGCCCTGCATATCGTGACCGAGGCAAACCGCTGTCTCAACTGCAAGAACCCCGGCTGTCAGAAGGCTTGTCCCGTCCATACGCCCATCCCGCAGATCATCCGGCTGTTCAAGGAGGACCGGCTCATGGAGGCCGGCGAGATGCTCTTTGAAAACAATCCCATGTCCCTGGTCTGCTCCATCGTCTGCAACCACGAAAAGCAGTGCGCGGGCGGCTGCATCCGCGGCATCAAGGACACGCCCGTCCACTTCTCCAGCATCGAGACCTATATCTCCGACATGTATCTGGACCGCATGCAGGTCAAGCCCGCCGAGCCCAAGGGCGTGAACGTCGCGGTCATCGGCTGCGGCCCCGCCGGCATCACCGCCGCAGTGGAGCTGGCAAGGCACGGCTACTCCGTCACCGTCTTCGAGTGGAAGGGCAAGATCGGCGGCCTGCTGCAGTACGGCATCCCGGAATTCCGCCTGCCCAAGAGCGTCATCGACCGCTACCAGGGCCGCATGGAGGAAATGGGCATCCGCATCCGCACGAACACGACCATCGGCTCCGTGCTCATGATCGACAACCTCTTCCGCGACGGCTACAAGAGCGTCTTCATCGGCACCGGCGCCGAGCTGCCGCGCCGCCTCGACATCGAGGGCGAGAGCCTGGGCAACGTGATCTTCGGCCTGAACTATCTGGCCAACCCCAAGGGCCACAAGCTGGGCGACCGGGTCGCCGTCATCGGCATGGGCAACGCCGCCATCGACGTGGCGCGCACCGCCCTGCGCAACGGCACGCGGCATGTCACGCTCTACGCGAGGTCCAAGAACGTCACCGCCAGCTCCAGCGAGGTCGCCTACGCCGAGCTCGACGGGGCGGAGTTCGTCTTCGGCATGCAGATCCAGAAGATCACGCCGGAGGGCCCCGTCTTCAAGCGCGCGATCTTCGACGAGGAGGACCGCGTCGTCGGCTACGAGGACGAGCTTGTCCAGGTGCAGGCCGACTCCACGGTCATCTCCATCAGCCAGGTGCCGCGGCGCAAGCTCGTGCGCACGACGGTCGGCCTCGAGCTCAGCGAGAAGGGCACCCTCCTCGTGGACGAGAACTACATGACCACCAAGCCCGGCGTCTTCGCCGCGGGCGACGTGTGCACCGGGGCCAAGACCGTGGTGCACGCCGTGCAGGGCGCCAAGCTCGCCGCCCAGGCCATGATGCGCTACATGGAGGAAAACGCCTGACCCCCGGCGCGGCGATTCGTTTCCCCCGGCTGCGGAAGCTTTTCCGCAGCCGGGGTTTCATTATTTCATTATGCCAGGCCCGGCAGCACCATCGCGCGATGCAGGAGGGCCAGGGCCGCCTCCGCCTTTTCCGGCGAAACGCTGAGCGTCACGCCCTTGTCGTCCAGGCCGCCCTCCTCGAGCGCGATCCCCTCGGCGGCCAGCAGCAGGGCCGCCTCTGAGAGCGCGGCCGCGTCCGCGCCTTTCCCCGCAAGGGTGAGCCTGCCCGCCTTCCGGTCGCCGGCGATCCCGGCAAAGCGCGGCCGTCTGTCCTCCGGCAGGCGGCAGATGCGGCTGCCCGCGCCCTCCTCAAAGGAGGACAGCAGGCGCAGATCGACGTTGTTGGCCATGGCCAGCTCCACCGAGCGCGGATGCAGCACCTGCGCCCCCGCGCGGGCCAGGGCGAGCATGTCGCGAAAGTCGACGCGCTCCAGGCGCCGCGCCTCCGGAAGGAGCCTTGGGTCCGCCGTATAGACGCCGTCGACGTCGCTGTAGATCTCGCAGCACTCCGCCTCGAGGGCCGCGGCCAGGGCGACCGCCGTCGTGTCCGAGCCGCCCCTGCCCAGGCTCGTCACATCCCCCCGGCGGCACACGCCCTGAAAGCCCGTGACCACCGGGACGCGGCCGCGGCTGAGCTCCTCGCGCAGTCTCCCCGGGGCGATCAGGCGGATCTCGGCCTCGCCGTAGCGGCAGTCCGTGAGGATCCCGGCCTGCCAGCCCGTCAGGGACACGGCCTCGAGGCCCAGCTCCTCCATGGCGAGGACGAGCAGGGCGGCGGCCTGCTGCTCGCCCGTGGTGACGAGGGCGTCGAGCTCCCGCGGGGCGGGGCTCGCGGCGAAGGCGTGCGCCCGGTCCGTCAGCACGTCGGTCTCGCCGCCCATGGCCGACACGACCACGACGAGCTCCTCCGCGCCGCGGCGGCGCTCCAGGCACATCCGCGCCACATGGCGCAGCCGCCCGAGATCGGCAAGGGAGCTGCCGCCGAATTTTTGCACGATCAACATGGTCTTCCTCCAATCGCCCGCGGAAAACGCCTGTTCTCCCGGGCGCGAAAAATCGAAACAACAGGGCGGCGGATGCTTTCCGCCGCCACTCCATTCTATTCGTTCTCCCGGCGCGCGTTCATGCGAATAAAAGCGCGCCCATCCGCCCATAACAACAGAAAGCGTATCAAACGCGAAAGGGGGCGCGGACATGCAGGAGAAACTGACGCAGGGCTTTTCGCGCCTGCTCGCGGTCTGCGCCGCAGCCGCGCTCGTCTGGCTCTCGCTGCGCTATCTCCTGCGCTGGGCCGCGCCCTTTCTGGCCGCCTGGGCCCTCGCCGCCCTCCTCGAGCCGGCGGTCGCCTTCCTCGTGCGGCACCGCTGGCGCAGAGGCGCGGCCGCCGGGCTGTGCAGTCTGGCGGCCTTCGCGCTGATCCTCTGGGGTATGGGCGCGCTGGTCTGGAAAGGCGTGGGCGCCGCGGCGGAGCTCGGCAGGGAGCTGCCCGCGGTCGCGGAGGCCCTCGTGCGGCAGCACATCCGGGACGCGCCGGAGCCCTCGGCGCTCTTTCTGGAAAAGGCCCTCGAGGGCCTGGACGCGACGCTGTCCGAGGTCCCGGCCCAGATCTCCCTGCGGGCGGTCGCCCTGGTGACGCGCAGCGCCCAGGCCAGTCCCGACACCCTGCTCTCCCTGGTCACGACCGCCCTCGGGACCGGTCTCATCTCCGCCTCCTACCCGCACCTGCAGGCCTTCCTCCTGGCGCAGCTGCCGGACCGGCTGCGCCTGCGTCTCGAGGGCCTCGGCGGCGATCTGAAGAGCGGCTTCGGGGGCGTCCTGCGCGCACAGCTGCTGCTGATGCTGCTGACCTTCTTCGAGCTCCTGCCGGCCTTTCTCCTGCTGCATGTCCGGGGCGCCTTCGTCCTGGCCGCGGCCACCGCGCTCATCGACGCGCTGCCCGTCTTCGGGACCGGGGTCGTCCTGGTGCCCTGGGCCCTCAGCTGCTTCCTGCTCGGCTCGGCGCGAAGGGGCCTGGCCCTGCTGTTCGTCTGGGGCATGTCCTGCCTGGTGCGCAGCTTCGCGCAGGCCAAGCTCCTGGGCGACCAGATCGGGCTCGACCCCCTGGCCTCGCTCGTCGGGGTCTATGTGGGCTGGCGCTGCTGCGGCATCCTGGGCATGCTGCTCTTCCCGCTGCTCCTGGTGCTGCTGATCCGGCTCAACGAGCGCGGCGTGCTGCGCCTCTGGCGCGAGACGGACGAATAAAAACTGCCGCCGACGGGACGCAAAAGTGATTTACAAGCGCCGGGTTCTGCGTTAAAATGGCAGAAAGAAGACCGAAAACAACCCCGGACACCACAAAAAAGGAGACCTGATCATGAAAAAAGCACTCTCTCTGCTGCTTGCGCTGTGCATGATCCTGGCGCTCTGCGCCTGCGGCTCCGGTGCAAAAGCCGAGGCCAAGCCGGCCGCAACGCCGGAAGCCACCGCCGCGCCGACGCCCGAGCCCACGCCGGAGCCCACACCGGAGCCGACCCCCGAGCCGACCCCGGACCCGGAAGCGGAGGCCATGGCATACATAGACGAGGCCAGGGCGCTGGTCGACAGCGAGGAATACTACGAGGCCGCGCTGCGTATCCGCGACTGCGGGGAGGACTACCCCGACAGCGAGGCGGCCGCGCTCGGCGGCGAGCTGATGGACGAGATCGCCGAAGCGCTGAAGGATGCGCAGCCGAAGACCGGCGAGCTCGAGCGCAACTTCCCCTACTGGGGCAAGAGCTGCGTCAAGGC
>JAEEGL010225579.1_pt1 | contig 12668 bp, 6 predicted proteins | sample 9134231 | NCBI WGS metagenome assembly JAEEGL01 (sample SAMN16246548, study PRJNA631951) | gut metagenome | biome: gut microbiome; feature: rumen; material: fiber-attached | host: Bos | place: Iran: Karaj | collected 2018-10
GCGGGGCAGCTGTCGGAGTTTGACCCGCTGATCAAGAAGACGGCCAAGAAGATCGGCTGGGACTGGCGCTTGTTGGCGTCGCTCATCTGTCAGGAGTCGCATTTCAAGCTTGATTTGGAGAGCGAGAAGGGCGCTTTCGGCCTGATGCAGCTCATGCCCGTGGTGATGGAGAAATACGGCATCGACTATGAGTCGTCGCCCGAGGAGCAGATCGAAGCCGGCGGCAAGCTGTTGGCCTATCTCGGCGACTGCTTTGAGAACAAGGTGGCCGACAGCACCGAAAGGATTAAGTTTGTGCTGGCTTCCTACAATGCAGGCCTCGGCCATGTGTATGACGCCCAACGCTTGGCGGCCAAATATGGCGCCGACCCCGAGGTGTGGGACAACAGCGTCGACTATTATATCCTCAACAAGTCGAAGTATTACAACGACACCTGCTGTCGTGCCGGTTACCTGCGTGGCGGCGAGACCTACCGTTTCGTGGAGGAGGTCCTCGATCGTTTCTATCAGTATCAGGCGAGCTATAACTGATTTTTAGGATTCTTTTTGAACTTGCGGTTTGCTTTTTTGGCGGGAAAAGGGTATTTTTGCGCCTATGAACCGTTGTTGTCTGATAGGAATCATTCTCGTTTTGGCCTTTGCCGCCTGCACCAATCCCGCTGGTAACGCTTTTGTGGAGTCGCGATTTAGCGCATCTCCAACCATCACGCCGTCCCCCGAATGGGTCGCCATCGACAGCCTGATGTGGCAACGTCCCGACAGTGCCTTGACCCGCCTTCTTTCCTTCTGTGACGACAATCGTCTTGATACCTGCGGCCCTTTGGACAAGCATTGTTTTCATCTTCTTTTGGCCGACGCCTTGTTCAAGAACGGCTACGAGCAAACCAATGCGAAGGAAATCGTGGAGGCAGCCCGTTACTGTGACAGCTGTAATTGTGCCGGTCCTGCTGAATGGTCGACATTCATGGCCGCCAGGGCCCATTATCTGTGTGGCATCGGCTATCAGGAAAACGACAGTGCCCTTTTGGCATGCAAGGAATACTTCAAGGTGTTGGATTTGCTGGACGGGGGCCTTTCCTGTCACGTTTCGACGGAAAGAAGCGCCAACCTGTTGGGCTTGGCTTACAGCCGATTGGGAGTGGTGTTTTACTATTATGGTCTGCCGAAGAGCGCAGTGGAGGCCTATCGGTCGGCTTTGGAATGCTTTCATGCGAGCCATAATGCCACCAATGAAATTCATTCCTTGAGATGGATGGCAAATTCTTATCGCCTTGACGCACAAAACGACAGCGCGCTTCTTTATTTCGAGGAAGCCAAGCGAAGGTCGGCTGATCTGGGTGACCAGGTCCTTAAGGATGTCATATTGGCCGAAGCCGCCCCGGTTTATTACGACCTTGGATGGGTTGACGAGGCTTTCGCCTCCATCAAGGAATCCCTTTGCAATGCCCAAAACGACAACCAATATTATGCGAGATGTTTCACTTTGGGCTCTTTTTATTTGAAGGAAGGAGCCTATGATTCGGCGGTTTGTTATCTGGAACAGAGTGCCCGAAGCGATATGTACGATACCCATACTGCCTCCGATGAGATGCTGGCAAAAGCCTATGGAGCTTTGGGCGATTCCACTAGGGCATTGCACTATCAACTTCAATATGCTGCCGATTTGAGGCCGTTCGTCGATAAATTTCCGGTTTCCATTGAGTTGGCCAATCTTTATGAGACCTATAGGAAAGATAAAGACACACAAAGGCATGAAGAGTATGTGAAGTATAGAAACCGTCGTTTGGCCTGTTTCGTTGCGGGCACGGCCGTTTTCATCCTTTTGCTTGTGACGGTTTTTGGGAAATCGGTAAGTTCGATCCGCAAAAAATCCAGAAAACGGTTTGGCGTTCTCGAAGAGAGAATAAGTAAGGCTCAAGGGGAGCTGAAGGAGAAGGAAAAGGCGTTGTCGGTGATGGCCCGAAAGGTTGAGATAGCCAATTTTGCGGACGAACCTGTTTGTCAGCGTATTCTGAAAACGGTGCATGAGGTGCAGTTTCTTCCCAAAGTAGAACATCCAATATATAAGGAGCATGCCTTAAGCCAAAACGAGCTTATGGCCTTGCGCAATGCGGTGAACAGGCACTATGGGCATTTTACGACGCGCATTCGTGAGAGGTATCCTGATCTGACCGATATGGACATCGATTACTGTTGCCTCTATCTGCTTGGCCTGAAAAATGCCGATTGTGCCGCTTTGATGCAAAAAGCCTATCCAACGGTCTGTGAAAGGAGCCGAAAACTGAAGGCTATTTTGGGTTCCACGGAGCCCTTGCCTGACACCTTGCGTAAAATTGTGACGCGGAAGAGATGGATAGAAGGCTCTTTAGATGTTGATAAACAATAAGATAGCCTTGTTTTCCCGACCCATAGCAATCCATACCCAATTTTTCTTGCTTCCCCATCATCAGCCAACTACTTTTGTTAGAGTTAATTCCAAAACAAAAGTATTATGGCAAAGAAAATCTTATCTATCCTGGGCCTATTTTTGGCAATGGGCATGGCATTGGCTGAAAACAATGCCTTTTCCGACAATGTAATCGTAATACGGGCCAGCACAGAAGGTGGTGGCGCGCGTTCTTATTTGGAGCAGTACATCAGTGCTTCCCTCAGTGGCCATTATTTGTCGATCTCCGTTTCGCAAGACATTGGACAGATGACGGTGGGGATTGTCTCTTCCACGGGCGTGACCGTTGACGAGCAATCTGTTGAGACACCTACTAGCGTGCAGTTCTATATTTCCCAGGGAGGGGAATATGACATTGAAATTACCCTTTCCAACGACGAGGAATTTACAGGTAGCTTTATTGTGATGGATTGAAAACAAGTTAACGTATAATTATAAAAGGAATGGCATGAAAAACAGAAAACTTATCCTAATCCTTGCAGCTATGACGATGATCGCCTTCGTTGCCGTGGCCATGGTGTCGTGCAAGAAAGAACTAGAGCAATCCGTTGTAGACGGCAGTCATGGTGAATGCGCTTTGAACCGAATACTATGCTTCAAGCAACAGTTGGAAGATGCACTAATGGCTCCTGACACAAAATCCACCTCTTATTTGAGCGCCGATGATGCCGTTTGGAACATCGAAGCCTTGTTCAACCTATATTATGCTTATCCTGAATTGTCATTTGGGAAAACGGTTACCTACGACACCATTCTATACTTGCCTGTAAGTGCCAACGACTCGGTGTCGATCAGCGACTTGGCTGTGTTTTACGGCAAGATGTTCGAGACGGTACAAGCCGTATACAACAGCATCGTTCTGCCTAACAAGCAGTTCCTAATACTTGACGTAGAAAGGGGAGAACGGGAAGGAGACCTTCTGCCCATTGAATTGCATTCGTTGCAGGGTGTCGCCAAAGGCACACCTGATCCACATGATCCAGTCCCATGGCCAGGTCCTTTCGCCGAAGGATCGCCTTGGTATTATGGAGAGGATGGAGGCAGGCTTGACGGCACCTTCTATTCATGGATGGATGCCGCTGACACGTTGAGCAATATGTTGAATGCCGTATTGGTTCCTCAGCCTTCCGAAGGGGAGATTTATTTTTATACAGGTACCATTATGAAGCAATTGGAAAGTGGTGACCATATACCATTTGCATATTCAAACTTCCCTGGCAATTATTGTGAGTTTTACGTTAAGAACCCAAGCTCTGATGATTATTGGCTCAGTTATGAGCAGATGAATTTCCAATACTTTGGCGAACGACACCTTGTGCTAAATGTGTTCCCAGCTGATCAAACAACCCCCATTCCCTCAGGTCATTCCTTGTTTAATGTGACAATAACCGACTTCAAGAATATTATTCAAAACAATGTAGACGAGATTGGGCATCATACATGTGCATATTATGGACGCAGGGAAGTGCTTGGCGAGAATGTGATAATTAAGGGCAATCTATAAAATTGATTTAAAAAAACAGTTATGAAGAAGTTTGTTTTAACCACAGCCTTAATGCTTCTGTTAAGTGTAAAAGGCTTTTCTCAAGAGTGGGTTGTGCCCCTTGGGAATGACAGCGTTGTGAATTTTAGGGATTTAATCGCCGTTGACGGAGGCGAGAACGTGCTTTGTGTTGGCCACACCTCCTACGAATTGCCTCAAGATGGGGGTGTTGTCAAAGTCTCCAAAAACGGTGAGCACATATGCCGTGTCGTACATCATGCTGGCAAAAGACTGCGGTATTACAGTGCAGTCCAACTACCGAACGGTAACTACATGGCCTTTGGGGTGAGCGACGACAGCCTATGTGACCCTTATATACAGAAATATCTCTGTGTAGACATTTTTGATAGCGAGCTTGAACTTGTTTCCTCGAAAATGCACTATGTTGACGATGATGTCTTCGACTGCTTTTTTGAAGCCGACAATGGCCATACAATGAAATCAACCGTCATCAAAACGGGCAATGCCCTGTTGGCTGCCAGGTTGTCGTATTATGTTGAATCGACCTATGGTGGCTATTACACGGGCGCCTTGCGCTTTTATGAATTTGACGAGCATGGCGATGTCGTCAGAATGGTTGATGACGATCCGGCAATTACACGTGTAGGCTCCATCAAAGAGGTTGCAAAGGCGCCCCATTCAGACAATCTGATTGTCATTGTAAATGGAGGCATTTTTCCGCCTCACTCAGGTTGTTCTGGGATGCTCGTTGTGGACACGACGCTGCACATTGTGTCCAAACAGCACATGCTGAACATCGGAGTACCCTTCAGCGCTTCGGATGTTGCCTGTGAAGGCAAATGGATTGCAGGAGAACATCTTATTCTTGACATTGAAAGCTATGAAGGTAGCTCTTTCGTGATGCATAACCTTTACAAGGTGGATTCCTCATTGAATGTATATGCCAATTTACGCCTGCCTCCCTATGATTCTTGTACCTGGGTGCCGTTCGGGACGAGCACGGCCTACATCAACGATTCCACCATATTCGCTTTTTCATACAGCAGTCTGGATTTCCTTTCTCTATACACGCAGCAAGCCAATGTCGTTTTGGTCGACAAGGACCTTAACCTGCTTGGACGCAAAGTTTTCAAGCATGACGACATAATCTGCATAATATGCCCCCCCGCGGCTTTCAATGATGGGGGCTGTTTGATTCTGCTTTCTTCATATTCTGGACAACACTATCAAGGGGATCCGGTTCGTAAACACGAACTCATGAAGCTCCGCCGTGAGGATATCGAGATTACTTGGGATGTGGTTCAGGAAAAAGATGCGACAAATCACGACTCGCCCTACCCCAATCCAACCGACGGCATCGTCAATATCCCGATAAGCGAAGGAGTCCACAATGGCGCAAGAGTGCAGTTATTCGACATGAAGGGCGTGAAATGCTTCGATAGTGCCGTCAAGGAAGAAGGCAATCTCATCACCATTGACGCCCATAACCTTGAAAACGGCCTATATGTCTACAAGGTTGTTTCCAAAAGCGCCATCCTTTCGGAAGGCAAGTTTGTGAAAGAGTAAAAACAATTAAAAATCAAATCATGAATAGGTTAAGAAGTATACTTTTCGCTTTTTGCGGCCTCTCCATTTGCGTCTGCTCGAATGCACAAGACGCCATAGAGGGCCCCAATCTGAACATCGGAAGCGGTAATACATTGAACGGCAACCGTGGTAATGCCATAGGAATCTCTCATTGGCTGGGGGGCAACAACTCATTGGCGGTCGGCAATAACGATACCATCATGGACTACGCCAACAGCTGTATTGCCTTGGGTTCAGTCAATAGGATAAACGACTCGGGCTCAATGGCCATTGGATCCGGCATAAAGATTGACGGAAACAGAAGTATGGGTATTGGCCACAATTTGAGGCTAACGGGGTATACTGGATGTATGGTCATAGGGAACGGATTCATAGGGGCTGGAGGGAACCCCAATGCGTTCCTTGAAAACAATTATGAGAATTGCCTAATAATAGGCATGCACAGTACCAAGCCTACACTTACCATTAGTCCATCCCCCAATGACTACCCGTATGGCGATACCATTTGCAAGACAGGCAGAATTGCCATTGGCGACGTGCCCTTGTCCGACATTGAAGCCAAACTTCACATACGTTCCGATTTCGATGAAGATGCAGGGCTCTTTTTGGAGCCAAAATCCCCTGCAACCGCCAACACTTTCATCCATTTGAGGGATAGAATGCATGGGATAAAAGTGGACAGCACAGGGGCAATGTTCATAGTGAGCAAACGAATCAACAATAATGGCTATGAGCAATCGAATCCTCTTGTATTGAACGGCTATGTAGGCATCAATATTGATGATGGCGATGTTGCCAGGATGTTTAGCCACAGCTATAATAGTTTGTTTGTTAAAGGAGGCATTATCACTGACAGGGTTTCCATCAAAACCTACAACGCTTCATGGTGGCCTGATTATGTGTTCGACCACGATTACAAACTTATGCCACTTAGCGATTTGCGTGAATATATAGGCCAATACCATCATTTGCCAGACGTGCCGTCAGAATCGGAAGTGCAGGAACAAGGCATTGAACTTGGTGACATGCAAGGCGTCCTTTTGAAGAAAATAGAGGAACTTACACTCTATACCCTCCAACTGCAGGAACAAGTGGAGAAAATGCAGGAAGAAATCAACATGTTGAAAGGTAAATAATCAGGATGTAGCCATGGAAAAGAAATGTATCATATTGATAGATTTGCTATTGGTGTTGTCGTTGGCGTCACTTGCCCAGACCACCATGGTGCAGTTCGATTACGATGCCAATGGCAACTGTGTCAGCCGCACCTTAGTTCTACGCAAGGCGGAAGAGAATGGGCGGAAGCTTGACTCCACGGCTTCCCTGGTATCATCGGAAATTATAAACGACAACCTTGGAAAAGCAATACTGTCCATCTATCCCAATCCGACGCGCGGCAAGGTTGCTGTCATGCTGCAAGGCCTTGCAGTTGAGGAGGCCACTGTGCTGCTTACTTCTGTAACAGGTGCTGTGGTCGCGCAGTCCAGGTTGAACGACGGTGCTTGTGAACTCGACCTGTCGGGACTTCCTTCCGGCGTTTATCTCCTACACATTTCTTCATCGGAGGCGTCGCAGACATGGAAAATTGTAAAGAAATAAACGAAAACCCATCTAAGTCTTCACCATGAATAACAAGCTGCTCATCCTTTTTTTGTTGCTTTGCGTGTCGTATCTTTCGGCACAAGACATTCGTACGGCTCCGACAGAAATCTACCAAGGCGAACAGTTTTTGCTCGACACTTCTTTCAATAGCCGAATCAACTATGAGTTTTATGCCAACGATTCCATTATCTTAGAGCCAAGTTTTTCCCGTCAGACTTGGTTTCATGGGGAAAACTGCACCATGGACCTAACGGTCAATGGTTTTGGTGTCTATCCACCCTCACAAGGGGCACAAGGTGGTCCACTTGAAGGCGATAACGGCTATGTAGGTGCGCTCGGTGGTTCACTCGATGTCGGTGTGATGGGAGGAGCATCGTATACCATTCCCATCGAACTGCCTGAAGGCATCAATGGCATGACCCCCGAACTGGCCATCACCTATAACAGCCAAGGCGGTAACGGCTTGTTGGGCTATAAATGGGATCTCGCAGGATTGTCGTCCATCACCCGAACTGGCAAGACACTTTATCATGATGGCGAGATGGGTGGTGTGACCCTAAACGATGTTTCCGACCGATTCCTACTTGATGGGCTAAGGCTGATTCCCGTGGCGAGTTGGGACGACAGCACGGAATACAAGACCGAACAAGACGGCTTTGCCAAAATCATGGCATACATGAACAAAAGAACGTTCGTTATCGATGGTGATACGCTTGTCTATAAATACATCGGGAAGTTTAAGGTATGGAAGCCTGATGGACTTGCACTCGAATACGGTTATACTGCCGACTCGCGAATTGATCCGCAAAATCCAAATTATGAAGCTGTTTGCTGGCTTCTTAATAAGGTGTCGGACCGCAACGGCAATGCGATACTCTATAATTATACCGAACTGACCGAAACAGGCGAGTTCTACCTCAATGCCATCGAATACACCCAAAACGACAACCTGGGCGTCAAGCCGGAGTTTGTCGTGAAGTTTGGTTACGAAAACAGAACCGACTGTGAATTCGGCTATGTTTTCGGAAACCAGGTGACGAAAAAACGCTTGCTGAAAAGCATCGATATTTTCAATATGCAAGGCTTTTCCTTGCAGAAATATGAGTTCCAATACCAAAAAGCGACAGATGTCGCCATGGAAGATTATAGGCATAACCGAGCGTACAGCCGCCTCGTCAAAGTGTTCATGGAGAAGGATGGAATGCCCATCAATCCAACGACAATCCGATGGGAATGGGATGAAAACCTCGACTATCAGAGACGAGCCTTCGAACAACAAGTGGTGGATACAACCCATTTCAACAAATTCCTGTTTGTGGGCGACTTCAACGCCGACGGATTCTCGGATGTGCTCACCGTGCCCTACAAAAACGGCCCCCAATACCCTGGGCCCATCGACATGAATGTGCTTTTGAATTCGGGCCATGGCTCGTTTGTCTCAAGCTACGACCTTTCGATGAACCAAGCCAACGGGAACCCCGTTGTCGTGACGCTCGACTGGGTACATGTGCTCGACATCAACGACGATGGCTATGACGACATCATCCTTCAATATAATGACCCGGAATCATGGTATCCTCATAACGTTTCATCCCTAATGCTGTATCTCAACCGTGAAGGACAAAGGTGGACGCAAGCTTGGGACAGCCCAGTTCAAATACCATTGTTCAAGTTCTATCTGGCCATAGGTGATTTCCTTGGTGAAGGCAAACAAAGCGCCGTTGCTTTCCTTTACGAGCAGCTTGATACAATCCCAATCATGGCTCCCTTGTATTATATTCATTATGACGAAGGAACCTGCCTGCGTGACACGATCACAAATCCTAACTTTGCGGTGGTCAATGAACTTGCGACTGGCGACTTCGATGGTGACGGGCATTCCGAGATCCTGATGGTCAACCAAAACCAAGGTCGCATTTGCGGACTGAGGAGGACAAACGACGGATTCCAGTTCCATATGGAAGTCAACTATACAGGGATTAGGTATGTCCCCGAACTCAACCTCTTCCCTGGCGATTTCAATGGCGACGGGAAGACCGACCTGCTTTGTTACGGGCAAAAAAACAATAACGGGGATTTGGGATGGTTCTTGCTTTTTTCAAAAGGATATAGCTTCCAACAAGAATTAACGAAGGCCTTTGAGGATTATGTGTTTGCTCCGACAACGAAGATGTATACCTATTCCCTCGAAAAGGTCAACCAAAACTCGGGATTCTCGTTGTCCGTTGCCGATTTCGACGGCGACGGACTTTCGGACGTGGCCCTTTCTAACAACCAAAAACACTTCTTCCAAATCTTTTCGAAATTTGCCGAAGTAAAGATTCATTTACAGAACGGTTGGTGGAGTTTGGATGGCTTCAATCCGATGGCAAGGGCGGCCTCCTACGACCTCAATGCCAGCAGCCAATATCTCCATGTGGGTAATTTTTATGGGAAAGACAACCTGTCGTTTTTCGGCAATGAGATAATAAACCACAACACATTGGGGAAAAAGCCCATGTTGTTCTCGCTTTATTCGCTCAATGAATACAGCAGCGCCACGGCCATTACGGATGGCATGGGCAATAGCCTCAGGCTCGACTACCAGTATCTTCCCGTGGTGGGAGTCAACCAAATAGACTTGGGGCACGGCCTTGTCGGCAAGAATATCCCGCTAAGGGCCGTGAAGTCTCATACGTCATACGCCGTCAACGAGGTAGCATTGACTTCAACCTATGCCTACACCGCACCGCTGTTCCATAAGAAAGGCCACGGCTATCTCGGTTTTACGTCACAAAGCGTCATTTACTCGGAAGGAGGCCAAGATGTCAGCTACAAAAAGACCTCTTTCGAAACGGCAACCATGGGCGACTATGGCTTCTCGCTTCCAAGCGCAGAAGAGACTTATGTCTTCATCAACGGCGACTGGAGGCTCTCCGAACAACATTCTTTCGTTTTTCATAACGTTACGTCGACAAGAGATAGTCTCATCGTCAATCCAGCCATGCTGCGTAAAATCTCGAGATACTACGATTTCGACAGCTACCAGCTTCAACCCCCTTTGCTAAGGAAAGAACTGACCCAATACGATTACGATTGCGCCGGAGGGTACAAATATTTCAATACATATCATTGCGAGCAAGCCTCATTTGGAGCCGATAGCCAGGATGTCGATAACATAAACCAATGCGAGTTCCGACGGTCTGATGTCATGAGATATTATGAAGAGAACTATCCGTTATGGATTGTCAACAGGATGAAGGACAAGATACAGGTAATGTCGCGCACGGGCAAACCCAATGTCGATCATGGCTGGAAATATGAGTATTACCCAAGTTCCTATCAGATCATGCGCACTTACGACAAACCCAATCCCAGTGACCCGCATGACCCTCTCATGCTACGAACCGACTTCGAATACCATCCTGACGGGAACCTCAAAAAGAAGACAGTGAGGACACCCTATGCCCAGCATGGCGAGCCGGTGAAAACCTTCGAATACGAATACGGCCCGGGTGAAGGAACCGAAAGCCGACACCGCCTTGTGACAAAGGAAACGGTGGGAAGCGGCAACCTGTCGTATCAAACGTCCTATTCATATGACATTCACGACAATGTGGACACATTGGTAGGGAGCAATGGCCTTGTGACTGCCTATTGGAACGACGCTCTCGGTGATGTTGCGAAATCCTACCATGCCGATGGGACCCAATCATGCACGGCCTTGCGTTGGGCCGACGGCTATCAGTATGCCCCCCAGGACGCCTTATATTTCAAATGGAGCCGCTCGTCGGGAACCGAAAAAACGCTGGTCTTCTACCACAAGACTGGTGCCGAGCTGCGCAGCGTGTCGTTTGGATTGCAGGGCGAAGCCATCTTTGTTGACAAGAACTATGACAAGAGAGGCAGGCTCTATGAAGTCTCCAATCCGTACAAGGAAGGGGAAACGCCGCAATGGACGACTTATGGCTACGACAACCTCGACCGCTTGGTCTCCACCATCACTCCCGATACCACCGAGACGGCAATCGCCTATCAAGGCAACCGAACCACGACCACCATCATCCCGACGGTTGGGTTGAGACACCAAAGCACCGTCACGGTCAATGCCATGGGATGGACGATAAGAAGCGACGACGCTAGCCAAAACTCCCATGTGACCTACGACCACTTTGCCGACGGCCTGATGGCCGCGGCAATGGTGAACGACGACACGACCACGACGGTGTCAGCCACCTACGACGATGCCCGCAATCGTCTTACTCTGGCCGATCCCAATTATGGCATACTTACCACCATTCACGACGCTTACGGCCAACTGAAACGGCGCATCTCGCCCAAGGAATTGGCGGCACAAGGGGGTACCTTCTATCATTATGACGGTTTAGGGCGCCTTGTGCGCGAGACCGACAGCTTGGAGAACACGACGACGCATTATGTCTACAACGAAGATTCGTGCACGTTGAAAGGCACCCTGAAGGAAATACACCACAGGACCTTGGAAGGACAGGCGATACAATACCTCTATTATGACTACGACAGCCTTGCGCGACTCGTTAAAACCAGGGATCATAGGCCGTCTGTCAATTACGTTACACAAGTGGGCTACGACGAGTTTTCGCGCGTCAGCCAGACCACCTATCCAACAGGTGTGAGCATCAGGCGCAAATATGCGCACGGCCGTCTGCAAAGCATCGTTGACGCTCACGGGAAGGTCTTGTGGCGAACCGATGCCGCCAATGCCTTCGGGCAGCTGACCGACGCCACGTTGGGCAACGGCGTCACCACGCACCGCGCCTATGACCCCGTGATGCACTACCTCGACAGCATCGTCACCTCAAATAATTTGCAGAATTTGTCGTACACATACGATAAATTCGGTAATTTAGCCAGCCGGAAGGACAACTTCCGCAACCTGGAGGAGACCTTCCGCTACGACAAGATGGACCGCTTAACTTACATATGCCTCGGCAGCACATGCAGTCGCATCAGGTACGATGCCCTCGGCCGCATGACCATGAAGCAGGCCGAGGGGCAGAACGTGTTTGCCAACGCTAGCTATGCCGCGGCGGCGGGCCAGCCCGCCCGTCCCCACGCCATGAAGAGTGCGGAGACGGGCGAGGGCGTGTTCCCCACGGCAAGCCAGACCGTCGCCTATACCGGCTTCGACAAGGTGAAGACCATCGCCGAAGGTGGCAACACGCTGGCCTACACTTACGGTTACGACAAGCAGCGCATCCGCGTGGTGGACACCGTGGACGGGGTGGCGCGCCGCAAGGACTATGCCGACATGTGCGAGTTTGTCGCCGTGACGGACAGCCTTGGCAGCAGCGCCTTCTCGCGTACTTTCATTGTAGGTCCCTACGGCGTTTTCGCCGTGGTGGAACGGCAAGGCGACGAGGAAACCGTCCACTACATCCTGAAGGACCACCTCGGTTCGTGGACAACGATAACCGACAGCGAGGGCAACGTGGAGCAGGAACTCTCCTTCGATGCCTGGGGCAACCTGCGCGACCCCGACACATGGCAGAACTATTCGATGGCTGAGCC
>JAEEGL010364412.1_pt1 | contig 12668 bp, 10 predicted proteins | sample 9134231 | NCBI WGS metagenome assembly JAEEGL01 (sample SAMN16246548, study PRJNA631951) | gut metagenome | biome: gut microbiome; feature: rumen; material: fiber-attached | host: Bos | place: Iran: Karaj | collected 2018-10
ATGCGACCACCGAGATCAGCAGTATCATCAAGGACATCACAGAACAGATCAAGATGCTGTCCGAACGGTCGCAGTCCAGTATGCAGGACATTGAGAGCAGCAGTGAAGCCGTCAGCGAGACCGGCGGAACCTTTGCTACCATCTTTGATGCACTGGATGATGCTGGATCCACCGTTAACGATATGGTCAACAAGATGGATAAGGTCAGCGATATCGCTGCTACCGTTGCTGCTATTGCCGAAGAGCAGTCGGCCAGCACCGAAGAAGTTACCGCAACTGTTGAAAATGCAGCAAACAGCGCTATGAGCGTTGCAAACGAAAGCCGCAGCGTAGATCAGAGTGCGGTAACCGTTGCGGAGTCCTCCACCAGGATCAGCGAATTTGTCGATACGTTTACGATATGAACGGAATAACCAAGCCCCGGCGAAGCATGCTTCGCCGGGGCTTTTCGTTTACCCGGGGAAATCCGTAGATTGTGATCGATACCCGGACTGCAACGGATATGGATAAAAAACAGAAAACTGCTCTGAAGTGTATGTAAATACAATGCATATCTTACGAATTATAGTATAAAAATACAGATTGAGTGGAAAATTTACAGAAGATTTTATATAATATTCTTGTCTGCAACTCTAATAACGAAACCGTTATTATGTAAGGAAAAGGTGGGAGTATATGTGGGATTATAGCTTTGCCATTCCGTCGTTGTTTATCATAGCGATCATTTTGGCGTTTTATTTATCATTACCCAGATTATGCATTCGGATCAACCGGCTGTTTTTATGCATGCTTGTGGTGGAGAGTCTGGATATCCTTCTGGACGTGGTAGCCAGCTGGGTAGACAGTAAGTATTGGCTTTTTCCGGTGCCTGTTATTCACTTCCTGAATATAGGTTATTTTGTGCTGTTCTTCTATCGCATCTTTTTGTTCTTTATTTTCCTTCTCTGTGTATTAAAGATCTATCCTTTCCGGAAGAAATACGTGATCTGGACCCTTCGGGTGCCTCTTCTGTTCTGTGTTTTCCTTGCCCTTATGAGTCCTGTTACGGGATGGATCTACAGGATCGGTGAAGACGGTTATGAACCCGGACCTTTTTACAATATCCTGTATTACATGACCTATTTTTATACCATACTGTCCTTCCTTTGCCTGGTCTTTTTCCGCAAAAACGTGAAGAGGCGCAGATACTGGTACTGCATGGTCCTGTATGAGTTTGTACTCCTTGTGGGGATCCTTGTGCGCAGACAGCTTCCGGATCTCCTGTTATTTGATACCTACTGCATTATGGCGGTGATCATTGTCTATCTGGCGTTTCAGAATCCGGAATACTATCTGGAGAGACGCGGAGGAGTCTTTAACGGGACTGCTTTTCGGGATTATCTGGAAGAGCACAACGGAAGATTATCCGGCAGGATCATCGGTCTGGTGGTCCACAATTATCACGGTATGCGGGACATCTACAGCGGAAGGCAGATGGATACCGGTATAGGCCTCATCAGCGATTATCTGACCCATACCTTCCGGGAATGCAATATTTTCTATGTGCGCAGAGGACGGTTTTTACTGCTCTGTCCAAGAAATGTCAATACGGACCGCATCCTGGATGCACTGGAGGAGCGCTTTGATCAGCCCTGGTACAATGACGATGTGAATCTGTACTTAAGAGCCGGTTATGTGCGGATCGAGCTGGGACATTTTCTGGAATCCACGGATAGCCTTCTAAATACCATTACCCGATTTCTGGATAAAGCGGATCGCCTGGCAGGCATGGATACTTTGACGATCTCCGAAGAAATGCTAAAGGAGCAGATGCAGGAGAGCACCTTAAAACGCTGTCTGGAAAATGCAGTGGAAAACAATGCGGTGGAGGTATTCTTCCAGCCTCTGATCGATGCAACCACCGGTAAGATCGTGGGAGCGGAAGCCCTTTCCAGGATCCGGGATGCCGCAGGTGGCCTGATCCTTCCCGGTGCCTTTATTCCTCTGGCGGAAGAGAGCGGTACCATCAATGAACTGGGAGAGCAGGTTTTCGAAAAGACCTGTCAGTATATCGCGGATCATAATCTGAAGGCCAGGGGGATCAAATGGATCAACGTGAACCTGTCTCCGGTACAGTTTATGCGAAACGATCTGCCGGAGCGGTTTATGTCCATCGTTGATAAATACGGCATTGACCCCGGCATGATCCATCTGGAGATCACGGAAGAAACCATTGTGGATGAGAATCATATGCAGACGCAGATCCGTGCCATGCAGGAGAAGGGCTTTGCCTTTGTGCTGGATGATTACGGAACCGGTTATTCCAATATCACCCGTTTAAAGAGATGTCCCTTTGTGAATGTGAAGTTAGACAAAAGTGTGGTTTGGGATTATTACAAAGAACCGGATGAGATCCTGCCCAATATGATCCGGGCATTTAAGAACATGCATTTCTCCGTTACCGCAGAAGGCATCGAAGATACGGGTATGGAAGTGATGATGCGAAATATCGGCTGTGATTTCTTCCAGGGCTTTTATTATTCCAGGCCGGTGTCGATCGATGAGTTCCTGACGCTGACAAAGGAGGCTTAGATCCGCGGACTTTCCTTTTTGCGGATGCGGCAGTACAGGAGATTTGTGCCAATTACGATCACGGTCAGGAGGATGGAAACAACGCCGACGGAATACATTTTTTCCGCCAGGACGTTCGTTTCTTCAAACTGGTTACAGAACAGGATCACCATAAAGCTGTACACGTAGGACACAGCAAGAAGCCCCAGGCCGCTTAAGGCAAGGACAAAGGAAAGAAAACGCTCTGCGGTCTTTGGCTTTGCAAAATACGTGACCATGGTCCAGAAGATTCCCACAAGGGAAGATAGAAGCAGCAGAGGGATCAGGATCTTTCCAAGGGCAAAGATCCCTTTTACGGGGATGGTAGCAAGCTTTATCTCAAACTCTCTGGCAGATACAGCGCCGGATTCGTTTAAAGGCAGGACGTTATAATTGGCGATGATGGCAGCCGGCATATAGATACTTGTCACATCGCCGGTTACGTAGTGACCGCCGGTCTGATAAGCCTGTAAAAAGATATGGTAGCGGTAGATGTGTAACGCATCTGCCGCTGCTTTTTTTATTTCTTCTTTGGTGAGAGGCCCTAAGGAGGAGAGAAGCTGTATCCGGTCCGGATCCTTTGTAAGGCCGAAGGATAAGAAGGCGTCGTTTAATTCCGCGTTTACCTGTTTAAAGAACGCTTCCTTTTCCGCAACGGTATTTACCAGGCCGCATTCAAAGACAGCGTCCTTTATTATCCAGGTCAAAAAGTCTCCCCGGATGGGATTGGCATCGATGTCTCCACTAAGCCACCAGGAAGTGTAGATGGCTTCCTTTAATTCCGGATGGGCGGACAGCGTAGGAGATACGTCAAAAGCCTGCTCAATGGCATCCTTGGGAGCCCAGATGGAAGCGGTGCGATCCTTAGATGCGATCTGGTAGATGTATTCCACGAATTTACCGGATTCTCCGCCGGTACGGATATTGGTTTCATACACACCGAAGAAATGCTGGTTGACCTTCTTGTAGCAGCAGGTAACTGCAAACAGGATCACAAAGGGCAGCAGGATGCATAGTGCGCTTACAAGAAGTCCTTTTTTGCTACGGTCAGAGGATAAGAACCTTACGATGGCTGCAGCAATGAAACAGATGCTAAAGGCACATACCACCATGAGGACCCAGATCCCGTCCTCCTTGATAAAATACGTAAAGGATAAAACAAGACCTAAGAGGACAGATAAGCTAAGGCTCTTAGCAGAACTTTTTGCGCTCAGCGCAAGAAACAGCAGGATACACAGGGCAAAGACACAGACGTACATAGGCATAAGAAGCCCTGCACGGTACATACGGGTCCCGCAGTGTACTTCAAAAACGGCAGGTACATAGAGGGCCTCGATATAAGTGATGAGCGTAAGGATATCGCTGCCGGATAGTTTTTTTGTGATCTTCCCTAAGAGGATGCCGTCCAGGATCCAGAGAACGCAAAGGGCTGCAGGATAGGATAAGCCGGAAAAATTCACCAGCTGCAGGAACACGGGCATACCCAGTTCTTTTAACATGACCCAGTCCTGGGTCATATGGGAAAAGTAATTGGGGAAGGCGCTGTAGAGCACCATGAGGGCATCATCGGCTCCCTGTTCGCCGGGAAACCATACGCCCAGAAGGGAAGAGATCCACAGACGGAGCAAAGTGACTGCTGTATAGATAAAGAGGAGGATCCTCCATTTTTTGCTGATACAGATAGCGTTCGATTCCAAAGGTTCGTCCCCCTGTGTTAAAAAATGATGGATACGGTGCAGCCTTCTCCCTGAGTGGAAGAGATGGAGATCTCATGCTGCAGCCGATCACAAAGCTTTTTGCAAAGATACAATCCGAATCCGGTGGAAGCCTTATAGGCTCTTCCATTATAGCCTGTAAAGCCTTTTTCGAAAACACGCTCCAGATCCGAAGTGCAGATCCCGATGCCGTTATCCGTAAGAGAAAGCACCGTGCGCCCATCCGAAACCTGTGCGGAAAAAGTAAGAGAAAGAGGAACATCCTCCTTCCGGTATTTGATGGAATTGTTGATCAGCTGGCTTAAGATAAAGGACAGCCATTTGCTGTCACTTAAGACCTCTGCCGAAGGGGTAAGGCCATTAAGATCGATGGAGGAGTGCAGAGCGATCAGAGCTCTTTTATGGGTTACGAGGGTGCTTTTTACCACGCTTTCCAGATTGACCCTGCCGATCACGTAATCCTTTTCCACGGCTTTACTGCGGGCATAAAAAAGGGCCTGCTCCACGCAGGAAGCGATCCGGTCGATCTCATCCTCCATGCCGGTTTTCTTAAGTGGCATACTGCCATGGTTTTCTGCGATCATACGGGCAGTGGAGATGGGGATCTTGACTTCGTGGACCCAGGTTTCGATATATTCCCGGTATTCTTCATTTTGCCTGCGATGGGAAGAGACCTGCTCGGTCATGGACTGTCCCATCTCTCGAAGGATCTCTTTGGTCAGTTTCTGCTCCTGTGTAGCGGGTTCCATATCCATTTCCCCCAGAAGGTATTTCTGATCCAATGCTTTTTCGGTATCGGAAAGCTCCTTAAGAAAATCCTTCGTGGTGCGATAATCCAGATAGGTTCCCAGAAAATAAGCAAAGAAAAGGGAAAGGCTTATATACAGGGCCAGATAAAAGGAACCCTTCAGGGTAAAGAGAAAGATATCGGCGGTCAGTGTGATGAACAGGAACAGACCAAACCAGTGGATATGTTCTTTCAGATAGGTTCTGTAATTCATAAAAGCTGATACCCCATTCCCCGTTTGGTCACGATCGCCCCTTCGATGCCGATGGATTCCAGCTTGGTCTTTAATCTGGTCATATTGACGGTCAGGGTATTGTCATCTACAAAGGACTGATTGTCCCATAATGCGCTTATGATGGCATCCCGGGAAACCACTTCTCCCAGATGCTCGCATAAGATCTTAAGGATCTGGATCTCGTTTTTGGTAAGGTCAGCTTCCTGCAGGGAGGGGCCTGTCACCTTACCTTTCAGAAACTCAGCGGTAAAGGTAAGGCCGCCTGAAAGGCGGATCTCCTGTTTATCCTCCGGTCTGTTATCGCTGCCGATACGATCAAGGAGCCGTTCCATCCGCGCAAGGAGAATCTGGGGATTAAAGGGCTTGGGAACAAAATCGTCGGCGCCGCCGGTAATGCTCATAAGCTCCGTCATCTGGGAATTATCGCTGGTGATCATGATGACGGGCAGATCCGATACCTTCCGCAGCTGCTTGCACAGGTGGATGCCGTTGATCCCGGGAAGGCCGATATCCAATAAGAGCAGGTTGAGTCCCATATCCAGCAGAAGGGCAAGAAGGGCATCTTCGTCCATCTCTTTGTAACTGCCGGGGGAGATATACCTGCCCTCATAGCCGCCTCTTTCCAGAAATATGGAAAGCTCTTTTCCTAATTTTTCGTCGTCCTCCAGGATACCGATCACTTTCATGGGTCTACCTCGTTTTTTCCTTCAGGACTATCATATCAAAAATTGCGCAGTTTCGCGAAAATTAATCTTCCCAGATATCCGTGGGGGTTACTTCGTAGTACAGGATCATGGCATCATACATGTCCGCAGGGGAAAAGTACAGCTGATAATTGGCTTTCATTAAGGTCAGGACAGGACTGGAATCTTCACCGACGCTACCCGTGGGAACCATGGCATTTACCAGGGGATAGATGGGGCTATCCGAAGGGACCTTTGAAAAGTCCAGGTATCCGCAGGGCAGGGAGGAATCCTTCATGTTGTAAGCAAGGGGATCATCCGAGCAGAAATCCTTGACGGTCCGGCCATCCCCGGAGGGGAGATTGACATGGGCCAGATAAAAGTCTGTTCCGATGGCAAAATAGGCATCGCCGTAGGTATCGCTCAGGTCCTTGCCCAGGTAGGTAAAGCGGGAGGAATCATTCTTCGTCATGTGGCCGTTGTGGCAGGCGATCATGACCTCGCTTCCATAGGTTTCCTCTTCGAAGGCAAGGATACGATCCACCAGTTCCTTCATCCGCATGTCCCGGTAACGGTTATAATCCTTCTCGGTTTCGTTTACTTCCAGATAGTAGATCAGGCAGTCACAGGCGATCCGGGTACGGAAGAAGGTTTCGGCATCCGTTTGTCCGGTATAGGCCTGCGCATTGGCATCCAGATCCTTCCCCAGATCTTCAGAAAAATGCATGGCATCGTCCAGGTGTTCCTTGTCATAGCCATATTCTTCGGTTCCGAAATACGTATCCAGAGCGGAAGATACTTCGGATGCCTTCTCAGGGTTTACGGTTCCATAGAAGGATTTGATCAGCTTGATGTTACTCATACTGCGCTGGATATCCATGCCGTATAAACGGACCTTATCCTTTTGGGCAGCAGTTTCGTTATAGGATGCCATGGTCTTTATCAGGTTTTCCATGTCATCCGTACGGTATAATCGATATCCCAGGACCTTGGTAAGTTCCCGGGAATCTCCGTCTTCTCCGTTTATATACGCGCTTGCCAGAGAGCATCCGCCAAAATCCCCTTCCAGGATGAGGGCATTGATGTTGCTCTTTCTGGTAACGGTATCAAATACCTGCGCTTTTAAAGCCTGAAACTCTTTATTTCCGTGAGTTGCTTCTCCAAGTGCCAGGATCCTGGTGCCTTCCCGAATCTCTATCTGAGAGACATCGGTTACATATTGGTGAATTTCCGGAGCTTCCGTTTGCTTTGCACTGCAGCCTGCAAGGAGGGCACTGACAAGCAAAGCAGCGATAAAGCCGGTAAACAGGGTTTTCTTTTTCATAACAGGGTTCTCCTCTTTTTTGGATAATGTTTATGGGTATTTCTGAACGCTCAGCCGTCGATCCGGATCAGCCGTTTACAGTTACTGTAGGTTAACAGGAAGTATCCTCCGTATACAAACAGCATGACAAAGGCGGTAAAGATCGCACCGGTGCCTACATTGATGAGGCCAAAAGCCATCAAAACGCCCCGGATATAGCGAAGGGCAAAGAAGGTGTGGACCATGCCCAGCAAAAGGGGCAGCAGGAAGTTTAAAAGTACCTGTATGAACAGGGCCTTTTTCTGCATCTTTTCCGTAACACCGATCCGGGATAGGATGGCATACTTTTTCCGGGAATCGATGGTGTCTGACAGAACCCGAAGGGCAAGGATAGCGGCACAGGTCATGACGAAAACGATCCCGATATAGAGAACAAGAAAGACCACCATGACCGTATTGCCCAGGGCGCTGTCCCGGACTTCGTTTTTCGTCTGTAAGGAGGTATGGCTCTTTAATTCACCGTTTTCGTCGTAGCCGATATTTAACTTTTCCTCCAGGGTGTAATCCACTTCATAGCTTTCGGCTTTATCTTCGGTTAAGTAGTTGGCGGCAAACAGATAGGATCTGGGAGATAAACCTTCAAAGACTTCGTCCGGGAAGATCGTAACGCCAAGGCCGGAACTTAAGCCGGAGAGCAGCAGGTTTTCCGTGCTGGACTTTTTCTGCAGGGGATAGCAGGTGATGCCGTTTACGGTAATGGGTGTATTATCGGCTAATGCCTTATCCTGAAACTGGTTAAAGATCTCTACATCATTGATCACCAGATAATGATTGCCCTGAAGATCCACCTGAGGTCTTTTGTAGAGGACCATTAAGGCGTTGTAATCGGACTGGGACATGATGTTTTCCTCGTTGTCCCAGGCAGCCATCCGAAAGGTCTGGGCAGCTTCTTCAAGGTGATCTCCCAGCATGATCCGCATGGTAACTTCACCGGTGCGGTATATGGGGACTTCCAGATACTCCTTTGCAAAGCTGTTTACAGGGTAACCGTTTTTCGCAAGGGTTTCGGTAACTTTTTCTCCGGGCTGAAGCACTGTACAGGAAACAGGGGTAGCGCCGCCTCCCAGACGGGCATTGATATAGGCGCGCAGGGCAAAACCGGTGGAGAAAGCAGTAATGGCAAAAAACAGGATGAGACAGATCAGGGCAGTGGATAATACGGAGCTGTTCACATTGCCGGAAAACTGTCTTATGGTAAAGGCGGTAAGGCCCTTATGGTAACGGCTTTTCCATTTTTGCAGGATATCAAAGATAAAGCCGGACAGGGACCAGAAAAAGGTAAAAGTAAAGACGATCCCCAGGATGATGCAGGCAAAAAACTCATTACGGGTCTGCATCTGTCCGAAGAACCCTACCCGGATATCCGCAAAGCCAAGAAAGGTGACGGATAACAAAAAGACGATGACGGATACCTTTGTATTTTTCAGATAGACTTTTTCCTGCTGCTTTTCCGCATTTAACAGGTCGATAAGCTTATACCGGGATACCATGGAAGCGTTAAAAACAAGCACCGCCAGGAAGATCAGAATGAAATTGACGATGGTTTTTACGATGGCTTCCGGTGAGACGCTAAAGCGGTAGCCGGATAATTCCAGATCAAAGAGCTTGCCGATGATGATAGAGAGAAACTGGGAGAAAAAGATCCCCAGAAACAGGCCGATCCCAAGACTCATAAGGCCAACCAGACCGGTTTCCAGGATCAGGATCCGGGAGACTTTTTTACGGCCCATGCCAAGGAGCATATACAGACCGAATTCCTTCTTGCGCCGTTTGATCAGGAAATTGTTGGCATACACCATGAGAAGCCCCAGGACGATGGCGACTACCACCGATACGATCTCTATCAGTTTGACCATGTTCCGAATGGCTGTGGTGGTGGAACGGGATAAGGAGGTCATGGCTCCCTGGCTTCCCAGGGAGTTGAACATATAGAAGATGGCGACACCCAGGATCAGAGTCAGGAAATAAACCGAATAATCCCGGCGGCTTTTTTTGATGTTTTTGCAGGCGATACTAAATAAGTTCATTGAGGTCACCTCCCAGAACACCGGTCACTTCGATGATCTTTTCAAAGAAATCCTTACGGGACTGCGTTTCATCCTTTATGAGCTCCGAGAAGAGCTTGCCGTCCTTGATAAAGAGGATCCGGGAAGCGTAGCTGGCGGAGAAGGCATCGTGGGTCACCATGAGGATGGTGGAATGAAGGGTGGTATTTAAGGTGCAGAGGCTTTCCATCAGGGCTTTGGAAGACTTGGAATCCAGAGCGCCTGTGGGTTCATCCGCAAGGACTAAGCCGGGAGATGTTACTACCGCTCTGGCAGCAGCAACCCTTTGCTTCTGGCCGCCCGACATCTGGCCGGGGAACTTCTGGAGGACATCGGTAATCTCCAGAGTCTTTGCGATTGCCTGGATCTTTTCTTCCATGTCCTTGTGGGACACATTCTGGATGGAGAGAGCAAGTGCGATATTTTCATAGGCGGTCATGTTATCCAGAAGATTAAAATCCTGGAAGATAAATCCCAGGTAATCTCTTCGGAATGCATTTAATTTATCGCCCTTTAAGTCATTTAGGTTTTCCCCTCCGATCAGGACCTTGCCGGCGGAGAGCTTATCGATGGTGGAGATGCAGTTAAGGAGGGTGGTCTTACCGCTGCCGCTGGCACCCATGATGCCAAGGAACTCTCCTTTATTAACGGAGAAGCTTAAGTCATCCAGGGCTTTGGTGATATTCCCTTTTTCTCCGTAGTATTTTTCTGCGTTGATCACTTCCAGTACTTTTTCCATAACTGTTTCCTTTCTGGTTCATTTACAAGGGTTATGGTAGCAGAAGGCGCTGCCCCCTGCCATTTATCTTGCTTACAAAAACCTTACAAAGTTGTAAGATAAGAGAAAAGATAAAGGAAACAGGTGCCATGAAGATCGATATCCGGCAGATTTCCCAGGGAGAGGAACAGATCCTCATCCATTACCGGGAACTGACCCCAAAGATCAAACGCATATTGGACGCTGTAAATCAGGATCCGGATAAGATCCTGGGGCGATGCGATGACGGGAGTCGTCTGGTAAAGCCCGAAGAGATCCTCTATCTGGAATCCGTGGACGATAGGGTCTTTGCCTATACGAAAGAGGCTGTCCTTCGTCTGGAGGGAAGCCTTGCATCCTTCCTGGAAACGGTGCGGGATGAAAGCTTCTTTCGCTGCAGTAAATCCATGATCTTAAATATCGGCAAGGTATCATCCTTAAAGAGCCTGTCTTCCAACCGTATCGAAGCCACCATGGAGGGCGGAGAAAAGATCCTCATTTCCAGGCGTTACGCCTCGGAATTCCGGAAACTGTTAAGGGGGGATAAGTAAATGAAACAAGATAGAAAGTTAACGCTCTGGGAACTTTATCTGACAAAAGAGATCGGAATTGAATTTAAAGCCTGCCTGTATTTTTTCGCCATCCTGTTTTTCTATTGTATGGTGCGTATCTTACAGGGGAGCTTTCAGGCGGATATCCTCCATATGACCGTTATGATCTTTACCTGCTATATCATCGGTTATATCCAGGTTTACGTATTTGCCAACTTTGACGAAGCGGAAAAACTGGGGAAACGGGAGATCTGCGGGCTGATCTGCTGCGCCGCTTTCTACTGCCTGGTGGCCCATTTCGGGAACTGGTTTGATAAGGACCTTAAGATCCTTCTGATCTTTCTTGTATACCTTCTGATCACATATTTTTGCGTGATCCTGATCTACCGCTCCAAGAGACGGATCGACGATAAAAAATTAAACGAAGACCTTCGGCTGTTTCAGCAGGAACACAAAAAGTGAAACTTAGGGGGCAAAATAGTGCATCTTACGGGAACAGACATTGTTCCCGTTTTTTGTTTCTGTTATGAATGAGATAGAAAAACAGGAGGGTATCGTTTATGAAAAATGTGATCGAGATCGAGCACCTGACCAAATCCTACGGCAAACACCGGGGAGTGATCGATGTTTGTCTGTCGGTAAAGGAAGGGGATATCTTCGGCTTTATCGGACCAAACGGTGCGGGCAAATCCACCACCATACGGTCCATGCTTGGATTTTTGCATTTTAAGGAAGGAAGTATCCGTATCCTGGGGCTAGACAGCGTAAAGGACCGGGACCAGATCCTTAGACAGGTTGGCTACATGCCTTCGGAAGCCTGGTTTTATCCTTCCATGAAGGTGCAGGAGGTGATCCGCTATGCCGCAGATGTCCGGGGGCTTAACTGTAATGACGAAGCGGAAAAACTATGCGAACGCCTGAAAGTGGATACCAACAAAAGGATCCGGGAACTGTCCCTCGGAAACCGCAAGAAGGTCAGCATCGTCTGTGCCATGCAGCATAAGCCGAAGCTGTTTATCTTTGATGAACCTACCGGCGGACTGGATCCTTTGATGCAGAAACACTTTTTTGCACTGATCGAAGAATACGTCAAAGAGGGAGCCACCTGCCTTTTATCCACTCATGTATTGTCGGAAGTCAATAAATATTGCAAAAACGCCGCCATCATGCGGGAAGGACGGCTATCCATGCTGGAGAGCGCGGACATTGATGACGATACGTTCTTAAGCTTTTACGAAGAGGAGGAGCAGGGATGAAAGCAGTATTTTTCAGAGAACTTCGCATGAATGCAAAGAGCCTGATCATCTGGAGCCTGTCTGTAGGGCTTATGGGCATGTTTTGCATTCTGCTGTATCAGAGCATGAAAGGGGAGATGGAGGGGATGGCGGATGCCTTTTCCAACATGGGAGCCTTTTCCGATGCCTTCGGCATGAGCACCTTAAGTATCGCTACCCTGACCGGTTATTTTGCTACGGAGGTAGGTGCGGTCCATGGTCTTGGCAGCGCCATGTTTGCAGCGATCACCGCGATCGGCATCCTGTCAAAGGAAGAAGAAGGCCATACGGGGGAGTTCCTGTTTTCCCTGCCGTTATCCAGAAGCCGTATCCTCCTTGCCAAAGGTCTGTGCGTCCTTACGGCTCTGGTGCTTTTTACCCTGATCTGTTCAGGCTTTTACGGTCTTGGCTTTTTATATCTGGGAGAAGGACTGGCAGTAGAGGATTTTATGGCCTATATGCTCCGGTGCTTTTGCATGAACCTGGAGATCGCAGCATTGTGCTTTTGCTTTTCTTCTCTGCCCGGTAAGAATCGCACCGGACAGGCTCTTGCCATCGCCCTGATCTGCTATTTCTACGATGTGATCCTGCGGGTGGTACCGGACGGTAAGGACTATCTCTTTATCGGGCCCTATTCCTATGCCAATGCGGCAGAGATCTTTACGAAAG
>JAEEGL010727165.1_pt1 | contig 12668 bp, 10 predicted proteins | sample 9134231 | NCBI WGS metagenome assembly JAEEGL01 (sample SAMN16246548, study PRJNA631951) | gut metagenome | biome: gut microbiome; feature: rumen; material: fiber-attached | host: Bos | place: Iran: Karaj | collected 2018-10
TAAAGATTATATAAAGCTACATGGAGCTGTGATTGATTTTAAACGTCACAAGGATAATAAGAGTATAAATGACGAAGAATTCTCTAGAGACTTGGACTCTCTTTGGGATGTTAATTGTAAATATGCTAGTACCTGGAATGTGTTTTCTTCATTTTTAAGATATAAACTTAAAGCGGATGACGATTTGTTTGTTCGTAGTTCAGTAAATGATGTACATGCTGCGCTTAATGAAAAGCAGTTTGTAAATTCTTTAAATATAAGAAAACTAACTAGCATCATAGATTCATTGGCTATGGCTGGTCTACTTTTAGATGTTAAACATGATAATGGTATATTCCAGTTTAGATATAAAAATGAATCAATTAAAGCTTGTATATGGGAGTCAGGTAGTGTTCTTGAGTTACATACTTTCAAAAAGCTTTCTAAGGAATATGATGATTGCATGGTAGGTGTGCACTTAGATTGGGATGGTGTGATAAACGCAAAACAGAGCGAGGATGTTTACAATGAAATTGATGTATTAGCTATCAAGAACGGAATACCAACCTTTATTTCATGTAAGGCAGGTAAACTAACAGACGCTGATACAATTCATCTGGCTTTTTATGAGCTTCAGACTGTTACAGACAGATTTGGTGGAAAATATGCAAATAAACATCTAGCTATACTAAATGATATATCGCATAATTACGAGTTAAGAGCTGAAGAGATGAATATCAAAATCGTTAAAGAAAACAAATAAATAAAAATATCATAAGTATGGTTTAGGAACAGAATATATAATGAGAATCTATTATCACTTGCCAGGATTATTTGAGTTTTACGAGTTTTATAGGGTGTTTTTGCCTTTATATAAAGAGCATAGAGAATACTTTTATGATTGGTGTGAGATAGGCTCCATTTATGGAGCACCAGGAGATTGCCTATGGGGCGGAGGACGTGTAGGCTTTGGCGAGGCCAATCCTATAGATGTGGCAAATCTATTAGCTGATTATGGAATTTCTGCCCGTCTTACCTTTAGCAATTCACTGCTTAAGGGAGGGCATTTAAATGACAAAAAGTGTAATGAATTATGCCGGATTTTCATCAGTAACAACGGCGCCGCAAATGGAATAATCATTTACGCTGAGTTATTGCTAGAATATATAAATAAAAACTATCCAGCTTATTACTTTGTATCATCAACAACTAAAGTAATTACTAACTTTGAGGAATTTGTTCAGGAGCTTGATGATGACAGATATAGATTTGTGGTTCCTGATTTTAGATTGAATAAAGAATTTGAAAAGCTTAAGACTCTTAACACTAATCAAAAGCATAAGGTAGAATTCTTGTGCAACGAGTGTTGTTGGTTTGATTGTTATGATAGAAAGAATTGCTATGAAAATGTTAGTCGAAAGAGCTTAGGAGATTCCTGTGAGGATCATGTTTGCGTATCGCCTACAGCAAGTGAGGGCTATAGATTTTCAGAGGCTATGAAAAATCCCGGTTTCATTGGTATAGAGGATATTCAAAATATATATGCACCAGCAGGATTTTCTCACTTTAAGATTGAGGGAAGAGGCTTAGGTAGTGCTGTTTTGTTAGAATTTATTCTTTACTACATGACTAAGCCTGAGTATCAGTTAAAGGTTAGAGAAGAAATATATTTAGACAGTATGTTAGATTTATTTTAAAGGAGCATTACATGACTGGCATTTTATACGGTGTGGGAGTTGGCCCTGGGGACTCTGATCAAATGACTTTAAAGGCTATGAAAGCTATTAAGGATGCAGATATTATTTGCCTTCCACGTGCAGATAAATATAATTGCAGAGCTTATTTGATCGCTGAAGGGGCTGTTCCAGAAATTAAATATAAAAAGACAATAAGTTTTGAGTTTGCCATGACAAAAGATGAATCAGAGCTTAAGTCTATGCATCAAGAGTTTTATGCTAAATATAAACCTTTTATTATGGAAGGTTACAATCTTGCCTTTCTAACAATTGGTGATCCAACAGTTTATTCCACCTTTGGATATATAATGAACTTGGCCAAGAATGATGGCATCGAAGTAGAGATTATCAATGGCATCACTTCTTTCTGTGGTAGCGCTGCTGCGGCAGGCGTTCTTTTATCTGAGGGGGATGAGGATATCCATATTATCTCAGGTCAAAATGATATTGATGAAAAGCTTCAGCTTTCAGGCACAAAGATTATTATGAAAAGCGGAAAGAATGTGGCTGACATTAAGGCAAAGCTTATGGCACTTGAAGAAGCTGGAAAAGTAGATGTTTATGCTGTCGTAGATTGCGGAATGGAAACGGAAGAAATCTTTAGGACAGCTATGATGATTCCAGATGACAGTAATTATATGCTTACAATTATCGTAAAATCGAAGTAGGAGAATAGCATTGCAGATTATAAAGATAGATGATTTAAAAGATGAAAGATTAAATCTTTATACCAGATATAATGAGGTGGAGTTATTTCATCTATATGAGCCGGACAATGGGTGTTTCATAGCAGAGACACCTGTTGTTATTGAGCGAGCATTGGATAGAGGCGCAGAGCCTCTTTCTTATTTAATAGAAGAAAAGGCTTTTGATACAAAGGCAGCACAAGATTTAATTAGTAGATCAAATGATACGGATGTTGAAATCTTCCTAGCGCCACTTGAAGTAATAAATGAGCTTACTGGATTTAATCTTACAAGAGGCGTGCTTTGTGCTATGAGACGTCCTAGTATGCCAACAGTGGAGGAACTCTTATCTAGCGGTACTAAGATTGCTGTTATGGAGGATGTGCTTAATCCTACTAATATGGGAGCTATATTCCGTTCTGCGGCAGCCCTTGGTGTAGATGGGATTCTTGTGACAGCTGATTCCACAGATCCTTTTTATAGAAGAGCTGCAAGAGTTTCAATGGGGACTGTTTTTCAGGTGCCATGGGCTTATTTGCCAAAGGATGTTGATATAAATAAAATCCTACATCGATTTGGATTTACAACAGTGGCTATGGCATTAAAAGAAAATGCAGTGCCACTAGATGCCACTGCACTGAAAAATCATGATAGGCTTGCTGTAATATTTGGAACAGAAAGCACAGGAATAAAGGATGAGACAATCGCCTCTTGTGATTACACTGCAATTATTCCTATGTCCAATGATGTTGATTCCTTAAATGTGGCCGCAGCATCGGCTGTAACCTTCTGGGAATTATTTAAATAATTACAGCTCGTATTTTGATTTCTTCTTTGTTATTTCATTCATGTATGCGGCTGTGATAATACCAGTAGGAAGTGCGATAACAGCCATGCCAACAAGGGCAGATATCATAGTGATAAACTTGCCCACAGGAGTTACTGGGGTGATATCGCCATAACCGATTGTTGTTATTGAAATTGTAGCCCAGTAAATTGCATCGAAGAAATTATCAAAAAGGTTAGGTTCTAGCTGGAATACCAACATTGCCGAAACAAAAATATATACGATAATCAGTAACAATACTGCCAATAACTGTGATTTTACTTTTCTAACTACATTGGCGATAATTACCATTGTTTTTGAGTATCTAACAAGTTTCAGTACTCTAAAGATACGGAACAATCTAAGAAGACCGATTATAGTAGTCACTGGCATAAATATTGCAACCACTGGGATTATTGATAAGAAATCAAATATTGCCAGAGGGGTAAATATATAGGCAATGTAGGCTCTATAATTTTTATAGCCCATTTTATAATCAGCGGTATAAACTCGTGCTACATAATCAATTAAAAAAAGTATGCTAGTAAACAAATCTATAGCGGTGGTATATACATCATTTGTTTTCAAGGTCAAAGGAACTAGGCCTACGATGATTGCGGTGGTCATAAGCCTGTCGTAGGCACGGCTGGAAATATCATCTATACTACCAACTTCTAATACTTCGTAAATCCTTCTTTTAAAATCGTACATAGAAATCTCCTAGTTAATGATTCAAAAATTTCCTTTAATAAATGCGATTGCTCCAATAATAGCTAGAGCAAGAGTCAGGATATTACATATAAAAACAAAACGCCTGGCTTGATAGGTCTTATTGTTTGTATGGACGCCATCATCGCTAATTAAAGTGTTTTTCTCATCTTTTAATGTCATAAGGATTACCTCACAGAAATATGATTATGGGTATATAATACCAACAATCTGTGAAAATATTGAGTTGTAGAAGAGAAGATTGAGATTTAAATAAGAAAGGGACCTGCAGTATAGCAGGTCCCTGTTTTAACAATTTTAATAGTACTTTTTAGTACTGGCCAAAAGCATATTTGAAGAATGATACTGCTTCTTTGCCTTCCTTCTTCTGCTTTGCAACATATTTTTCGTAATCAGCATACACGCTGTACATTTGGAATGATACTTCTTCGAACATTCTTATACCTCCTAAAATCTCTTTTCTTTTTTAAACCTTGGATATGATAAACCCTGAGATGTACTTTGTCAACAAAAACTTTGTTAATTTATTGTGAAAATTGTATAAACGGAATCATATTGAGTTAGTTTCCAGAATTTGCTAAAATTTAGGGTAGGAAACGCACTATACATCTTTTAGTTTTTGGGAGTGTAACTATATGAATGAACGAATATTAGAGGGAGCATTAAAAGTTTTTAGAGAGAAGGGCCCTAAATTTACTATGGATGATCTTGCTACAGAGATGAAAATGAGCAAAAAGACCATTTATACAATCTTTGCAGACAAGAATGAGCTTATGTGCAATCTTATGGATTACGCTTTTGACATGATTAAGGCAGCGGAAGATAAGATTTATTCAGATCAAAAGCTTTGTACTTTAGAGAAGATTAGGGGAATTCTTGCTGTGCTTCCTGAATCACACTATGGATTTGATTATTCTGCCATGCATCAGTTGGCAGAAAAGTATCCAATGGCTTACAAAAAAATGACAGATAGACTAGATAGTGGCTGGGAAAAGACCATGGAGCTGTTTAGAACTGGCATTGAAGCAGGGGAGATTGAAAGCATAAATTTAGAGATGTTCAAGCTAGTTTACGAGGCTACTGTGGACAAATTATTAATGGGAGATTATTTAGCATCACATAATACAGATTATCCAACAGCTTTAGCAGAAGCAGTTAATATTATGATTGATGGAATAGTAAAAAAGGAAGAATAAATGGGACAGACTATTTTTTTAGACAGAAAATGGCGATTTAGCGAGACTTTTACTGAAGAAATGATAAGTGAGCCAATGGCAGAGTGCCAGCTTGTTAATATTCCTCATACAGTAAAGGAGACTCCATTTAACTATTTTGATGAGAATATCTATCAGATGGTTAGTTGTTATCAGAAAAGCATTTTTGCCCTTCCACAGTGGGAAGATAAGGTTGTTTTAATTACCTTTGAGGCGGTAGGCCATTGCTGCGATGTTTATGTTAACGGAAAGCATTTAAAACATCATGATTGTGGATATACAGCTTTTTCTGTTGATTTATCAAAGCACCTTAAATATGGAGAAGAGAATTTAATTACCGTCAGAGTAGATTCTAGAGAGAGTCTTAATCAGCCTCCATTTGGATATGTAGTTGATTACATGACCTATGGCGGTATTTATCGCGATGTGTATTTTACTATTATGGAAAAGACACATTTCTTAGACTTGTTTATTCAGCCAACGCTATTGGAGCGTATTTCTACAAACAAACGCAGTCCAAAGCAGATTAAGATGATGAATGTTCAAGGTGTGCTTAAGACTGCTTGCTATCTTACAAAGAATATTTATGAGCTAGCTGTTGATGAGCATGTCTTTATTAAGCAGTTTTTAGATGATGAGCTTATTATTTCACAGCCAGTAGGTGGCTTAGAAGAGTGTGAAGAAGGTTATTTATTAAATCTTACTACAGGCCCTACTACCGTTAAGCTTTGGGATATTGAAAGCCCTCACTTATATAATGTAAAGACTCAATTAATTATAGATGATGAAGTGGTGGATGAGCAGGAATGCAGCGTTGGATTTAGACGCTCGGAGTTCAAACAAAATGGCTATTACCTTAATGGTCGCAAGGTAAAGCTTAGAGGTTTAAATAGACATCAGTCTTATCCTTATGTGGGCTATGCCATGCCTGAATCTATGCAGCGCTTAGATGCTAAGATCCTCAAAGAAGAATTAGCTTTAAATGCTGTTCGTACATCGCATTATCCACAGTCACAACATTTCATTGATGAATGTGATAAATTGGGACTTTTGGTTTTTACAGAAATACCGGGATGGCAGCATATCGGTGGCAAAGAATGGCAGGATATTGCCGTTGAAAACACAAAGGATATGGTGCTTCAGTATAGAAATCATCCTTCGATTATTCTATGGGGAGTGCGAATTAATGAATCGCAGGATAATGATGAATTCTATACTCGTACAAATGAAGTGGCTCATAAATATGACCCTACCAGACCTACTGGTGGTGTCAGAGCTCATGCAAAGAGTTCGCTTCTAGAGGATGTTTACACCTACAATGATTTCAGTCATTCAGGTGATAATAAGGGCTGTGCTAAAAAGAGCTCAATCACTTCAGTTGAAGAGAAGCCATATTTGGTTTCTGAGTACAATGGTCATATGTTCCCAACAAAGCCTTTTGATCCAGAGGAACATAGACAGGAGCATGCTATCAGACATGCTAATGTACTTGATGCTATAGCAGGGGAGACTGATATTGCTGGTTCTTTTGGTTGGTGTATGTTTGATTACAACACCCATAAGGACTTTGGTTCTGGAGATAGAATCTGTTACCACGGTGTAATGGATATGTTCAGAAATCCAAAGCTTGCAGCTTCAGTTTATTCAGCTTTTTCAGATAACGACACAATATTGGATATTACAACAAGTTTTGATATCGGCGAGCATCCAGCGTGTAACAGAGGAAAGTCCTACATCATTACTAATGCAGATTCTGTAAAGATGTATAAGAATGATGAGCTAATTAAGGAATATTTCCCAGCAGACAGCAGCTTTGAGAATATGAAACATGGTCCTATTCTCATTGATGATTTTGTTGGAGATGCTGTTGAAAAGGATGGCAATTATACTAAAGCTCAGGCAAAGCTTATAAAAAAAGCTTTGAATAAAGTTACATTAGAAGGCTTCAAAATCACTCCTTCTTTAGTATGGTTGGCAATAAGACTTGTGGTATTCCACAGAGTTAGCGCTAGCAAAGCCGTTCCAATCTACAACAAGTTTATTGGTGACTGGGGCGGTGAATCTAGAGAATACAAATTTGAAGCTATTAAGGACGGACAGGTTGTAAAGACTGTTAAGAAGGCAGCTGTTACAAAGGCTCACATTGAGGTAAAGGCAAGTCACACACTTCTTACAGAAGTTCATACTTATGACGTTACCGATGTTCGCATAAAGATAGCTGATCAAAATGATAATCAGTTATATTTCTTTAATCAGCCTATTCACTTTGAGGTTGAGGGTCCATTTGAAATTATTGGACCAAAGGATGTTGCTTGCGCTGGTGGCGCCACAGGCGTATATGTTAAATCCATCGGGGAGGATGGAGACGGTAAGTTGACAATCAGTGGTGAAGGATTAGATCCAGTGACAATTGGATTATCCGTAGAATGCTTGATGTAAATAATATAAGGGTGAGGTACATAATGGAAGATAAGAGTAAAGTTATTTTCGGAAACGTAATCTCTGACAAGGATTACAAGAAGGCATGTAACACTAAGAAAAAGAATCTCAAGAAATTTGGTGATGATTCAAACGTGGATTACAATATCGTAATTGCGAAGAATGATCATATTGGTGATTCACTCGGTGTTTATGATGTACTTTTAAAGGATGGAGAATCTACAGAAAAGTTTGATACTGAAAAGGGTATTATCGTAGGAAACATCCGTATGGGATTTGGCCACTATCGTATTTCAATGGCTATGGCATCAGCTGCCAAGGCACTTGGATACACACCATACTGGATGGATTTAAATGGTTATCCACAGACTTCTTGCACAAAGGTTATCAGTGCACAGAATGATTTATATTCGCTTGGTTCAAGACTTTCAAAGAACAAGCTTTTCAACAAGTTCATTTGGGAGCCAGCAAACTACGAGTGGTTTAGAAAGCTTTCTTACAACTCTGCAGACCAGAAGAATGCAGAAATCATGGCTACAGTTTATAAGAACGTTCCAAAGGATATTCCTGTAATCGGTACTCATGTATGGCCTGCACAGGCAGCTATTCATGCTGGTATGAAGAATGTTGTAAATGCTATTCCTGACAACTGGCCAATGGCTCTTCACTTTGCTGAGGGTAGCGTTCATACAATTCAGTGTAAGAATGCATACATGGGATATCGTATTTGCAATGGTATGGCACCAAAGAATGCAGTATGTAATCCAATGCCAAATGATGATTTGGTTTATACAGGTCACTACATCGACCACGAGCTTGTTTCTAACATTGAGGCAGATTGTGATGCTCGTCTTGCAAGAAAGAAGAATGGCAGTCCAATGCGCTTCTTACTTACAATTGGTGGCGCAGGAGCTCAGAAAGAGATTTTTGCAGCTATCATTAAGTATCTTCTTCCTTCAATTAAGGCAGGAAGGGCAGCTTTATATGTAAACGTTGGTGATTACAAGAATGTTTGGGATGATCTTTCGGTTGAAATTCCAGAGATGAAGGAAGTTGCTACAGAGCACTTCAATGAGTTTGAGGCCACAACAAAGTTCGCTGAGGATGCACTTACAGGTGATGTTACAGGTATTCACGGATTTTATCATGAGAATATTTTTGAGGCAGTTTACTGCACAAACTTACTTATGAGAAGCTGCGATGTTCTTGTTACAAAACCATCAGAATTAGCATTCTATCCAGTGCCAAAGCTTTTTATTAAGCGTGTTGGTAAGCATGAGATGTGGGGCGCTATCCATTCAGCAGAAATGGGAGATGGAACTTTAGAGTGCCGTGACATTCCTCATACACTTCAGATGATTGATTTGTTTATGCAGGATGACAAGCTTCTCACAGATATGTGTGATAGCATCAAGACAAACAAGACTATCGGGCTTTACGACGGAGCTTACAAGGTTGTAGAACTTGCTATGGGGTTAAAGAATAAGTAATTTAAGGAAGGTTATAATGTAATGGAAACAAAAAAGAAATTAACAGGTACTGAAAAAGTAGCTTACGGTCTTGGCGCCGTAGGTAAAGACATGGTGTATATGCTTTCTGCATCATACATCTCAATCTATTTCTTAGATGTAATGGGCATCTCAGCTGTAGCTATCGGAATTCTTCTTATGGTAGCTCGTGTATTTGATGCTTTCAACGATCCTTTAATGGGTGTATTAGTTGCAAAGACTAAGACTCGCTGGGGTAAGTTCAGACCTTGGCTCATGATTGGTACTATCACAAACGCCATTGTGCTTTACATGATGTTCAGCATTCCACCATCACTTGATGGAGCAGGACTTGTTGCTTACGCATCTGTAACATACATCCTTTGGGGTGTTACTTACACAATGATGGATATTCCATATTGGTCAATGGTACCTGCTTTCACAGAGTCAGGTAAAGAGCGTGAAGGTCTTTCAGCATTTGCTCGTTCATGTGCAGGTGTTGGTTCAGCACTTGTTTCTATCATTACTGTTATGAGCGTTGCTGCTCTTGGCAAGATGTTTGGTGGCCAGACAGATAATGAAATCAACAGACTTGGTTACAGCAAGTTTGCTCTTATCATTGCTGTTGTATTCGTAGTCTTCATTTCACTTACATGCTTTTTCATTAAAGAAAAGTCAACTGTTGATATGAAGTCTGCATCAATTAAGGATATGTTCAAAGCCTTAGTTCAAAACGACCAGGCTATGACAGTCGTAATTGCTATTGTTATGATTAATACTGCGCTATATTTTACACAGCAGTTAGTATACTTTTTCTTAAAGTATGATTTTAGTCCTGCAACGTATGTTGATGATTTCACATTGTTTAACACAGTTGGTGGTGGTTGCCAGATTTTAGCAATGATGCTTCTGTTCCCAATTCTTAGACAGTTTATGGATACAGTTAAGATTTTCTATACATGCTTCGGAATGGCAGTATTTGGATATATCTTAATCATCATCATCGCACTTTCTGGTACAGGACAGATTACAGGGCTTCTTATTCCATCAGCACTTATTATGGCAGCTGTTGGTGTGCTTAACGTTATCATCACTGTATTCCTTGCAAATACAGTTGACTACGGTGAGTGGAAGAACAATAGACGTGATGAATCTGTTATTTTCTCAATGCAGACATTTGTAGTTAAGCTTGCATCGGGAATCTCTGGTTTTATGTCATCTATGGTTCTTGCTATCTTTAGCATCAACCCAGATAAAGAGGCTAAGGTTGTACAGGCTATTTCAGATTCACAGAGATTCGGACTTCGCTTTACAATGACACTTATCCCTATTGCAGTTCTTACAATAGGTGCTATCGTCTTCAAGAAGCGTTACATTCTCTTTGATTCAAAGATGGAAGAAATTAATGGGGAAATTGAGAGTAGAAAAGCAATCTCATAAGAAATAGGAGAAGTAATTATGATTAAAGCTGATGGAAAGGTGTTTGTACTTAACACCGCAAATACAACCTACGCATTTCGCGTAATGGAAACAGGTCAGCTGGAACATATGTTTTACGGAAGGCTCATCCATTCGGATGAGCCATCTGTGCTTGTAGAAAAGCGTGCATTTGCTCCAGGCAACACTGTTTGCTACGACCAGGAGCATCCTGATATCACTTTAGAGGATATTCGACTTGAGGTATCCACAATCGGAAAAGGTGATTTCAGAGAGCCTATGATTGAGGTGGTTTGTGCTGATGGTAGCTCATCTCTTGATTTTGTTTATGATAGTTATGAGGTGATATCTGGCAAGCCAGCACTTAAATCATTACCATGTTCCTATGATGAAAGCGATAGGGTAGAGACATTAAATATTACTTTAAAAGATAAGAATCACGGTTTTACACTTGTGCTTTCTTACAGCGTATTTGAAGAGTGCAATGTAATTACTCGCAGTGCTAAATTTATCAACACATCTAAAGAGCAGGTAAAGCTTACTCGTATGCTTTCTATGGTTTTAGATTATGATAAATGTGGACTTCGTATCACATCATTCCACGGTGCGTGGGCAAGAGAGATGAATAAGGGAGAGGTAGTTCTTCCAGTTGGTAAATACGTTAATTCTTCCTTTACAGGTACAAGCTCAAATCGTTGCAATCCATTCTTTATGATTTCTGAGCCTGATGCTACAGAAGAAGCTGGAGATGTGTGGGGCTTTAACCTTGTATATTCTGGTAATCATTATTCTGCCACAGAAGTCTCTCCTTGGAATAAGACTCGTGTAGCTTACGGAATTAATCCTCAGAACTTCTCTTGGACATTAGAGCCAGAGCAGGAATTTGAGGCACCAGAGGCTGTTCTTACATACTCTAAAGAAGGCTTCAGACAGATGAGTTTAAATATGCATGACTTTGTTCGAGAGCATATCACTCGTGGCCCATGGAAGAAGAAGGAGCGCCCAATTCTTATTAATAGCTGGGAAGCATCTTACTTTGACTTTACAGAAAGCTCATTATTAAAGCTTGCTAAGACAGCTAAGAATACTGGTGTTGAACTTTTTGTTATGGACGATGGCTGGTTTGGAGATAGAAACGATGACAAACGTGCCCTTGGTGATTGGGACGTCGTTAATAAGAAGAAGCTACCTAGTGGTCTTGAAGGCTTAGCTAAGAAGATTAACGACCTTGGTCTTATGTTTGGTCTTTGGGTAGAACCAGAGATGATTAATGTAGATAGTCAGCTTTATAAAAAGCACCCTGATTGGGTTATCGATATTCCAGATATGCATCATTCAGAGGGACGTAATCAGAGACTTTTAGACCTTTGCAACCCAGAAGTTGTGGATTACATGATTGATATTATGCGTCAGGTGTTTGCAACTGAAGGTCTTTCATATATCAAATGGGATATGAACAGAAACTTCTCAGATTACTATTCAAAGTATCTTCCAGCTGAAAAGCAGCAGGAGGTTAGCCACAGATATGTTCTTGGTTTCTATAGATTACTTAGAACTCTTGCAGAGGAATTCCCTAATATCCTTATGGAAGGTTGTGCTTCTGGAGGCAATAGATTCGATCTTGGTGCACTTTGTTATTACCCACAGATTTGGGCTAGCGATAACACTGATGCAGTAAGCAGACTTGCAATTCAGAATGGTTATTCATATGGATATCCACAGAGCACATACACAGCTCATGTTAGTGCTTGTCCAAATCATCAGACTCTTAGAGTGACACCTCTTGAATCTAGATTTGCTGTGGCAAGCTTTGGTGTCCTTGGATATGAGCTTAATCTTAACGATGCAAAGGCTGAGGATGTTGCTTGCGTAAAGGCTCAGATTGAGCTTTATAAGCAGTATAGAAAGACTCTTCAGTTTGGTGATTTCTATCGTCATAGAGAAGATAATATCTATCAGTGGAGCATTGTAGATAAGGATAAGAATACTGCAGTATCAATGGTAATGCAGAAGGAAATTAAGCCAAGTGAGCAGTATCTTAGAATTGATGCAGCAGGCTTAGAGCCAGATACTAAATATCATTTCTATGGCAGAAAGCTTGAGTATAATCTTAAAGGCTTTGGTGATTTAGTTAA
>JAEEGL011131293.1_pt1 | contig 12668 bp, 4 predicted proteins | sample 9134231 | NCBI WGS metagenome assembly JAEEGL01 (sample SAMN16246548, study PRJNA631951) | gut metagenome | biome: gut microbiome; feature: rumen; material: fiber-attached | host: Bos | place: Iran: Karaj | collected 2018-10
AATCAACCAATTATTCCTTTATCAACAATGAATATAAGTGAATCTGAAGAACCTTTAATTGATGGAGGAAAAATATTAAATTATGATAATAGAAAATTATCTAATTTAGAAAAATTATTAAAGAAAAGTAATAATAAAAAATATAAAACTCCATTTGATAAAATTCACAGAAAAGATTCTTTAAATTCAAATAATTCTGAAAGTTCTCATGAAAAGAATTTAACTAATAATAATAATGTTCCTATTCCTATGAAAAATACTTTAAAAAAGAAAAATAATAATAATAAAAGAAGATTATCAAAAGAAAAAAGTAATATTTTAAAACAAAGAATTGAAAGAGAAAAAAAAGTAGAAGAAGAACAAAATATTATTTTAAATCAATTAGATAATTTTTTAATAGATAAAAAAGAAGAAGAAGATGAAAAAATTGAAAATGAAAATGAAAAAGCCGAAGACAGTGATGACGAAGAAGAAAATGAAGAAGATTATAATAATTCAAATGAACAAAATAATAAATCTAAATCAATAAATTTAAAAGAATCAGAAAAAGAAAATCAAAATGAAAATACAATAAATACAACAAAACAAATAAATTCAAAATTTTCAGAAGAAAATAAATCAAAAGAAAAAAAAATATCATTACCAGAAAAAAAATATTGTGAAGATATTGAAGAAAGAGTAAAAAATTTATATTATAAATATATTGAAATAGAACCATTATTAACTTTAAAAGATGCTGCAATTGCAAGTGAATTAAAAAATAATAAAAATTTTCCTTTAGAACAATTTAATAATATAATTAAAAAATTAATGGATAGAAATGATTTAAATAGTTCAAATAGTAGAGATCAAATTCAAAGAGAAATTGATAAAGAATTAAAAGAAGTTTCCAAAGTAAAAAAAAATATAAAAGAAATTGAAAATTATTATGAAAATGAAATTAAAAGAATTAATTTTAAATTAAATCAAATGGGACAAAATGAAGAACCTTCAAAGGAAAAAATAAAGATAATAAAAGAAAAATTTATTCAATTAGATAATTTATATTCAAAACAAGAAGATGAATATATTTCAACAATAATAGAATTAATGGAAGAATTAAAAAATTTAAATGGTGGTGTCGGGATATCAAATAAATTAATAAAAGATATAGATTCTTTAATTATTGATAGGAATAATGAAGAAAATAAAAATGCAGAAAATAATGAATCTGAAATTACTAAAAGAAAATCTGTAGAAAAAGCTTTATTAGAAGAATTAGAAAATTTTAAAAAAGAAGAAAAAAATTATAAATTTAAAATTCCGGCAAAATATCAAATGAATAATTCAATTAGATTTCTTAAACAAACTGTTATTAAAGGGAAAATTATTAAATTTTATGAAAATTCAGTTATTGATTTAATTAATAGACATAGAACAATTAAAAGAATTTTTCCTGATGGATATGAAATTTGTTATTATAATAATAAAGATGTTAAACAAAAATTCTCTGATGGAAGAATTTATTTTTATTATAATTTAAATAAGTCATTTGAATTTAGATTTTTTAATCAAAATTTTGTTGTTTATAAATTTATTAGTGGTCAATTTGAAAAACATTATTTTGATCATAGTAAATCTGTAAAATATAGTGATGGAACTTATAGAATTACTTCTAATAAAGGAGAAGAATTAATTCAATTTGCAGATGGAACTATTGAATTTAGAGATAAACAAGGAAATTTATTATAAAGAAATAATTATAAATGTTTTAAAAGAAATATTATTTTCTTTATTTTGTGTTGTCTTATTTTATTAATTTTGGAAAATATAAAAAAAATAAATATTAATTTACATAATTTATAATTATTGATAATTTTAAAAGTTATTTTAATAAATAAATAAATGATAAAAAGAAATTAATTATTTATTTTTTAATTTATAAGAAAAAATGAATAAAGATAAAAATGAAAATAATGGAATAATAATCAAAAGTTTGGTACTTTAGGCTTGATGTATGATAATTATATAAAAGTTATAAGTGGAAAAATTGTCAAAATATAGAAGAAGGTTCAAGAGAAATTTCAAAATATTTATCGGAAAAAAATAAAAAAAAATTAATCCTTTTTAAATTAAAATTTAAAATAATAAATAAAAGAATATTTTTTATTAATATTTTCTAATATTATTATATTAAAAATATTTACAAAATGGGAAAATATAAAAACAGAATCAATTATTAATATGCAAATAGTACTTTTAAACAAAGAAAAAAATATTAAAAAAAAAATACAAAACAATAAATTTTATTTAATCCTAAAATATATATATAAAACATCCTTAAAAAAATTCTAATTAAAAACTTAAAAATAATAAAATGCAAGAAGAACAAAAAGAACAACTTTTAGAAAAATCAAAAGAAGAAAAAGAAGAACCAAAAATTGAACAATTTGAAGAAGACATTCCGAAATGTGTAAAAGATTATGGATTTTTAAATGAAGATCCAATAAATTCAGCAAATTTTATATCAAAACTTTTTTTATATTGGGCATATAAAATAATAAAATTATCAAACCTGATAAAATTACAACCAAAATTTTTAGGAAAATTATCAGGTGAAAACACAACAAAAGAATATTTAAAATCAATTAAAAATATTTGGGATGAAAAAGACTATAAATCATTAAAAAAACATGCATTACTTTTAAGTGGTTTTCGTGCAAATTTAAATTCTTTATTTATCATATTAATTTTTAGTATAATTAGAAGTGGATCAAATATTCTTCAAATTACTTTATTTCGTCAATTTTTAAAAAAATTTAATACAAATTTAAAAAAAGAAAATACAATATATGATAATTTTTCACATATTCAAATTGGAATTGCATATATATTATTACAATTATTTGAAATTTTTTTTCAAAGACAAGCTTTTGAATATCAAATGACATTAGGATTTAAATCAGAAACTGAATTTTCAACTTTAATATATGATAAATTATTAAAAATGTCTCCATCAAGTATGAAAAAAAAAGCAACAACAGGAGAAATAACAAATTTTATTCAAGTTGATTCAAGAAAATTACAAAGATTAATGTTAATGTCAAAAGATTTATTAACAATGCCAATAATGTTAATTGCATATATTTATATGTTATTTCAATTTTTAGGAATTGCATTTATATACGGAATAGGCACAATGATATTTTTTTCAATTATAAATTTATTTTTATCAAAAATTGTAAGAAGTTTCTTTAAATTAGTATCAACATTAAGAGATACGAGAATGAAAATAATAACAGAAACATTTAATAATATTAAAATATTAAAATTATATTCTTGGGAAGATGAATTTAAAAATAGAATAAATGAATCAAGAAATAATGAAATGAATACTTTTGAAAAATTAAAAGCAATTTCTAATTTTTCTCAATCATTTGGTTGGTTAGGTCCAGTGGCAACATCAACTGTTTGTATTAGTGCTTATCAATATATTAATGGTAGATTAGAAATTGAAGATATTTTAACTTGTATGAATATTTTAGGTTCAATTCAAGGTCCAATGAGAATGATTCCAAATATTTTAAATAATTTTTATCAAACTGTTATTTCAATGTCAAGAATTGAGAATTTTTTAAGACAAGATGATATTGATGAAAGTAGAATAATAAAAAATGATCCTGAATTAATAAAAGATAATATTGCAATTAAAATTGAAAATGGTTATTTTTCATGGGGAATTGAATATGAAGATGAAAATGATATTAAATTTAAAAAAAAAAGATCTCGTTTATTAAGTAAATCAAAACCATCATTTCATCATATAAATACATCAGATAATACAAAAAATAAAAATTTAGAAATATTAAAAGATATAAATTTAACAATAAAAAAAGGTGAATTTATAATAATAATTGGAGAAGTTGGATCAGGAAAATCTTCTTTATTATCAGCAATATTAAATAATATGATTCCATTAAAAAAAGAAAGTAAAATTTATGTTAATGGAACAATATCATATATTCGTCAAATTCCTTGGATTCAAAATGCAACTGTTAAAAATAATATTTTATTCTTTCAAAATTTCGATAATGAAAAATATAAGAAAATAATTGATATATGTGAATTAAAAACAGATTTAGAAATTTTAAGTGGAGGTGATTTAACTGAAATAGGAGAAAAAGGTGTTAATTTAAGTGGAGGACAAAAAAGTAGAATTGCATTAGCAAGATGTTTATATTCTGATAAGGATATTTATTTATTAGATGATCCAATTAGTGCACTTGATGCAAATGTTGGAATGAATATATTAAAAAATTGTTTTATTAAATATTTAGAAGGTAAAACTAGAATTCTTGCTACTCATGCTTTACAATATTGTCAATATGCTGATAAAATTATTTATATGAAAGAAGGTAAAATTGAATGGTTTGGTAATTATGAAGAAATTAAAAAAATGGAATTTTTTAAAGATTTTTATCAATCTACAAGAAATCCTTTATCAAATAAAACAAGTGCTCAAATTAGATTTGAATTTTTAAATGAAGAAAGTGAAGAAAGTGAAATTGAAGAAAATGAAGAAAGTGAATTAAATGAAGGTGTTGAGAAAAGAATAACAAAAGATGAAGAATTAAGTGATGAAATAGTAAATAAAGATATTTATTATGAATATATAAAATATATTGGTGGATTTATTATTATTGTTTTTTTCTTATTATTCTTACTTATTTCTGATGGATTAAAAAGTGGACAAGATTTATTTTTAGGTTATTGGACTGAGCATCAAAGTAAAGAAAAAAATAATATTTATTTATTAATTTATGTATCTTTCGGAATTGGTGGTGCAATATTTAATTTTTTCCGTATTTACTTATCTTCAAAAGGAGCAATAAAAGCAAGTAGATTTATTCATGAAAAAATGACAGAATGTTTAATTAGAGCACCAGTATCAACTTTTCATGAAACAATACCAAAAGGTCAAATTTTTAATAGATTTAGTAAAGAAATTCAAAGTGTTGATTCATCAATAATGGAATCTTTAGTTAATTTCATATCATCAATGAGTGCTTTAATTTCAGCAATTTTTGTTTGTGCATATTATCAACCTAATTCATTATTAATTTTACCATTTTTAATTTATTTAGGTTATAAAATTACTAAATTTTATCAGAAATGTGCAAGAGAATTAACTAGAATGGAAAGTATTGTAAGATCACCTTTAATTAATACTTTAAATGAAACTATTCCTGGATTAATGAGTATTAGAGCTTATAATTTAAGTAATGAATATCTTAATAAATGGTTTTATGTTAGTGATGAGAATTTAAAAGTAAAATTAATATTAAGAGGTGTTTCACAATGGTTTGATCTTGCTTTGGATTTATTAAGTTTTTTATTTGTTGTTTTTTTAATTATTTTTACATTTTTATTTAAAGAAAAATTCTCACCTAAAATTATTGGATTACTTTTAACTTATTGTTTCTCACTTCAAAGAAATTTAACAAGAGGTTTAAAACAAACTACAACTTTAGAAACATCAATGATTTGTTTTGAAAGATGTTTAGAATATACTAAAATTCAAAGTGAAGCTTCGAAAAAATTAAATATTGATAATACATTAAAAAATTGGCCAAAAGAAGGTAAAATTGAATTTATTAATTTCTCAACTAAATATAGACCAGATACAGAAATTGTACTTTCAAATTTGAATTTTTTAATAGAACCAAATAAAAAAATTGGAATTTGTGGAAGAACTGGAAGTGGAAAAAGTACAATAACATTATGTTTATTTAGAATATTAGAAAGTATAACTGGGAAAATTTTAATAGATGATATTGATATAAGTAAAATTGGATTAGATAAATTAAGAAGTTCATTAACAATTATACCACAAGATCCTTGTTTATTTCAAGGTACATTAAAATATAATATTGATCCATTAAATAAATATTCAAATGAAGAAATTTTAAACGTTTTTCAAAAAATTGGATTTGATTATATTATTAATAAAAATCCTAAAGGTTTTAATATGGAAGTTGCTGAAGGAGGAACAAATTTATCAGTTGGAGAAAAACAATTAATTTGTATTTCAAGAGCAATTTTGAGAAAAACTAAAATTATTATTATGGATGAAGCTACTGCAAATATTGATTATGAAACTGAATCTATTATACAAAAAGCTATTGGAGAAATTATGAATGATGCTACTATTATTACTATTGCTCATAGAATTAAAACTATTATTAAATATGATAAAATTTTAGTTTTGGATAAAGGAGTTTTAATGGATTATGATAGTCCTGAGGAATTGTTAAAAAAGAAAGAAGGGATTTTTTATGAGTTGTATAATAAATCACATTAATTTTTTTTTTGGGTTTTGTTTCTTTTTTATTTTATTTTATTTGTTCTCTTTTTTTTTTTTGGGTTTTAAAATTTATTTGAGTTTTTGAGTTTGTTTGAAATATTTAATTTTTAATATTTAAAAATTGAATATATTTTTAATAATTTTTTTATCTAATATTTTATTATAATGGAAAATAAAAATTTAGCAGAGAAATTAAAAAAAGCACAAAAAGCAAAAGAATTTAAATTAAAAAGAATGAGAAAACAAAATTCAAAAATGAACAGTTCAATAAATAGTAATAATAATAGTAATATAAATGACTCTCTTTCAAATTTAAATATTAATTCTTTACAAAATTCAAATAATAGTTCATTACATAAATTAGATAACACATATACAATTACTTCAGGATATAGAAGTCTTTTTTCAGATTCATTAAATACAATTAATTATGATGATAATATACAAGAAAAATTTGATGAAATTCAAATTTTAAAAGAAAGATTTAGAACTTTAATTTCAAAAGTAAATGAATGTAGAGATGAAATATTAAATTTAAAAATTAGTTTAAATGAATTAAAAAATAGTGATGAAATAGATTTAGTTGATGAATATGAACAATATAAAATTATTTTAGAATATGAAAAAAATAAAAATAAATTATTAAAAGAAAGAAATGAAAAATTGTTGAAACATAATCAAATAATGAAAGAAAATTATAAAAAATATAAAGGTGAAGAATGGGATAATAAAAATATATTTAATTTTTTATAAATATTAATTTGAAATAATTTAAATAAAGTAATATATAATAATATCAATAAATAAATTTTAGAATAGAAAATATTTGATTATAAAAATTTTTTTAATAAATTAACCCAATTTATTATAATATTATTTATTCAATTATAAAGGATAAATAATAATTGAATGAATTGTAAATATTATTAATTACTTTATTATTTCAATTACTATATTAAAATAATATCTTATATTTCAATATAATTAACTCAATATATTATATAAAATAAATTAAAAAATCTTAAAGTAAAAATTTAAACACATTTTAAATATTAGTTATAAAAAAAAATAAATTTTAAATACATATACACAATTTAAAAAATAAAATTGAAAAAACTACTTTTCTTGATTGATTATTATTAAAAGATTTTTTATATATTACTATACACAAATATTAAATTTTTATTTTTATAATGATTACCAAAATATTTTCTTGAAAATATTAATATCAACAAAAAAAAAAAATCATATTACCAAATTTTAATTAAATTATCATAACCACCAGAAATAAAATTATCCTTAAATAAAATAACAGAAGAAACATTTCCTAAATGCCATCTTTTTTTTTCTCCTTCATTTTTTTTTTCTCCATTACTAATATCATAAAATTCAACTTCTCCATCATAAGAACAACTTAAAATTTTATTTTCTTTATATTCAAAAAGAAAAGAAATATAATTCTGATGATTATGATATAATTGAGTAACACGATGAGTTTTAAATTCCCAAACTTTTAAATCTCTATTAATATAAGAAGCCATTATTTTTCCATTATTTAATTGTATAATATCCATACAACAAGAATCAGAATCTAAAGTATAATGACAACGTTTTAATTGATATTCCCATATTTTAATTGAACAATCATTTGAACAAGATGCCAAATAATTATTATTTAATAATATTATTTTATTTACTTTTCCACGATGACCAGATAATTTTATTTTTTCATTTTTATATTTATTTAATTCCCAAATATTAATAAAAGTATCTTCACTACAAGATGCAAATTCAATATTTATTAATTGTAATAAACAATAAATCGCATCTGAATGTTTTTTATATTCATAAAGTGGTTTTCTTGTGTTTGTTTCTTCACTTGAATTTGAACTTTCATTTTCATTTTTTTCTTTTTCTATTTTTTCTAAATTTTCATTTTTTGAATTTAAGTCATATTGATAAATTGTATTTTCTGAGTCACCAGCAAGAATAAAATTATTGAATTAAACATAAAAATGATTCTTTTTTTGGATTTATTATTGTTTCTTCACAAGTTAAAAAATTATCTTTATTCCATAATTTAATTGTTCCATCCCAAGAAGATGAACATAATCTTCCATCATTTAATATTAATAATTGACTTATTGAATCTGAGTGACCTGAAATTATTTTACAATTTGTATCTAATGAAGCAAGATTAAGTGATTTTGTTTTTTTAGTTAATGATGGATTTTCTAATGAATTTCGAGTTGAACAACCCATTAAATTATATTAAAAATGTTATTAAAAAAAAATTTATTTTTAATTATTTTTTTTAAAGTTATTTCATTATTTTTTTTTTTTAAATATGCTTTTTTTTTTATTTTTTGTTAAAATTATTAATAAAACTTTTTATTCATTAAGATTAATAATAATAATAATAATTGTCTTAGTAAAATTTATTTTAATTCTATAGGAGGTTGAATTTCCATATTATTAGAATTTTGAGAATTATTAATACTGGTATTTTTTGTTTCTTTTTCATTTGATGATAAATCAATTGAAGAATTTTTTGATTTTCTCCCTCTTTTTTTACCTACTAAATTAGTATTAATTTGAATTTTTATTTTATCTGGTTTTTCATTTATTTTTTCAATTTCTAATATTTCATTATTTTCATCTTCAATTTTTTCTTTGTTTTTAGGGGAATTTTTTTTATTTGATTTACTATTTAATGTCTTATTTAATTCATTTCCTTTAATTTCTTTATCCTTTTCATTAGTTGTAATATTTGGAGTTGAATTTTTTTCTTTTTCAACTTTAATTGGTGAATTTTCTCTTTCTTTTCTTTTTCCTTTTTTCTCATTTAATTTGTTATTTTGAATCTTTCTTATTAAAAGTAACCATTTCAAATTTGTTAATTCTTCATTATCTAAATCATTTAATTCTTTCTTTATTTCTTCTTTAATTTCCTCATTTGAAGTAGCTTTTAATTTAATTTGTGCAAAACTCATTTAAATTGTTTAATTTAAAATTTTTTTAATTTAAAATGTTATATATTCAAAGGCAATTTTAAAAAAAAAACATACTAAATTATAAAAAATATTATAAAACTCAAATAATTTCAACAAATTAATTTTTTAATTTTTTTAACTAATTACTACAAAATACTAAATTTTTAATATTTAAATGTTTTTTTTTTAAAAAGGGAAAGTTCTTTTCATATAATAAGAAACATCATTTAAACCATCAGCTTGAAAATAAGTAATAAGTGTAATATATAAATTAGAAAATAGAACCCAATTAAAAATCATACTCCAAATTCCAGAATTAAACCAATCAATTTGTGCTTTTTTATAAATAGAAAAGAAAATAACACAATAATAAAAAAAGAAAATAGTAACAACAAAAATAAAAATAATAGAAATTAATCTTCTAATTTTCATATCATTTTCAAAATGATCTGCTTCATTTAATTTTGCTTCATCGTCTTTTGAACCTCTTATTAAATCATCTAATTCATTCCATTTTTCTTTTGTAACAATACAAATTAATCTTGTAATTGCATTTAATAACATCATTGAAATAATAGAAAAGAAAATTCTATGAAATGAACTTTTTAAAGGATAAATAAATTTATTTCTTGATTCATCTTCAATTCTTTTTTCTAACATTTTTTGAGTAAAATATAAAGAATTAAAACCAAAAGTTGTTATTATACTAAATAAAAATATTAAACATTTTATCATTTGATTTCCTATTAAAGAAGGTAAAAATATTGAAATTAAAGGATGTAATTCAATAAGATTTCTTATCAAATATACTAAAAATGATTTTTTTTCTTCATCTTCTGGAACATTAGAATTTGTATTTGAAGAATTTGAACTATTTGAATCAGTATCATATTTTTCTTTATTTTCTTTAATTTTGTTTGATTTATCTTGTAATTCAAATGATTGTTTTATTTCTATACCTAATTTATCATTTTTAATTGCTAATAAGTTATGATTAATATAATAAAATAAAATATATACTCCAATTAATAAAAGTAACATTATTAAATAAAACCAAAATGCATAATTTTTATGAAGTTTTGTAATATAAGTTGGACATTTAAAAGGTATTTTTGTATTTTTATAATAATTATCTTTATTTTTAAATTCTTCATTTGATTGTTTTACTTCATATGAAAAACCATCATTTGATATTTTATTTGTTATTGATGGACATGAAAAAATTATCATTTTTTTATTTTTTGAATCTACACTATTGAAATTACATGATATTGAATTTGAAGTTTTAGAAAATTGATTTTTTTGATAAATTTTTTCTCTATTATATATTATTGGTAAATCATAATCTATACCATTTTCACAAAAGAAACATTGATCATTAAATGCAGGCTCATTAATATCATAAATATTAATTCCTTTTTGTGAACATTGTGAATATTTATTTAATAAATTTAAATTAATATCTCCATATAATTTCATATTTATAAGTAAATTTTTACATTCTGAAATTATATTATTATTTAAATTTATTTTATTTTCCTCATATGGAAATGCACTTATTGTAATTAATTCTGAAATGTATTTTTTGTTAGAACTTGATGAAAGATATGATGAAATCTCTTTTGAAAAAATTATTTGAGAAATTAATACTTCTGCTTTATTTGATGAAGTAAATTTACTTGATGAACAATTATTTATATTTATTGTTGATAAATCTTTAATTTTTTGAGATAATTGGTTTAATTGTTTTAATGAAGATTCATGATTTGTAAAGAAAATATAATTTATCATTGAAGAATCTGTTGATAAATATTTTATAGAATCTGGAGAGAAGTCATTTATAAAATTAAAATTTTTTATATTTTTTGATAAAGATATTATTTTTAATAAAGGATTATCTTCTTCTTTTAAAATTCTTTTTGTAACAGAAACTTTTTGATTTGTCTTTAAAGCAACAGTCATAAATAAATTTATAAGTAAATAATAATTTTGAGAATTTATTAACGTATCTTCTTTAATATTAGATAATTTTTCAATAATAATATCATTTATTTCATTTTTTAAATTATCTGAAATTTTTTCTGGATTATTAATAATATAATTTATTTCTTTAATTAAAATTGGATTTTCTTCTAATTCATTTATACTAGAATTTTTAAATATATTATATAAATTTTTAAAATGATCTTCAATTTCTTCTTCTTTAATATCACAAAATAAACCAAAATAACTTGATTTACATTCACAATTTGGAATTAAACCATTTTCAACACATGTTCCATTATTTCCACAATAATTATCCTTACATTTATTATTTTCAATATCATTTGAAAAATCTGGTAAAATACATTTTTTTTCAATTAATATATAACCTTTTCCACATTGTTTTATAATTTCTTTATTTACTTTAATTGTTATATTAGTGGAATATTCATTACTTTTATAATTAAAATATTTTAAATAATATTCTCCACTTATAATTAATGATAAATTAAATGTACATTTTAGATAATATGATTGAAATTTTATACATTGTGGATCAGGGAAAATTTTTTGTTTTGAATCTGTTATATTATTTATAATTAAATTTGAAATTTCTTCTGGCCCAATTTTTTTATTAAATTCAATTGTTAAATTTTGATTAGTGGAATATTCATATATTTCTCCTGTAATATTCAATATTTTAATGTCTTCTTCTGGATTTTCATTAATTAATATATCAACATTTCTTTTTATTGATTCTATAGACAAATCACTATCAAATTGAATTCTTTTTAATTCTATTATTTTATATAAAATGTCTGATTCAATTTTTAAATAAAATACTGCTTGATTATTTTCAATTATAAAAGTATTTTCAAATGTTTCTTCTTTATTTTCTTTTTTAAATATCATAATATTTTCATTTGATGCTTTTATTGTGATAGTTTCTAAATAATTCATATTAAAGAAAGTTGGAATTAAAAGAATTTTATTTTTTTCCCCTACTTTATTTCCATCAAATTTAATTGAAAATTCTGAAAAAGAAAGTGAAGGAATAATATTTGTTTCTTTTAATTTGTTATTATCTTGATTAATAATATAATCTTGGTTTTTAGATAAAGTTTCTTTTGTAAAAGGATATTCACATTTATAAATTTGTTCATTAAGATTACAAACTAATTTCTTTTTTTCTGATTCATTCTGTTTTATTATTAAATATATATTATCAAATTCACAAATAACATTACAAAAAATAATATTATCATTATCATAATAAGAATAAGAAATCAAATCAGAAAAAATAATTTTGTTATAATAAATTGGATTATCAAAATCTTCATTTTCTATAA
>JAEEGL012056411.1_pt1 | contig 12668 bp, 8 predicted proteins | sample 9134231 | NCBI WGS metagenome assembly JAEEGL01 (sample SAMN16246548, study PRJNA631951) | gut metagenome | biome: gut microbiome; feature: rumen; material: fiber-attached | host: Bos | place: Iran: Karaj | collected 2018-10
CTCTTCGGGCGCCGTGAACTCCTCCGGCGCCATCAGATCCAGATAGCCCTTCATCTGTTCCAGGTATTCCATGGCCTTCTGGTAGGCCTCCATGGCCAGGGCTTTGTAATCTGTTTCGTCCGGATCAGCCTGGCCCTCCTGTCCGGACGGCTGCTGGCCGCCTTGCTGGGCATTGGATGGGTCAAACGTGCCGTTTTCGATTTCTTCCGCCAACAGGCGGCCGGTCTCGATCGGATAGGCTGTGTTGAGCGGGCTGCCTGCGCCTTCGCCGAACAGCGCGTCGAGGCATTCCGCCAGCGTGGACTTGTACGCCAGCTTGTCGCCGTAGTACATGATGACCCGCTTGACTTCGGGCAGGCTGCCGGTCGTCGCTTCCAGATAGATGGGTTCGGCGTACAGCAGCGTGCCTTCCACGGGCAGCACGTACAGGTTGCCGCGGGAGTAGGTGGAACCGGAGTTGTTCCAGAGAGAGAACTCCTTGGAGATCTCGACGTCCTGGTTGATCTGCGCCTCGATCTGCGCAGGGCCGTAGATGATGCGGTCCTTGGGCATGCGGTACAGGATGAGCTGTCCGTAATTCGCCCCGTCGGAACGGGCCGTGAGGATGCCCGTCATGTTGTTCTTGCCCGAGGGCGTGTAAGGAATGGAGCTGACGAATTCCACATCCGTCTCGCCGGGCAGTTTCATGATGAAGTAATTCGGCGTCATCTCCATCTCGGTCTGGCCGTAGGATTCGCGGGCGATGTCCCACAGGTCCTCGTTCTGGTAGAAGACCGCCACGTCTGTCATGTGGTATTTCTGGAAGACGTCCGCCTGAATGGAGAACATCGCGTTCGGGTACTGCACGTGCTCCTGCAGGGCAGCGGGCATCTCGCTGAAGCTCTTGAACAGCTTCGGGTAGATCTTGGAGAGGGTCTCCGCCACAGGATCGTTTTCGTCGCAGATGTAGAAGCTTACGTCGCCGTTGTACGCGTCGACGACGGCCTTCACGGAATTGCGGATGTAATTCAGGCCCGACGTCTTGCTGTAGGGCTCGGAGTACGGATAGTACGAGCTGCCGGTGTAGGCGTTGATCATCCAGTAGACCCGGCCGTCCGCGACGACCACGTAGGGATCGTCGTCGTACATCAGGAACGGAGCGATCTTCTCGAGCCGCTCGTTGATGTTGCGGTAGATGAGGATCTTCGAGTCGCTGTTGATGTTCGTGGAGACGAGCATCTTCAGGGAGCGCTCGCGGATGGCGAACAGCAGCCGGTTGAAGAAACTCAGCCGAATGCCGCCCGTGCCGTCGTACGTGCAGTACACGTTGGATTCGCCGCTCGGATAGTCGAACTCCTGCTCGGACGTGTTCGTGATGACGTAATCGTTCGTGGACTCGCCGAAGTAGATCTCGGGCCGCGCGATGGTGATCTCGGGCACCTCCGAGACGGGCGGGATGCTGTCGATGAGCATGTCGGGCTGACCGGAGGACGTTACCTTGTCCACGCGGGACAGCGTGATGCCGTAGCCGTGGGTGTATTTCAGGTGGCGGATGAGCCACTGATTTTCGATCTTTCTCTGGTTGATCTCGCGCGCGGACAGGAACACCTGCGTGTACTCGCCGTTCACGTAGTAACGATCCACGTCCACGTCGTTGAACTCGTAGTACGTGCGGATGGACTGCGTCTGGTTGTAGAACTGCTGGGCGGGTTCAAAGTCGTTGATCCGCACGTTTGAAAACGTTCCCATGTTCTCGAGCACGTCCTTCGTGGAGAGCCGGCTCGTGGGCACGAAATCCTTGATCGTAATGCCCTGCAGGTCGTACGCCATGCGCGTGAAGTTGATGTTGTTCTGCAGGTAAGGCCGCTCCTTGTTGATCTCGTCCGGCGCGACGACGAGGCTCTGTACGGCCCCCGCCGCCCCGATGCCGATCGCGAATACTGCGGCCATCAGGATGGGGAAGATGACCCCCAGCTTAACGCTGCGCTTCTTGAGCGCGATCACGAAGAAGACCGCGGACAGGATCGCCAGCGCGATGCAGATGCGATAGACGTTCAGCGTGATGGTGATATCGGTGTAGCCAGCGCCGTACGCCACGCCCGTGCCGGAATACAGCAGGTCGTAGCGGGCCAGCAGGAAGCGCACGGCCAGCAGCAGGAAGCCCAGCACGCCCAGGATGGCGATCTGGGTGCCGGCGACGCGCAGGATGGCCTTGCCCGTGTGGCGAAGGTCCTTGTGCGGCTCCGGCGCGCTGTCCGTCCGCACGCGGCCGCCCTTGCTGAACAGCTCGATGACCTTGCCGGCCATGCCGCCGGGGCGGAACACTTCGCCGTCCTCGTCTTCGCTGGGGATCTCGTAATCGTAGGAATCCGCCTCGCCGTCCGCGTCATCGTCGGGCTGCACGAAATTGATGAGCAGCACGTAATAGATGGCCGTCGCGAGGAGCAGCGAGCCGATGATGCTGAGCGCGGAAGCGTTGAGCGCGTCGAGGAACTCGAGCCTGAACACGTAGAAGCCCACGTCGTTGCCGTACAGCGGGTCCGCGACGCCAAAGTCCGTCGCATTCAGGAACTGCAGGATCTGCCACCACAGCCGCGAGATGATGGTCGCCGACGTGATGACGCTGAAGACCAGCGACAGCGCGATGCCGACCCGGCGCAGCTTTTTCGCCTTGTCCGCCTCCAGAACGTAGCCGCCCTTCTTCAGGAAGCCGTTCTTCAGCGCGGACAGAAACAGCCACGTGAGCGCCGCGATGGCGATAACCGACGGGATGCCGAGCTTGATCTTCGTCAGGATCTCTGTGAAGAACACGGACGTATAGCCCGTCTCGCGGAACCACAGCAGGTCCGTCCAGAAGCCCGTGAGCGCAAAGATGAGCACTCCTAATAAAATGAGGACGCAAATGATGATGCGAATCTTTGCGCCCCACTTTTTCTTTTCCATGTAAACCCCTTTCCTTCGGTGCTAATCGAGGGTGTAGTAGTCCTTGATCTTGAGCTCGCCACCGACGGGCACCAGCTCGTAAACCATGGAACTGATGGAATTTGCGGATTTATCTTCCTGGGAGACTTCGATCGTCTCGCGGTCGAACACGAAGAAGGAATCGCCGTATTGGCGGATCTCGCCGATCTCCAGCTGCACGAATCTCTCCTTGATCTGGCCGACCCGGTCGAAGTTGACCGCGCTGCGGTAGGCCGAACCGTCCGCCTTCAGGTAGTCGAGACAGGCCTGGTCGACGCCGTTGACGTAATCGATCCAGCTGCTGTTATAGGCGATGAGGACACCGCAGACATCCTCTTTATCGCTCTCTTCGGCCAGGACGGACGAAGAGAGGCCGGGAACGTCGTAGGACCGCTGGGAATCGTAGCCGATGCCCAGGTTCTCCACGACGCTTTCGATGTTCTTGTTGTAAGCGCTTACCGTATCCGAGAACACGAAGTGCGCTTCAGGCGTCTCGGGCTCGGTCTGGCTGTCCGCAGGCTCTTCCGGTTCTTCCTGCGGCGGTTCATCCTTGTTGAACAAGCCCTTGGCAAAGTCCAGCACGTTCTGCTCGATGCCGGTCGTGATCACCTGCATCGGCGTGCCGGGCATGAAGTGCCGCAGCGCGATCGTGCCGCCTTCGGCGAGGCCGAGAACGATGATGATCGCCAACAGGAGTTTCAGGAACCAGTGGCTTTTTTCGCGCTCTTCGCGGATCTTGTTCTGTTCATCCGCCTTGTCGAGGACCTCCGTAAGCGCAGCCGTGCGGTCTTCGGCGGTCTTCTTCTCCTCCGCTTCCCGCTCATCTTCCGTCAGGAGTTGGGACGTATCGATCGCGCGTGCATCCTGTCTTTCCCCGGACGTCTCCGCAGGCTCTTCCGCCTGCTGTGCGGGCTGATCCTCCGCTTCGCCGGCTTCCTGAATCTGCTCCTGCTCCGCCTCCATTTCCGCGGTGCGACGTTTCTCGAGCGCGGCCTTCATCTCGGCTTCCGCCCGGGCGATGGCCTCTTCGCGCTCTCTTGCGGCGCGTTCGATCTCCGCCTGGCGGGCGGCTTCCTCTTCGGCAGCTCTGCGCGCGGCTTCAGCTTCCGCGTCTTCCTTCGCTGCGGCGGCGATGGCCTCTGCTTCCTTCCTTGCACTTTCACGTTCGGCCTGGATGTCCGTATCTCCTACGGTCCTGCGCTCGCCGGTGATGGACAGAAGGCTTGCGAAATACGCTTCCCGCGCCTTGCGCATGGCCTCCATCTTGCGATGATGCTCGCTTCTGGGATCCTCGGGGACTTCCTCTTTCGGTTCTTCTTTAGCCGCCTGCGCCTCCTTCGCGGCTGTTTCCGCTGCGAGCTGCGCAAGGCTCTCTTTGCTGGCGCCTCTGGGAATCGTATCGGCAATGCCCGGAACGAGGGGCTCAATGAGATCCTCCGCCATGAGCCCGCTGACGCCCTTGATGCGCTCACGGTTGATGGCGATGGTCTTTTCGCTGTCGCCGTCCACGGTGCTCTCGAGGATCATCCTCTCGAATTCGGACAGGTCGGAAGGCTCGATCGTATCGTCCTGGAAGAACGCCTGCGCCGGAGTGATGGAATGCGCCACACCGGGGACAGAATGACGGGCGGGGCGCGGCGCGTCCTCCCCGTGAATGGAACGAAGGCGCTCGTATTCGCGGTTCAGAAGCTGCTGGAACTCCTCGTTTTTCTTATTGAACGTGAAGAATCGCTCGGGAATGCGGCCGTCCTCGTCGGGTTCGACGGCAGGCAGGGGCATCTCGTCCCGGGTTTCTTCGGGCTTGGGCGCTTCCTGCTCCGGTTCTTCCGACTGCGGCATTTCCTCTGCCGCCGGTTCCAGGCTGACGGGCGGAAGATCCGGCTTCGTCGCCACGATGTTTTCCTTCAGAATGCGATCCGCAGAATCCTCTTCATCCACAAAACGGGATTTGGGCAATTCGGGCGCAGTCTGAGTTTCTGCCTGCTGCGGCGCGGGCTCGGACTGAACCGGCTGGATTTCCGGCTGAGGCTCCGAAACGGGCTGGACCGGCTGCGGCGCGGGGGCCTGCTCGGCCTGCGGGGAAACAGGCTGAGGCGGCTGCATGGGCGCAAACGGCATCATGGGCTGCATCTGCGGCATGGGCGGAACCGACGCCATGGACTGCGTCTGCTGCATGGGCGGAACCGGCGCCATGGACTGCGTCTGCTGCATGGGCGGAACCGGCGCCATGGACTGCGTCTGCTGCGGATACGCCGGATAGACCGCCGGATAAGGCGGCTGCGACGGAATGTAGACTTGCTGGGCCGGCTGCGCCAGATATACGGGAGCCGTCTGCTGGGTTGCCTGGGACGGCAGCGTCCACGCCATCTGAGGCGGCGTGTACTGCGGCACGTACATGGGCGAAATAACCGGACCCTGCGCGCTCTGCTGAGGCGGTGCCTGCACGTTATACGGGGTCCAGGTCGGCTCGGGCTGCATCTGCGGCATCTGCCAGACGCCCTGCGGGAAAGGCTGCGGGGCAGCTTGAGGCTGGGGAGCCGCGGCGCTCTGCGGCGCCGGCTGCGGAGCGGGTTCGGGCTGAACCGGCTGGGGCTCTGCCTGAGATTCCGGATTGCTCGACATCGGCTGGGTTTCCGGAACGCTCGAGACAAACAGAGATTCCAAAACGCTCGGAGCAGGCTCCGGAACGGGCTGGGCCGGGGCTTTGGAAGGCTCACTCGGCGTCTGCGCGGGGCGCTCGGAACGGATAAACCCTTCCGTCGCATCCTTTTTCATGACCGACACGGACGAGCCCGGATTCATGCTGGGCCAATGCATCTCTATATTTTCAGGCACCCTTGGCTTGGGGAAATCGTACGTATTCCAGGACATTTCCTCATCCGCGATGCGCTTCTGCGTCTCGGGGACCTTGCTGCCGCACATGGGGCAGTAAGCGCGGTTCGAATCAAATTCGTATCCGCATACTTTACACTTCATAAACTGCTCCTCCACTTTCGGAATATACCTCTTTTGATTATATTACAAAAGAAAGCCAGAGGCAACAAAAGCAAGTGAGACAAAGGGACGGTTCTTTGTCTCAAAATGAGACAAGGAACCGTCCCCATGTTTCAAAACCGGATACAGTACCGTGTTCCGGAAGCTATTCCGCCAGGCTCGCCAGCGTTATGCTGTCCAGGTACTCGTTCACCATCAGGTTCAGCTTGTCCCAGACGGGCAGCGTCCGGCAGTTTTCCGCGTAGGCGCAGGGCGAAGCGCCGTGTTCCAGGCAGGCGACCGGCGCCAGATCCCCTTCAGTGATCCGCAGGATCTCGCCCACGGAATACTCTTCCGCCGGGCGGTTCAGCCTGTAGCCGCCGCCTTTTCCGTGCGCGGCGTCGACCAGCCCGGCCTTCGACAGGCCGGCCATGATCGCCTCCGTGTATTTCTTCGAAATGCGCTGCCGCTCCGCCACGTCCTTCAGGGGCGTATAGCGGCCCGGTTCCTGCTCCGCCAGGTCGATCATCACGCGCAGCGCGTAACGGCCCCGCGTGGAGATCATGGCTGGGTCACCCCCTGCTTCGCGGCGAGCTTCTTGTTCTGATAATCCTCGAGCGCGGCCTGGATGGCTTCCTCGGCCAGCACCGAACAGTGCATCTTGTGGGCGGGCAGGCCGTCGAGGGCCTCCGCCACGGCCTTGTTCGTCAGCTCGAGCGCCTCGGACACGGGCTTGCCTTTGATGAGCTCCGTCGCCATGGAGCTGGACGCGATCGCGGAGCCGCAGCCGAACGTTTCGAACTTTACGTCCTCGATGATCTCGTCGTCGTTCACCTTCAGGTAGATCTTCATGATGTCGCCGCACATGGTGTTGCCCACTTCGCCGATGCCGTTCGCATCCTCGAGCACGCCGACGTTCCGCGGATTGCGGAAATGATCCATCACTTTATCGCTGTATAATGCCATAGTTTTCTCCTTTATTCTCCGCCTCGCGGGTTACTTCAGAATGTATTCTCTCCTGCCTTCCTGCAGGTCGCGCCAGACCGGCGACATGCTCCGCAGGTATGCCACGACGTCGGTGACCGCGGCGATCATGTAATCGACCTGCTCCTCGGTGACGTCCTCGCCCAGGCTGAGGCGCAGGCTGCCGTGAGCCACGTCGTGCACGCGACCGATGGCCAGCAGCACGTGGCTGGGGTCAAGCGAACCGGACGTGCAGGCCGATCCCGACGAAGCGCAGATGCCCTTGTCGTCGAGCAGGAGCAGCAGGCTTTCGCCCTCGATGCCCTCGAAGCAGAAGTTGACGTTGCCGGGCAGGCGGTTGACGCGGTCTCCGTTCAGGATGGAGTGCGGGATCTTGTCCAGCCCCGCGATGAGCTTGTCGCGCAGCGGAATGAGGTGCGCCGCGTTCTTGTCGATGTTCGCGCAGGCCTCCTCGAGCGCCGCCGCCGTCGCCATGATGCCCGGAATGTTCTCCGTACCGCCGCGCTTGCCTCTCTCCTGCGCGCCGCCCTCGATGATGTTCGTGAGGGGGATGCTCTTCTTTGCGAACAGCACGCCCGTGCCCTTCGGCCCGTGGAACTTATGGGCGGACAGGGAGAGCATGTCGATGTTCTGCTCGTTCACATCGATCGCGATGTGACCCGCCGCCTGCACGGCGTCCGTATGGAACAGCACGCCCTTTTCATGGCAGACCTTGCCGATCTCGGGGATGGGCTGGATGCTGCCGATCTCGTTGTTCGCGTACATGATGGTGACGAGGCAGGTATCGGGACGGATGGCCGCCGCAACCTCTTCGGGCGTTACGATGCCGTTCTCGTGCACGTCGAGCAGCGTTACGTCGAAGCCTTCCTTTTCGAGCTTTGCCAGCGTATGCAGCACGGCATGATGCTCAAAAGCCGTGGAGATGATGTGTTTCTTGCCTTTCTTTTCGCCGATGCGGGCAGCGGATATGATGGCCTGGTTGTCGGCCTCGCTGCCGCCGGACGTGAACAGGATCTCGCGCGACTCACAGCCGAAGCACTTCGCCACGCGCTCGCGGGCCTCGGTAAGCGCTTCGTTCGCCTTCTGACCCACCGTGTGCAGGCTGGAAGGGTTGCCGTAGATCTCTCCCATGTAGGGGAGCATGGCGTTGATGGCTGTCTGGCTCATCCGTGTCGTTGCCGCGTTGTCTGCGTATATCGTCATATGGTTTCCTCCTTTAAGTGACTGTCTTGTTGGTTGTATGATTATATGCCCATTTACCCACCATGTCAATAGGTTGTTTTATAAAATCGATTGCGAGATGAGGCGCCGTGTGGTGAAGTTCGCCGGATACGACGAACCCTGCATTCTGCAGGTGTAGAACCCCGCGCGGAAAGGGTAAAAATTCAACTGAAGAAAATTTAAAATTTTTTCTTGACATCCATTTCGCTCGATGGTAATATATCTCTTGCGTTTGATATGCACCATTAGCTCAGCTGGTAGAGCACCTGACTCTTAATCAGGGTGTCCAGGGTTCGAGCCCCTGATGGTGTACCAGATGACGAAACACCCCGACCGTCAGGTTGGGGTGTTTTGTCGTCTCGATCATAGCCCATCAGGGACGAGAACCCGAAAGGGCAGAAGGCTCCGGCGGAGCCTTCTGGTCCGAGCACGCCCGAGGCGCGCGCAGGACGGCAAATTGCGCCAGCAATTTGCACAAGCCCCTGATGGTGTACCAACGTAAAAGGACGGCCTCGTGCCGTCCTTTTGCTTTGCGTGGTTCAGGTCCCTGATGGAGTGCCAAATTCGCCCCTGTGGGGATCTGTCGTTTTGTATTACCAGGTCTTGATGAGTTCGTTCGCGTCCGTCCATGGGCGGTTCTGCTTCAGGGCCGTTTCCTTCAGGGTCAGCTTGCCGCCCCAGCAGGTGAGGCCTGCCCGCAGATACTGGTCATCCTCGATAGCCTTCTTGACGCCCTTGTCCGCGATCGCCAGCAGCATGGGCAGCGTGGCGTTGGCCAGGGTCACCGAGGCGGTCTGCGCGAAGGCGGCGGGGATATTGTCCACGCAGTAATGCATGACGCCTTCTTCATAATAGATCGGATCGGTGTGGGTGGTGCCTTCCGTCGTTTCGATCGCGCCGTGGTCATCGCAGGCCACGTCGACGATCATCGCACCCTTCTTCATCAGCTTCAGGTCCTCCCGATAGATGATGTGGTCCGTGCGCTCCTTCGCCCACTGCGTGCCGTTGAAGATGACGTCGGACTCCTTCAGGCACTTCTCGAGGTTCGAGCGGTTGGAGATCAGGAACTTGACGCCCGGCAGATACTTCTTCGCTTCGATCATGGCATCCATGCTGATGTCCAGGATGCGCACTTCGAGGCCGAGGCCCGCGCCCATCTCCGCGATGGCTGTGCCGATGTTGCCGCAACCGAGGCAGGTGATGACGGGAGGTTCGACGCCCGCGACGTTCACCAGCATTTTGCCCGGGCCGCCGTTGATGGTCTGCATGAAGTGCATCGCGGCGATAAAGCCGCCCTTGCCCGCGATCTCGCTCATCGGGCGCAGCAGCGGGAATTTGCCGTTCTTGTCGGGGATGTCCTCGTAGGCGATGGCCGTGCAGCCGGATTCCAGCAGCACGTCGGTCTCCGCGGGATGCGCGTTGGAATGGATGTAAGTGAAAATGATCTTATCCTTCCGGATCCACTTGAATTCCTCGGGGAAGAACTCCTTGACCTTGTAATACAGGTCCGCCTTCTCCCACACGGTATCCTTGTCGGCAACGATCGCGCCGGCCGCTTCGTAATCTTCATCGCTGTAGCCAGAGCCTTTGCCTGCGTCGTGCTGCACGTAGACGGTATGGCCGTGGCGGACGATCTCGCTGACCGTCGCGGGAATAGCCGCTACCCGGTATTCGTTGGGTTTGATTTCCTTTAATACGCCGATGATCATGAGGGTTCTCCTTTCTTTACTCTATTCGTACAGTCTGATCTGACCGACTGACATCGCCATGTAGCCGATCATGGAATTGATGTCGAACACGGGCACGCCGAACTTCTCGCGGATCTGCTTCGCGTAAGGCGGCAGGTCCGTGCACTCCAGGACGATGACGGCCGTATTGGGATGTTCTTTGAAACCCTTTTCGACGGCGCCGAGGATCTCCGCGGATACGGCTTCCATGTCGAACGGATTATCCGGTTCGTTGAAGATCTTGCGCCACTCTTTACAGTCTTCGAGGCCGACCACGTAGACGTTGCTCTCGTCCGTGATGTTGCAGGCCCGCATGTGTTCGCGGGTCAGCGAGGCCTTGTTCGCCGTGATGATCCCCACTTCGCGATCTTTGCCGATGATCGCCTGCGCAAACGGAACCTGCAGAATGGACGACGTGAACACGGGGATGTCCACCGCTTCCGACAGTTCTTTCTGGAATACTGCATTGAAGCCGCAGCTCGTCGTGACCGCGCAGATGCCTTCTTTTTCCATCTCCTTGACGGTATCGATCATGCGGGCCAGCACCTCGCGGCTTGGATGGATGATGACGGTCTCGGTGTTGGCGCCTTTCACTTCCACCATCTTGACCGGGAACGGGTAGGATTCAGGGTTCGTGCTGTTTCCCTTCATCCGCTCTAATTGCATCAATCCTTCGGGGACGTGTCCGGATTCCCAGCGAAGGATCCCGATCCTGGGTATTTTCACGATTTCCATTTAACTCGCCTCCTTGTTCCAATTTCTTACTTTAATCATGGGGCAAGCAGACCTTAAAGTCAAGGAAAAAATACAATTTTGTATACAAATTCGAGCGGTAAAAAAGAGGAGCACCCCGGCAAGCACCGATGCACTCCCCAGACCTGCGTCTCCTACAGTCCTTTGGATTTTCTGATGTCCTCCTCGCCCAGCCCGATATCGTCGAGCAGAGCCTCAATGCCGGCTTTCTCGTCCCCGGCGCAGAACGCCTCGAACATACGCTTGTGCGAATGCAGCGAGCGGCTGTTGTCCGCGGACGTGTCCCAAAACAGAAGATACGTCGAAAGCTTGTTGTACAGTTCGTCGAGATATTTCTCGTAATAGGGATTGCCGGCGTCGCGGGTCAGCAGCAGATGGAATGTGCGGTTGAGAGAGACGTACTCGCTCAGATCGAACCGTTTCTCCAGCGCTTCCTGCTTCGCGAGGTTCTCCTTCAGCAGGCTGACCGTGCCCTCCGTGTGCGCGTGCAGCGCCTTGCGGAACGCGGCGGTCTCCACCAGTTTGCGCGCCTCGAACACGCTGCGGAAATCTTCTTCCGTGGGCTTCGTCACGTAGCTGCCCCGGTTGGGGATCTGCTCGATCAGGCCATCGTGAGCCAGGCGAGACAACGCCGCCCGGATGGGCGTGCGGCTGACCCCTACAGCCTCCGCGACGTCTTCCTCGATAATGCGGGTGCCCGGGTAGAGCCTGCGGGTGACGATCTGCTCTTTTATATAGTTATATACCTTGTCGGCTGGGGTAATCTTAACGTTCATCATGGTCATGTTTTTGAAGAGTTTTAAAAGATAGCCTTATTGTATCACATCCTTCAGAGGACGCGCTACAGGAGACCCGCGGCTTTGAAGGGAAAGCACGCCCGTGGTGCGGCGGACGGCAAATGGTGCCGGCAATTTGCGCAGGCTCCTGATGGTGAACCGAAGGAGCAAGAACGGACATTGATTTTTTGACTGTTATTATATATAATATTCATAGTTTTAAGAATAGGAGTGTATACTAGTGATTACTAATACTATCATCGGCTAACTGAATAGAGGCGCATAGCAATAGCGAAGGGTCATATCCCCTTTATTTGGTGCGCCGATTTTAGGTAACTTCTGATAGTGGAAACCGCAGGATGCAGCCACGACGGGAGCTGCTTCGCTGCGGATTTTTTATGTCCCTTTTCAGACGCCGATGCCATACAGGAACGCCTGCATATCAAACCTATGTTCAAGGAGAAAACGAGTCATGATAATAAAACTGGAATCTATCAATGATGCTAACAGAGATGCTGTTCTGGCCCTTTCCGTGCGGGAGGATCAGCCCTTCGTTGCATCGAACGACTATTCGCTGAAAGAAGCGGAAGAAACGAATAAAGAGCAGCCCGGCACCGCTCGTCCGTTTGCGATCTATGCGGACGATAAGCTTGTGGGATTCTGCATGTTCGCATTCGATCCCGAAGAAGAGGACGAGGATAACCGCTACTGGCTCTGGCGCTTCATGATCGACAAGAGCGAGCAGGGCAAGGGCTGCGGCCAGGCCGCTCTGCAGGAGATCATCAAATACTTCAAGGAAAACGGCGCCGACCGGCTCTTCCTATCCACCGGGCCAGAGAACGTGCAAGGCCTGCACATCTATCATAAAGCCGGCTTCCGGGAGACCGGCATCATCGACGGCGGTGAGGCTGTGCTGATGCGGACGCTCAAAGGCCCCAACCGGATCATCAAGAACATCTACGGCGTCGACGTGGATAAAGCCATGCGCATCAAGGGAAGAAAGGGTTACGGCGTCAGCATCGCTTTTTGCAACAGCGACGGTGATTTTCTCACCTACTGCGCCGGCAGCGGACGCTACGGCGAAGACTTCCCGGTGAACCCGGACATGCTGTTCCAGGCGGGTTCTGTATCGAAACCCATGTTTGCGCTGACCCTCCTGCGGTATGTGGACAGGGGGCTTATCGATCTTGACGCGGATATCTCGGGCATAGTGCCGGAGTTTGTTAAAAAGGGCCCCGTGACCTTCGCCGCCCTGCTCAGCCACACGGCGGGCTACAACCTGCACGGCTTCCCC
>JAEEGL012136342.1_pt1 | contig 12668 bp, 12 predicted proteins | sample 9134231 | NCBI WGS metagenome assembly JAEEGL01 (sample SAMN16246548, study PRJNA631951) | gut metagenome | biome: gut microbiome; feature: rumen; material: fiber-attached | host: Bos | place: Iran: Karaj | collected 2018-10
CGAGCATCGTGCCGACAGTCTTTTCAACGAGGTGGACAGCTGCTATCATGCCCTGAAGCAACTGGCCGAAAAGGCACAGGAAAGCCCGTCGGTGCTCATGGATAAGCAGACGGGCTCGGTGTGGTATGTGCCGGGAGGACGCAGCACCATCGGCCAGATGATTACAGACGCCAACGCCCGTTACCCGTGGGCCAACGACAACCACAGCGGAAGCCTGTCGCTACCTTTCGAAACCGTGCTCGAGAAAGCCGGCCACTGCCCCCTTTGGCTGCTCCGCTACAGCAGCGACCACAATCTCAATTTGCGCGAACTGCAGGCCGAGCATCACGGTTATCCGCAGCTGACGGCATTTGCGCATGGAAGCGTTTATGGCTGCAATGTTGAGCTGAGCCGTTTTTACGAGGAGACGCCTTTCCGTCCCGACTGGCTGCTGAACGATTTCATCGTCATGCTGCATCCTGAGATTCAGGGACTGCATGCGCTGCGCTATTATCATAAAGTTGAGAATTGACTATTGATCATTGATAATTGACAATTTATAAAAAATGAAAAAAACGGGATGGCTGATGGGCCTGCTCATTGTAGTGCTCTTTGCGCTGAACCTATTGATGGGTTCGGTCAGCATTCCCGCTGCCGAAGTGGTGAACATACTTACGGGCGGCGAGGCGGCAAAGGCTTCGTGGCAGTACATTGTTCTTGAGTCGCGACTGCCCCAGGCCATCACTGCCATGCTTTGTGGCGGAGCACTTGCTGTGAGCGGTCTGATGCTGCAGACAGCCTTCCGCAATCCGCTGGCCGACCCTGGCATTTTCGGCATCAACAGCGGCGCAGGCCTTGGCGTGGCCCTTGTCATGCTGCTGTTGGGTGGCAGTTTTTCGGCCGGAAGTGTCAGTGTGTCGGGATTTGTTGCTATTTTGCTCGCCGCATTCATTGGAGCCATGGCAGTCATGGCTATCATCTTTTTCTTCTCTACTGTGGTGCGCAGCAATGTCATGCTGCTCATCATTGGCATTATGATTGGCTATTTGTCTTCGTCGGCCATTTCGCTACTCAATTTCTTTGCCACCGACGAAGGAGTGAAATCGTATATGGTTTGGGGTATGGGCTCTTTCGGAGGCGTGAGTAGCAAACAGCTGCCCTTGTTCAGCATCATCACACTCGTGGGACTGGCCGTGAGCGTGATGCTCATCAAGCCACTCAACGCACTTCTGCTGGGCGAACAATATGCTGAGAACCTGGGCATCAACACCCGCCGCGTGCGCAACCTGCTGCTTATCACCACCGGCTTGCTCACCGCCATCACTACTGCTTTCTGCGGTCCCGTAGCATTCATCGGCTTGGCAGTGCCCCACATTGCACGCCTGCTTCTCACCACCGAGAACCACCGCTCGCTGCTGCCCGCCACCATTCTTTGCGGAGCCGCTGTGGCACTGCTTTGCAATCTTGTTTGTTTCCTGCCAGGCGAGCGTGGTGTGATTCCCCTCAACGCCGTCACCCCCATCATGGGTGCACCGGTCATTATATACGTCATTATCCGCCGACGCAACGGATAAGTTTGTTTCTATTGCGCCCGTTATCAATACATTTTCGGTAGCCTCAGCTAAATACGATCATACGATAGTTGAGGGAAATCATGTGGCAGTAAAGGTTTACAGACTGTGTATAACAATTATTAATACCAAATAGTTTCTACTTCGGAATATTCTTTGTACCTTTGCAGCGTTTATTCAGATAACCATCAAATATTTAATTATTATGAAGATTTCACACATCGAACACGTGGGAATTGCCGTTCAGAGCATTGAAGAGGCTCTTCCCTATTTCAAAAACGTTTTAGGCCTGGATTGCTACGCTATCGAGGAAGTAGCCGACCAGAAAGTAAAGACTGCATTCCTGAAGTGCGGCGAGGTGAAACTGGAGCTTCTTGAGCCAACATCACCTGAGAGCACCATACAGAAGTGGCTCGACAAGGGCAACAAGGGTGTGCATCATGTGGCTTTCTGCATTGAGGACGGCGTGGCCAACGCGCTTGCTGAATGCGACGAGAAAGGCATCCGCCTCATCGACAAGGCTCCGCGCAAAGGTGCCGAGGGTCTGAACATTGCTTTCCTGCATCCCAAAAGCACATGCGGCGTTCTGACCGAGCTGTGCGAAAAGCCCTAAATACATAGCTTTTTTAAAAAAGGAATAAAGGAGTATCGTAAATTTGAATCATTATAAAATCAAAGAATGTCACAACAGTTAGAAAAAATCAAAGCCCTGATTGCCAAGCGCGAACAGGCGCGTCTGGGTGGCGGCGAGAAAGCCATCGAAAAGCAACACGCACGTGGTAAATATACGGCGCGCGAGCGCATCGACATGCTGCTCGACGAGGGAAGCTTCGAAGAGGTGGATATGTTCAAGCTGCACCGCTGCACCAACTTCGGCATGGAGAAGAAGCAGTATTTGGGCGATGGCGTGGTGGCCGGAAGTGGCACCATCGACGGACGTCTGGTATATGTATTTGCTCAGGACTTCACGGTGAACGCCGGTTCGCTGTCGGAAACCATGAGTCAGAAAATATGCAAGGTAATGGACCTGGGCATGAAGATGGGTGCGCCTGTCATTGGTATCAACGACTCGGGTGGTGCCCGCATTCAGGAAGGTATCAACGCACTGGCAGGATATGCTGAGATTTTCGAGCGCAACATTCTCGCCTCGGGTGTGATTCCTCAAATCAGTGGTATTTTCGGCCCCTGTGCAGGTGGTGCTGTTTATTCGCCCGCTCTGACCGACTTCACGCTGATGATGGAGAACACGAGCTACATGTTCCTTACCGGACCGAAGGTGGTGAAATCTGTCACCGGCGAAGATGTTGACCAGGAGAGCCTTGGCGGCGCCAGCGTTCACTCTACCAAGAGCGGCGTGACCCACTTCACAGCCAAGACCGAAGAGGAAGCTCTGGAGATGATAAAGACACTGTTGAGCTACATTCCTAGCAACAACATGGAAGAGGCTCCGCGTCGCGAGTGCAACGACCCCATCAACCGTATGGAAGATGCGCTGAACGAGATTCTGCCCGACGACCCGAACAAGGCTTACGACATGTACCAGGTGATTTCGGCCATCACGGACAACGGCGAGTTCTTCGAGGTGCAGCCTAAGTTTGCCCGCAACATCATTGTGGGCTTCGCCCGCTTCAACGGACAGAGCGTGGGTATTGTGGCCAACCAGCCTTCGTGTTACGCTGGTGTGCTCGACGTGAACGCATCGCGCAAGGGTGCCCGTTTCGTCAGGTTCTGCGACGCCTTCAACATTCCCATCGTTACGCTGGTAGATGTTCCCGGATTCCTGCCCGGAACAGGTCAGGAGTATAATGCCGTCATTCTGCACGGTGCTCAGTTGCTTTACGCTTTCGGCGAGGCAACAGTGCCCAAGGTGACCGTGACGCTGCGCAAGAGCTATGGCGGAAGCCACATCGTGATGGGCTGCAAGCAGCTTCGCACCGACATCAACTACGCATGGCCCAACGCCGAAATAGCCGTGATGGGTGCCAGCGGTGCCGCCGCAGTGCTCTATGCCAAAGAGGCCAAAGCCAAGAAAGAGGCTGGCGAAGACGTGCGTGCCTTCATCGCAGAGAAAGAGGATGAGTACAACGAACTGTTTGCCAACCCCTATCAGGCTGCCCGATATGGTTACATCGATGATGTCATAGAGCCGCGCAACACTCGCTTCCGCATCTGCCGCGCACTGGCTCAGCTTGCTACCAAGCGCGAAGGTCTGCCCGCTAAGAAACACGGTAACATTCCTATGTGATTTACGATTTATGGATTTGCGACTGGCGGCACTTACCTGCTCGCGAGTCGTAAATCCGTAATGACAACGCGACTCTCTGAGACAAGAAAAAAGAAAATCAGCTAATCTGGTCATATTAATCGTAAATCGAAATTATGAAAATCAAAAATGAAATTTACGCTGCCATAGCACTGGCACTGCATGAGTTCAAAGGAAACAACGTGCATGATAAGGAATCGGGCATTATTACCATCCGTCCTCATCACACTGAGTGGAACGGTCATTACATCTCGATGACAGAAAACCCTAATTTATAAAACACACACACGATGAAAGAGTACAAATATACTATTAACGGTACGAAATATGAGGTTGCCATTGGCGACATCGTAGATAACATTGCATCTGTAACGGTCAATGGCGAGGAGTTCAAGGTTGAAATGGAGAAAGAGGCTGAGCCCGAGAAGAAAAAAGTGGTGGTTCAACCCGCTGCTGCCGCTCCGAAGGCTGAGGCTGCTGCCAAGAGTGCCGGTCCTGTTGATGCCAAGAATGCCATAAAAGCCCCGCTTCCCGGAGTCATTATCGAGGTGAAGGTGGCTGTGGGCGACGAGGTGAAGGCAGGCGACACCGTGGTGGTGCTCGAAGCCATGAAGATGGCCAACAACCTGACTACCGACCGCGCCGGAAAGGTGACAGCCGTTTGTGTGGGTGTAGGCGAAAGTGTTATGGAAGACACTCCGCTGGTGGTTATCGAATAAAGACTAACGAACACACGCACGTTCACTTTAGTGGGGACACAACCCTTATAAAAAACCTCCCGAGCAAGAAGAACTCTGCTCGGGAGGCTTTTTTATGATATTAAAATAGCGGTCGGAAAAGGATTGCTCAATGAGGTCGAAACACAGATTCAAATCACCACGTGATTGTTCTGGGGAAACACCACACTAGGCTTGAAAGTCTTGGCTTCCTCGAAGTCCATCAGCGCGTAGGAGATGATGATGACCACATCGCCCACCTGCACCTTGCGGGCGGCAGCACCGTTGAGACAAACACAACCGCTTCCGCGCTCACCTTTAATGATATAGGTTTCGAAACGCTCGCCATTGTTGTTGTTCACAATTTGCACCTTCTCGCCAGCAATCAGATTGGCCGCGTCCATCAAGTCTTCGTCGATGGTAATGCTGCCCATGTAGTTCAGGTTGGCCTCGGTTACCCTAACACAATGTAGCTTGCTTTTCAGTACTTGTATTTGCATTTCCTTATTTGTACTTAATATGGTCAATCAGACGTATAGGAGTTTTCCCGCAATACACTGTGATGCAGCCCACTACATGGGGAGCGTCGTCCCAGCTGGCAACGGGCAGCAGCGTATCGCCATTGACAATCTCAAAGTATTCTACTTCGAGGCCGTCGATGGCATTGATTTCGTTCACCACACTGTCGTGAGTCTCGGCAACGGTTAGTTTCTTGGCATCGGCAACACTCTTTTTCAGAGCCTTGTAGATGGCAGGTGCAATGGCACGCTCGTCGGGAGCCAGCAACGTGTTGCGGCTGCTCTTAGCCAATCCGTCGTCGTCGCGCACAATGTCGCACTCAACAATCTGCACGTTCATGCCGATGTATTTCACCAGTTGTTTCACCACAGCTATCTGTTGCCAGTCTTTCTCACCAAAGTAGGCGCGGTCAGGGCGCACAATGTAGAACAATCGGCTCACCACCTGGCAGACACCGTTGAAATGACCCGGACGACGGGCACCCTCCATGACCGTTGACACGGGCGGAAACTCAAACTGGCGCGTGTCGGGCACAGGATACATCTCCTCTACCGAGGGAGCCAGCACATAGTCGGCACCGATGCTCTCCAAAAGCTGACAGTCGGCATCAAGGGTACGCGGATAGCGGTCGAGGTCGCCTTTGTCATTGAACTGTGTGGGATTCAAGAATACAGAAACAACCGTCACGTCGTTTTCTTCAACACTTCGGCGTACCAGCGAGGCATGACCCTCGTGCAGGGCTCCCATCGTAGGAACAAGTCCTACAGACTTGCCTGCCTTACGGTCGTCGAAAAGTGCATTCTGAAGTGCAGCGATTTTGTTAAATACTTTCATCTTTGTGTGTTAAGTTGCGGGAATGAAACCCGAATCGGCCTGCAAAATAACAACTTTTTTCTTAAATAAGAAAGAATTATTTTAAAAATATGCGAATATAAGTGCGTTTTCGCGAATTTGTATTCGAAAAATGGCAAAAATCCAACTTTTTTTCGTACCTTTGCACAAGTTGGCATAGCCTGACTTATGTCCAAGCACTAAGAAATCACACCTTTTAAACAACAGAGAAAATGGCAAAGAAAGTATTGTTCATCAACCAAGAGATAGCACCCTTCGTGCCCGAAAGCGAATTGTCCATCATGGGTAGAGACCTGCCCCAGGCCGTGCAGGAGAAAGGTTTCGAAATCAGACCCTTCATGCCTAAATGGGGAACCATCAACGAGCGCCGAGGGCAATTGCACGAAGTGAAGCGTCTTTCGGGCATGAACCTTATCATCGACGACACCGACCATCCGCTGGTCATCAAGGTGGCATCGATTCCCACCTCGCGCATACAGGTGTATTTCATCGACAATGAGGACTACTTCATGAAGCGCAAGATGGAGACCGACGAGAGCGGAGAGGAATATCCCGACAACGGTGAGCGTGCCATCTTCTTTGCCAGAGGTGTCATTGAGGCTGTGAAAAAGCAAGGATGGGCTCCCGACATCATCCAGTGCCAAGGCTGGATGGGTGCTGTGATTCCGTTCTACGTGAAAGAAGCCTGCAAGGACGAGCCATCGTTTGCCAACACCAAAGTGGTAACATCGCTCTTTGCCACCCACCTCATGGGCGAGCTGGGCGAGAGTTTCAAAAGATGCGTAGATTATCGCGAGGCTACAGCCGATTTGCTCGACAAATACGACCAGAAGTTCGACTTCATACAGCTTGGCAAGATGGCCATCGACTATTCTGATGGTGTCGTACAGGCCAGCCCCGACGTGAACGCTGATCTGCTGAGCTATGTCGCCGAAAAGAATGTACCTCTGCTACCCTATCCTGGCGAGACAGGCTATGGCGAGGCATACGCGGATTTCTATAACAAATTAACTGAATAAAGAATCATTGTATTCGTATTTTTTTAATTCATCATTCTTCAAATGAAAAGTAAAATTTTGACTGTTATTGCCATCTTGGCAATGGCATTGTCAGCATGCGACGATACTACCGAGAACATTGGCATGTCGCTCACGGATAACATTGACAAACTGCAGATTACTACAGACTCATTCGAGGTGCAGTCGCGCTCCATACTAGCCGACTCGGTGCTCTCGAAAAGCAGCGCCGGCTATTTGGGAAGAATAAAAGACCCCGAAACAGGTGCCTATATCACAGCCGACCTCACGCTGCAGCTCCACACGCTGGAGGACTACAAGTTTCCCCCTATAGCCAACATCGTCAGCAAAGACCAAAGCCAGAATGTCATTGCCGACTCGTGCGACATCAGGATTTTCTACGACTCGTTCTTCGGCGACTCGCTCTCGACCATGAAGCTTACCGCCTACGAGCTGCAACGCACACTGGAAGAAGGACTGAAATATTATTCGAACTTCGACCCCGAAAAACTGGGATACCTGCGAAACGACGGATTAAGCCAAGACAAGACTTACACGCTCACCGACCTGGGTGTAACCCAGAAAGTAAGAAACGGAAAGAACTATTCGCCCAACATCCGCATTAACCTCAACCAGCCCTACACCGACAAAGACGGCAACACATACAATAACTACGGAACTTACATTATGCGCAAATACTTCGAACATCCTGAGTATTTCGCCAATTCCTACAATTTTATCCACAACGTCTGCCCCGGATTCCATTTCAAGATGAAGAGCGGAATGGGTTGCATGGCCTATGTGAACACCACCCAACTGAACATTCACTACACCTATCACAACCCACAGAAAGACTCCACCTACGCCGTTACATCAACGTTTGCCTCAACAGAAGAAGTGCTCCAGTCGTCGAAAATCTCTAACGATAGCAAATCACTTCAAGCCATGCTCAACGACAACACCTGCACCTACCTGAAAACTCCTGCAGGCATCTTTACCGAGCTCACACTGCCCGTTGACCAGATATTGCAGAAACACCAGAACGACACGCTCAATGCTGCAAAAATCGTGCTCACGAGAGTCAACAACAACTCGCAGAGCAACTACGGTCTAGCCGTGCCCAACTACCTGCTGATGGTGCCCAAAGACAGTCTTTACACTTTCTTTGAAAAGAACAGCCTGCACAATAACAAAACCTCGTATCTGGTGCAGCGCGACCACACCACAAGCAACAATGTTACCACCTATAAAAACACCTACACCTTCAGCAACATAGCGGGTCTGATTCGCGCCATGGGTGATGCCAAAGAAAAAGGCGGCAGCAATTTCGAGGCACTCCACCCCAACTGGAACAAAGTGGTGCTTGTGCCCGTCACAGCCACCACCACCACCAACTCGTCGGGCACCACCGTCTATAGCAAAGTGCTAAACGACATGTCGCTCACCAGCACACGTCTAGTTGGCGGACCTGGCAACACACGCGACAAGATAAGAATCAGCGTCATTTATAGCAAATTCAAAGGAAAATAGCCATGGCCGACAACTATCTGGAGCGACACCGCGAAGACTATGAACTGCGCAAGGCACAATGGCTGAGAAAACAGAAACATCTGCCTAAAACCACCCAGCGCAACATTCAGCGACCTGATGACGAAGCCCTCTAGACGGGAAGAATGAATAAAAAGAAAACCAGTAGAAACCGAGAACAAGAATTTGTTTGTCTCTGTTTTTACTGGTTTTTTGTGTTTATATACTTTTTAGCACCAAGCTAAAGAAACCCACCGAACACTACTTCACGTTCGAAATTCTAAAGCATGACAAGAATTTCATAAAACACGAGCAGAATTTCATAAAGCACGACAAGAATTACATAAAGCATGACAAGAAATTCATAAAGCACAACAAGAAATTCCTAGGGGATGAGCAGGCAGCAGTCGCCGTAGCTGAGGAAGCGGAAATCATGGCTGAGCGCGTAATCGTATATAGGCCGCCATTCGCCTCCAACGAACGCGCTGACAAGAAGCAGTAAGGTGCTCTTGGGCTGGTGGAAATTGGTGACGAGCATGTTCACAATGTGATATTGGTAGCCTGGAGCAATAATGATTTGCGTGCTGCTGTGGAGCGTGTCCAGCTGGTTGCGGTCGAACCATGCGAGCAGATGCTTAAGGGCTTCAACAGCTGTTAAAGTGGGCTGAGTTTCGTAGGGTGTCCACTGACTGACGTGAAGCTCCTGCTCGCTGGCATCAGGGTGCAGGCTTAGATAGATGCCCATGTAGTAAAGACTTTCGAGTGTTCGCACACTGGTGGTTCCTACGGCAATGGCATGGCCACCATGGCGGATGAGCTGCTCAACCGTATGCCGGCGAACACTGATGTACTCGGTGTGCATGGGGTGGTCGGCTATCTCTTCGCTTTTCACAGGGCGGAAAGTACCTGCCCCGACGTGCAAGGTGAGCTCCTCGCGCTCAATGCCATGCTGGTCGAGCGAAGCCAGCACTTCGGGAGTGAAGTGCAGACCCGCGGTAGGCGCGGCCACGCTGCCTTTTATTTTGCTGTAAACGGTCTGATAGGTGGTGAGGTCACTGGCTTGCGTTGCCCTGTTGAGATAAGGCGGAATGGGCAGTTCGCCCGCCGCATCGAGAATGTCGGCAAAGCTGGGGCCACAGGGAGTCCACGAGAAATCTATCCAGTGGCTGGCACCCCGAGGCTCGCGGCGGATAGCCTTAATTTCTACAGGCTGGCCCTTCACGGTGACCGTACGCTGAAGGACGCCTTCTTTCCACTTTTTCAGATTGCCCACCATGCAGAGCCACGAGCAGGAAGATGTGGTCTGGAACATCTGTTCGTAGTCGGCGGGGGCAGCTGGCTCGAGCAAGAACACCTCGATGAGTGCGCCCGTGGATTTGCGGAAGTGCATACGCGCCTGAATCACCTTGGTATTGTTGAAAACCATGAGTGCACCCTCGGGCAGATAGTCGGGCAGGCGGCAGAACGTGTCGTCGGATATTTTACCTTGGCGCCAGACGAGAAGTTTGCTCTGGTCGCGGCGTGCAAGTGGAAACTTGGCTATGCGCTCATCGGGAAGCGGATAGTCGTAATCATTAATTCGAATGTGTTTAGTATCCATTTAAACAAAAACAATAACGGCCTTTATCGCAGCATAAAGCAAAATGAAGACCATGACAGCGCACATCACGTCAACGTCGGCATAAGCATAGCCTGTGCGAGTGTACTGAGACGAAACGTAGCTGATGCGCGGAGAAAAACGATAATACAAGTAGCGGTATAAGTAGTACATGCCGGTGCCAACCATTGCGCCCCAAAGCAATCCGGCGACGATGTCGGAGGGATAGTGCATGCCAAGATAAAGGCGTGTCCAACAGTTCAGTAGCGACCAGAACACAAGGAAAAAAGTGGCCAGCCGGCTACGAATGAGAAAAGCCATGAAGATGGCGAGGCTGAATGTGTTGGAAGCATGGCCGGAAAAGAAACTGTACTGCCGGCTAAACATGCCCGCAACGGTATCGACAGCATCCTTGTAAACGGGGTCGTTGAGCGGACGCGGACGGGCTACAAGAGGCTTCACAATACCGTCGGCCACGGTGCTGGAAATGAGTACGCAAACCACTGCACAGACAATGGTAAGCATGATTTGAGCCATGGTGTCGTTGTTTTTCACCACCAGATAGAGCAAGGCAAAATAGAGCGGCACCCACGTCATCCCGGCCGTGAGCGTAGTAGCCACACTGTCGAGAAAAAGCGAGTCGCTGCCATTGAGAAGGCCCAGTAGCCATCGGTCGATATTCAACAATTCTGTCACGTTCTCGTCACTCCTTACTTAAATCTTCTCTATCTTGCTGCTCTGAATCCAACCTTCTTTGCCGTCGGCCAGACGAATGCCTTTCCAGTCGCGCATGGTGTCGTCGGTAATATCCACACGGGTGCCTTCATGCAACACAAACTGCTCGGTGCCATTGGCCGTTGGCGTCTTCATCACCGAAGCCGACGTAGCGGTAACCACAGCCCCGCGGCGGAATAGCAACTCCTGCTTCTGCTGCCAGGCAAAGAGATTGCTAAAAATAAACATTACGAAGAAGAGTATGCCCCCAAAGAAGCCCACTTTGCGCAGAAACAACTTATCAACAAAAAGATAAACCAGCAACAGCAGTAAAGCCGCCATCAGGCTCAGGATGGACGCTTTAGCCCACCCATCGACACTCATCAGATTGACGAGTGAATGATACCAAGTAACGAAAAACATTTCAGACTCTGGCGTTATTTTGTCGATGGTTTTGCTACGTGCCATTTGCAGATTGAAGCGCACATCCTTGTCGCCAGGCGAGAGCAGCAGCGCACGCTCGTAGTTGATCACGGCACGTGTGATGTTGTCTGTGCGGTAGTATGCGTTGCCCAGATTGTAATAAAGCTCTGTGCTTCCTCCTTTCTTGAGCAGTTCCTCGTAGTCCTTGATGGCCTGCACATAATTGCCTTTGGCATACTCGTTGTCGGCATTAGCCTTGGTGATGGCCGAGGCGTTCTGTGGGAACAACATCATGGCAGAAGAGAGCACAAACAGCATAAGCAACAAATAGGAGCTGCCACCTGCAGATTTAGAACCCTGATGTACTTTTCGATTTCTCTTCATGGCTTCTTCAATTTTCATAATGGCATTGATAGCCGAATCATACGTCTTGTTCATATTGCCAGCCGCATCGCCAGGAGCATAGCGTTCGAACTCGCACTCCTCAATGGCACCCGTAAACTGGCTGACCGTGTCGGCATCGACCTTGGCAGCAGTAAGCTGGTCGGAAATGTTGTCACTCGAGAGTTGCTCTACAGGCATGTTGAGCTTGTCGCCCACATAGCCCCAGAGAGCCTTGAGCACCTCGTCGTAGAACTCGCTCTGCTTGCCCTGGGCCATGAGCTGATGAGCTTTCTTCAGCCGCTTGGTGGCAACCTTGTTGGCATTCTTACCGCGCATCTTGGTAATGTTGGCACGGTCGATGGCACGTTTGCGGAAAATGATAAGCAACGCAATAAAGACAGCCAGCAACACAATGAGCACCAGCCAATAAAGCATAGAGCCGAAGAAGAATCCCTGAACGTCCTGCACGCGGCTCTTGCCCGTCTTGATGGGATGGATGTCCTGATTCTGCAACTCGCTGGTGAAATCGGCCGAAGCGCCGCTGCCACTACCTTTCTCCACTTCCAACTCAAAAGGTTGTGTCTTGAGCGTCTTGTAGGCGTTAGCACCCGTGTCGTAGTACACAAACTGGATGGCCGGAATGGTGTATTTTCCCTGATTGCGGGGCACAGCCAGGAAGTCGTAAACCATGCTTCCCTCCACTCCGTTGTGGGTCAGTTTGGTCTTGTCGGTAATTTTGGGGTCGTACTTGTCGAAATCTTTCGGGAAATCAACCACGGGCTGCTTGATGAGTTTCAGATTGCCCGCACCACTGACGATGACGCGCAGGGTGATGGGGTCGTTGGCCTTCACCTCGCTCTTGTTGATTTGAGCCGTAATGTTGAACTTGCCCACGCCACCAGAGAAATTGGCGGGACGTGTGGGCAACGGGTCAACCTGAATGGTAAGTCCCGGAGCCCTGATAGAGCGTTTCACCTCTACATAGCCCGAACCTCCATTGAAGAAAGCCTCGAAGGGGTCAACATTGCGGTTCTGCTGAACCACGGTGCCATTGAACGTAATGCTGGGAATCTCGAGTTTGCCCGTCATTTGCGGATACATCACATA
>JAEEGL012815834.1_pt1 | contig 12668 bp, 11 predicted proteins | sample 9134231 | NCBI WGS metagenome assembly JAEEGL01 (sample SAMN16246548, study PRJNA631951) | gut metagenome | biome: gut microbiome; feature: rumen; material: fiber-attached | host: Bos | place: Iran: Karaj | collected 2018-10
ATTATATTAATGGTAAGTTAAAACTTACGGAGAATACACACACTATCCATTGGTTTAATCAGTCGTGGATAGGGCATAGACCTCTAAAAGTAAAACTATCCCAATTCTATCATCGATTGATAGGAATGAAAATGGAATAAAAGCTATGGAACCTGTTCGAGTCTTAATGCTTTTTACAAATATGAATCGTGGAGGGGCAGAGTCGATGGTGATGAGTTACTATCGTAATATCGACCGCACGAAGGTTCAGTTTGATTTTCTGGTGCATCGACCAGAAAGGGGAGCGTATGAAGATGAGATAGAGCAATTGGGAGGAAGAATTTATCGTTTGATTCCTTTCCATCCATTTACTTTCGGCCAATATAAGAAACTCGTTTCTCAGTTCTTCGATGAGCATCCAGAGTATAAGATTATTCATGGACATTGTTCTGAATTAGGATACTTCATATACCAAGAAGCATCTCGAAGAGGAATCCCTCATATTATAGCTCATGCACACAATGCCCATGCGCTTTATGATCTGAAATGGCCTTTCCGTACGTGGTTCAAGCATCGGATGCGTAAGTATCTGACACACGAGTTTACTTGTGGGCAGGAAGCAGCAGTATGGCTTTTTGGAAGAAAACTGGCGAGTCAAGCAGTGCTTCAACGTAATGCGATAGATACGCAGCTGTTTAAATATGATTTGGAGAGTAGGGTACGAATCCGTAAGGAGTTTGGCATTACGGATGATACATTACTTATCGGACACGTCGGACGTTTTGAGAAACAGAAGAACCATGCATTTCTGATAGATGTTTTTGAAAAAGTTTTGAACTATAATCCGAATTCCAGATTGCTTATAGTTGGAGGTACAGGGGATTTGGAAGGATCTATCAGGAATAAAGTACAAGAAAGAGGATTGGTAGATAAAGTGATCTTTGCGGGAACACGTTCTGATGTTCCTCAGATCCTGTCTGCAATGGATGTTTTCCTATTCCCATCTTTTATGGAAGGTATGTCACTTTCAATGCTAGAAGCTCAGTGTGCAGGTCTTTCATGTCTGGTTTCAGATAGCATTCCGAAAGAAATCTCGGTAACAGATTTGATTACCTATTATCCTTTGGAAAGAAGTGCAGAAGACTGGGCCAAACGCTTATTGGAAGTATCAAAAGGAAAGAGTGACAGGATGGTTTACTCTAAGAAGGTTGCTGAGGCTGGTTATGATATCAAGAAGAATGCAGAGTGGCTTCAGAACTATTATTTATCTTTAGTTGAGTAATGGCAACACTGACTATATTCACTCCAGCATATAATCGTGCTTATACTCTTCATTTGGGGTATGAAGCACTAAAAAGGCAGACATGCAAGGATTTTGTCTGGCTGATTGTGGATGATGGTTCTACTGATAATACATGTGATTTGGTTCAGAGCTGGAAAAATAAAGACAATGGCTTCGAAATCCGTTATGTTTATCAGGAAAATCAAGGCATGCATGGGGCACACAATACAGCCTATCGTTTGATAAATACAGCACTGAATACCTGTATAGATTCTGATGACTATATGCCTGATGATGCGGTTGAGAAGATTCTGTCTTTCTGGAAAGCAAATGGTTCAGATAAGGTGGCTGGCATCATTGGCCTGGATGCTGATTTTGAAGGGAATGTAATTGGAACTTCTTTCTCTGAGGGGATGACAAGAACCACCTTAGGTGGTTTTTATGCGAATGGCGGAAAAGGGGATAAGAAGATGGTTTATCGGACGGATGTCATAAAGAAATATCCTGAATACCCGATCTTTGAAGGTGAAAAATATGTCTCTTTAGGATATAAGTATCAATTGATAGACCAGGATTATGAGTTGCTTACGCTGAATGAGGTCCTTGTAAATGTGGAATATCGTCCAGATGGTTCCAGTATGAACATGTATCGACAATATATCCGAAATCCGAAAGGATTTGCCTTTATTCGGAAAACTTCCATGCAGTTAGCACCAACTTTTAAGCGGAGGTTTATTGAGACCATACACTATGTAGCAGATAGTATATTGGCTAAAAATAGTCACTTCTTAAGCGAATCACCTCGAAAGTTTATGACACTTTGTGCTATCCCTTTTGGACTTGCTTGGTATGGTGTAATACGTTATAAAACTCGTAACATAGCATGATAAGCATTATTGTTCCTGTCTATAATGTAGAAGCATATCTTTCTAAGTGTCTTGACTCGCTGATTAATCAGACGTATCAGGATTTGGAGATTATTTGTGTGAACGATGGTTCTACTGATGGCTCATTGGGAATACTTCAACAATATGCCGTCAGAGATAAACGTATTAAGCTAATTACTAGAGAGAATCGAGGCATTTCTGTATCACGAAATGAGGCATTGGAAAACGCCTCTGGAGAATACGTTATGTTTGTGGATAGTGATGATTGGATAAGTGAGCAGACCTGTGAGAAGGCTTTGAATGCCATTCAGGCTAATGATTGTAATTTAGTCCTATGGTCATACATTCGTGAATTTAGAGATAAGTCATTGCCAAACTTTTTATTTTCTCACACTGTTACATGGGATGATGGCTTATCTCTATGTAGAAGAATAGTGGGGCCTGTAGATGAAGAATTGAGCACCCCCCAGAAACTCGATTCTTATGGAACAGTATGGGGGAAATTGTATAAACGTGAATTGATAGAGCAAAATACTCCTATCCGTTTCGTTGATACAGCAAAGATTGGAACTTGTGAGGATATATTGTTTAACATTGCATACTCTTTGCGAATAAAGAAGGGGATATATATTCCAGAACTATTATACCATTATAGGAAATTAGATACTTCTTTTACATCTAAATACAGAGAGTCATTACCAACTCAATGGAGGTGCTTGTATAATGAAATTAAAGATATATTGGTAAAGAATAAAGCTTTTAATGATTGTAAAATAGCGTATCTAAATAGGATTTCATTAGGCATCGTTGGATTAGGATTAAATGTAACCTTTTCTAATTATCCTTTCAAGAAACAAAAAAAAATGGTGAAACAAATTCTTTCATCTTCTCACTACAAAGAAGCGATAAAAGAATTATCTATTAAACACATGCCTATTCATTGGAGATGTTTCTATATCTTTGCAAGGCAAAGGAAGGCGTTTGCAGTACTTTGTTTGTTAAAACTGATTAATCGAGTTATAAGATAATATGGAAATAGATTTCATTCCGGTTTTACAATATACTCATTATTTTGATGTCGCTGTTCTATGTTTGATTTTCATTGCTTTTTGGCAATGTGCATCAGGCAATATATTAAAACAGAATGTAGCCGACTTTAATGCGGGGTGGGGTTTTGTATTAGCAGTCCTCATTATTCTTTACATGGGGTTACGCCCTGTGGGAGTGGGCCTCTTCGGCGACTCTATGATGTATGCAGCAGAATTTGAACGCTCAAAAGCAGTTCCTATTAATTGGGAATGGAGTAGAGAATGGCTGTTTTATAATCTAATGAAAACCTTCTCTCACTTTACAGACGTGCATACCTATTTTGTCTTTTGTGCCACATTATATATCCTTCCTCTTTGGATTGCTATGCATCGTATATTCAAAAATTACTCATACATACCTTTTTTGGTTATCATAAGCATGTTTTCTTTCTGGAACTATGGTGTAAATGGCATTAGAAATGGTATTGGAGCCTCATTTATCATATTGGCTATGTCTTACGTAGAGAATATTCCGATTATGGCCATTTTATGTGCTATAGCTACTGGTTTCCATAGTTCTGTATTTTTAATGATTGGAGCAGGGTTATTGGCTTGGTTTATCAAAAATAGTTATTATTATTTGGCGGCCTGGATTGCTTGTGTTATTGCTTCCTATTTCGTAGGAGAAACTATTCAGGCATTTTTAGGTGCTTTAGGATTTGGTAGTGATGAAAGATTTACTACTTATGTAACAACAACTTCAGAACAGTTCCTGAGGGGTGAGGGTGTTTATGTGAGGACCGGTTTCCGATGGGATTTCCTCGCATATAGCTCTATGGCAGTAGGTATAGGATGGTATTTTATTTTCAAACGTAAGTTTAAGGATGAGTATTACCATTGGATTTATAATACATTCCTAATAACCAATGCGTTTTGGGTATTGATTATTCGTGCTATTTATTCCAACCGTTTTGCTCAGATTTCATGGTTCATCATGCCTATAGTGCTGATTTATCCATTCATGAAAAAACGTTTTTGGTTGAACCATGAGAAGATGCTTGGCTATGCCATACTTATTTTTTATGCATTCGCATTCTATTCTAATATCCTAAGAGGATAATATGACTGAGAAAAAGTTACTAAAAGGCATTGATGCTCTGAAACTCTTTTGCGCATTTCTTATTGTCCTTTTGCATACTTATAATAGGGATGGGGGAGTGCTTGGGAATTGGTTTTATCAAGTATTTACTCCCATAGGTGTTCCTTTCTTCTTCATCGTTTCTGGCTTTTTCTTTGCAAAAGGTTTGAAAAGGACAGATTGGTCTATGGATTATCTTAAGCGCTATCTGGGTAGAATCATAAAAATGTATGTGGCATGGACACTGATTACATTACCTGTTTCATGGTTTTGCATAGTGAAGGGACATGGCGATTATTCTTTAGCGTTGAAAGTGGTCTATCTGTTCAGGATGATATTCTTCTCTGGAAGTTGTGGCATTTATTGGTATATTCTGGCAATGATTTGTAGTTGTCCGATCATATATTATTTTACTAAAAGGAGAAAGGAAGCGTTGTTGTATGTCGTTTCTGCTTTATTATTCTTAGTAGGGGGTTGGTATAATTCACCTTATAATGATCATAATCTGGTATTTCAGTTCATCCATGCAGTATTTGGATCGCAACGAAACTTTCTTAATGTGGGGCTCTTTTACATGTGCCTTGGACATTTCTTTGCATTCAAAGAGTCTCGGCTTAAGTTAAGAAACTCATTTATAATATATGCCCTTTTAATAATAGCCATAGTACTCAGAACTTACGAAATTAATGTGTTTCATTTTAACCTTTTGCAGGCTCTACTTGCAGTTTTGTTCTTTATCATAGCATACAATTTGATGGTGAATATCAGTGATGAGAGATCTTTGATGCTAAGGAAACTTAGTACTGCAATGTATTTGCTTCATTATCCATTTATTCTATTGTTCGATTTCTATTTAAAGCGTGGAACAGGGGTTGACTTTCCCGTAACAATCTGTTTCTGCCTTATTGGATACATGTTAATTACTAAGTTCTTTCCACAGAAGTGGCAACAGGTTTTACTTGGCTAATACGATGAATTATGAATCAACTTTCTGAACACCAACAGCTATTGTTGAAAGTATATAAAGAATTTGCACAATTCTGTTCACATAATAACCTTGCCTTTTTCGCAGCCTATGGCACCATGATAGGCGCAATTCGTCATCATGGTCTTATTCCATGGGATGATGACATTGATGTCTTCATGCTTCGCAAAGACTATGATAGATTTGTGGAACTCCGCAACACTCTCCCCGAAGATGGTAAGTATAAGATTTCCGTCTATTTAGATGGTAATAGTCCATATCCTTTTGCGAAGTTCTATACTACAGAAGGCACTATTTGGGAATATAAACAGTTCCCGTTCATTATTGGTCCATGGATAGATGTATTTCCCATCGATGAAGGAGATATGGATGATGAAAAGGCAAATAAGGCACTAGAAAGATTCCATTATACGATGTGGAAATACCGTAAAGCAGTGGCTTATGCATCGTGGGGTGAAATTGCACAAGACTTTCTTCATCTGAATGTGATGGGTGGAGCTATGAGTCTTGTAAAAAAAGTGAGATATGCTCCTTTCAAACAGAAATATATTAATGAGATTGAAAGTAGGCTGGATGATATTCGTGCTATTAAAGGTAGTACTTTAAGATGTTATAGCACAGCTTTGACAAATGAAGTTTTTGAGAAGGCTTGGTTTGAGAAAGCGATGGACGTGCCTTTTGAAGATACTACCATTCCTGTTCCTAATGGCTATCATGAGTTCTTGACAGCTCTATATGGAGATTATATGAAGCTCCCTCCTGTTGAGAAACGTGTAAATCATCCTGGATACTTTATAGACCTAAAGCATACGCTTACTAGGGAGCAGATACTCAAAGAGCATAAGGAACTCATAGTTGAAAAGTCTCCTATGACTATCAAGGTGTTGTTGGATGAACTCATCCATCGAGCTAAAGGGTGGCAGCGACCGAGACCTAAGAAGAAAATATAAAGTGAAACAATAGTATTTTGATTATGGAGCATGAGTTGATATCCGTTATCGTTCCAATTTATAATGTTGAGAACTATTTATATAGATGTTTGAATAGTATAGCCCAGCAATCTTATACTAATTTTGAGGTCATATTAGTAGATGATGGCTCTTCAGATAAATCAGGGAAGATTTGTGATGATTTTGTAGAAAGAGATAAGAGATTTCGGGTTATTCATCAAGTTAACAGAGGAATCCCATTCACTAGAAATGTTGGACTTGATAATGTCAACGGTAAGTATGTTTCCTTCATAGATAGTGATGATTATATTCATCCTCGGATGTTTGAGATTCTTCATGATGCTATATGTGAATCAGATTATTCCTGTGCAGTTTGTAAAGAAGAATATGTATATGATTATATTTCTCCAAGAGAAATAGATACCTATACATCCATAGAATATACGCAGCATGATGTTATTAAGATGATGTTTCAGCGAGGAATTAAGTGTGCAAAATGGTATTATTTATGGAATAAGCTTTTTAGGAGTGATTACTTTAAAGATTTAAGATTCTCGAATATAGCTTATGAGGAAGATTTAGATTTAAATCTTAGATTCTATATGCTAATGAATAAACTCATATATGTTGATACTGCCCTTTATTATTATATGCAGCGTAGAGATTCTATAACACATTTGAATGGTTTAAAGAATACAATAGTTAAAATACCAGCTAGGGTAGATTATATAAAGTATTTTGAGAAAGCAAACTCTGAGATTCTTAAAAATAAGTACATTTCATATTTCTTACCTAATTTTTATCGAATGTTATTGCAAGCGAGGTATAATGCGTATGGAACAGAGTATGAGACTATAACCGAAGAGAAGGTCCAATATGCCTTGACAATGACATATCCCATTTTTAACAATAATCTTTATATCCCTTATCTAGTAAAAATTAAAAGAAAATTTGATCTTGCTTTCCCAACTTATTATAGAATAAGCAGAAATATGCTTAACTCTGTAAATTCTTTTTTTATATATAAATATAGAGACTTAAAGCGTTATTTGAGTCATAAATTTTAATTTAGTCATGGCCAAAATTCAGCAAAAGTTATTAACAATAATAATTCCCGTTTATAAAGTTGAGAAGTACATCCGTCAATGCTTAGATTCTGTCATACTTCCTGATGACCAGATGGGGTTTCTTGAAGTAATCGTAGTAAATGATGGTACTCCAGATAATTCGGCGCTCATTGCTCATGAGTATTCGGATAAATATCCAGACACTATTAGAGTAATAGACAAAGAGAATGGAGGGCATGGCTCAGCTTGGAATTTAGGAGTAGGGATTGCCACAGGGAAGTATATAAGATTTTTAGATAGTGATGATTGGCTATCCAACTTGTCTGATTTTATAATAAGACTTGAAACTGTTGACACAGACTTGATTTTTACCAATCTAAATAAGTTCTTTGAGAATACCGGGAAATGTGGAATTCAGAGGATTAAAGGAGTAGATTATGATAAAGTCTATTATACTTCATCTTTCTCTTATCTTGATACAGGAAATGATTATTATATATGGGATTTTTGGTATTGTACATACCGTACGGAAATGCTACAAAAAGAGTTTCCTTTATTTATGGAAAAAGTTTCTTATGATGATGCCATATTATTTATAGCTCCCTTTATTCTTGGAGACACTATGCTGTTCTTGGATATACCACTCTACAACTATAGATTAGGAAGGAATGATCAGTCAGTAAATCATAAGGTTGAATTAAAGCGTTATAAGGATTATGCTAAAGTGAGTAAATCATTGATTGATTTTTCTCAAAGACATTTGGATATAAATGACAATAAGGCGAGACAGAGAGATGTAATATTGTCGAGATATATGAAAAATCGTTGTGCATTGTTTTCATGTTTACCATATAGGGAATATTGTGAGGTGATGAATGAGTGGTTCCCATACATTGAAAAGACTGAATATATTAATCTTTCTCCCAAGATGAGATTATATAAGATGCTTCCATCATGTATCTCTTATTCTCTGTTTCAGGTGATAAATAAGTTTATTATTAAATAGGTGATTATTGAGTAAACACTATGATGCTATTTGGATTTGATGTAACGAACATCATATATAGGACTACCCTCTCTCTGTACAGATATGTTTATCTTCCAGTCAGAGTATTTATGATAAGAAGGAAGAAGGTAATCAAAGTTGCGTTTGTCGTATCTGACTTAGGTAAATGGAAGACAGAATCTCTATTTAATGCGATGAGTAATCATTGTAGATTTGAACCTATAATTCTTGTATGCCCATATTTAGAATATGACAATAGTGTCATAAATGTACTAACTAGCTATTTGCGAAAGAAGAACTATAAATTCTTTCAATTGGGGGAGAAACAAATTTTATCTGATGTTTTTAATCCAGATATCATTTTCTATCAGGAGCCTTATAAAAACATTATTGAAGTTAATAAGTTCTATATAAAAAATCTTACATCTCTTTTTTGCTATGCGGCATATGGTTTTCATTGGAACCAAATAAAATGGATTTTAAATCAGCCATTATTGAATTTTTGTTGGCAAATATATTATGAGAATGAAATTGCAATGAGAGGAATATCTACTTATATGACTAATGGGGGGAAGAATTGTATTATTACTGGTTTGCCTATGTCTGACGTTTTTTTACAACCATTATCTAACTACAATAATCCTTGGAAGAAGCAAGATAAGAGAAAGTATAGAATAATATGGGCACCACATCATACTATATTAAATGAAACTCTATTCTGTTACTCTACTTTCTTGTCTTATTGTGATTATATGTTAGGGTTCGCAGGAAAGTATAAGGATATGATACAGATAGCTTTTAAGCCTCACCCGTTATTGCTAACAAAACTTTATGAGATCTGGGGGAAAGAAAAAACGGATAGCTATTATGCCAAATGGAGAGATGGTAGTAATACACAGCTAGAGTTGGGAGAGTATGTTGGTCTTTTTATGTATTCGGATGCAATGATTCATGATTGTGGAACTTTTATGGTTGAATATCATTATTCTCGGAAACCAGTGTTATATCTTCTTAATGGCGAAGATCATTATAAAGATATGAATGAATTTGGAAAGAAGGCTTTTGACTTACATTACAAAGGTTCATCTCAAGAAGATATAGAAATTTTCATTAATAATGTGATAGAAGGTAAGGATGAGATGAAGGAGGCACGTGAGCGATTCTATAATGATTATCTGCTACCTCCCGATGGTAATTCTGCATCTGATAATATTATTAAAGCAATACTAGGAGAATAGTATATAGAATTAAGGCATCTTCAGCTTTTTATGAGAGCAAATCAATTGCAGAATAGGGGTACTAGACTAGATGGAACAAAGTTTATTCTAATAGCACTTGCGGTCATTGGCCATCTCAATGCACTTGGAATGAAACTTATCGCTAACTCTTTTGCAGAGTTCATACTTGATTATTATAGTGATTAATTTGTTTTTTTGTTAATGGATTAAGGTCTTGTGAGATATCTATCGATTCTTTTACTAATATTTCCCATAGTCTTTACTGCATGTAGTAATAGTATGGATGATTTCTTGGAAGAAATGTCTGAACCTGATAGTCCACAAATGTACTATACGGATACTCTGACCATTGCCCATTGGAATATTGGGCATTTTGCATTGGGTAAGTCAAATAACACAGCTATCAGTTCTGAGGATTCTGAATCCATGTCATTTAGGTATAAGTCACTACTTGATTCTATCGATGCTGATATTATTGGAATATGTGAATATAATCCATCTTTTTCTGTTAATGGAGAAAAGACCTCATCTTATATCTTTGGTACATATCCATATAATTGTATAGGATCTAAGTATTCGTACAATTGTAATGCTATCTTTTCACGAGCAAAGCTACACAATAATAAGGTAGTTTTCTTTGAGAAGTGTGTACAACAACGATATTATGTGGTATCAAAGTTAATAATTAATAATAATGAAGTTCTTTTCGTAGAGACACATTTGGATTTTAACCAAGGGGAGGAAGGAAGTGTTTGTCGGTATGATCAGATACATCAATTAGTAAAAGAGTTTTGCAAATATACTTTTGTTATTATCTGTGCAGATTATAATGTTTCTGATATTAATGAATTCCAACCATTTGTAGATGCAGGCTTTTCTTTGGTTAATGGTGAAGGACGTGGTTTCAATTATACATATCCAGCTGATAATCCTTTACGTGCTATTGATAATATTATAGTTAAAGGATTTGATATTATAAACTCTGAAGTTATTACTGATAAGCAACTGAGTGATCATTGCTTAGTGAATTGTAGAATACTCTTTAACAATAATAGTCAATAGGGTCTATAAAGATTCTCTAAATTCAGCAGCTAATCACAATGCTGGCATTTTTGTTATACTTTTTCAAAATCCTAGTTAATTATTGGTAGAGTTGATAGAAGAGCGAGATATTTATATAGAAAAGTTGTTAGATATTTATGTAGTTACTTTTTTTACTATAAGTTGAGTAATACTTCGAAGCTGTTTTTTTGTTCTTATTATTATGTTTAATTATACAAGTGTTATATCACTTGCGAATCTTTAGTAAATAATTATCACATGAAGAAATACTTAATTATCTCAATGCCGATAGGAAAGACCAAGAATCTTGGTGATTATATTCAAATATTAGCTGCTCGTCAATTCTACGACAGAATTGACGGTTCAATAGAAAAAGAAGAACTGTCACTATTTACGGATGATGGGGAAGAAAAAGTTAAAGCAATTATCAACGGATGGTTTATGTGGAAACCCGAGAATTGGCCACCATCAGAGAAAATAGAACCCTTATTAATCTCTATACATTTTTCACCTCTTATAATTAATCATATATTATCTCAAAAGGAGTATTTAGTAAAAAATGCTCCTATTGGATGTAGAGATATGAGTACCTTAAAAGCATTACAGGACAATGGAGTTGATAGCTATTTTTCTGGTTGTTTAACATTAACATTAGGGAAAACATATAAATATAAAGGACAGCGAAATGGTTATTATTTTGTTGATCCATATATACACGTACCTTTTAGAAACGAAATAGGAATAGGAAATATTAAAAGCATAATTAAAATATTGTTCTGTTGTATAACTCATTTTAACAAAATAAACTTTTTGTCAAAAAAAGACTTCTTTAAACGATATGGAAGAATATTGGGTCACGAGACATATACGCCAGGCGTAAAAGGGAAAATAAAAAGTCTTTTGAAAGCAACATGTTTTTATCATACATACCACAAAAGATTTTCTGATAGAATAATCATGTCTGCCGAATACTTAACGCATATCATTCCTGTCAATAAGAATTATTCACATGACGACTGGCTTAAATTAGCGGATTGTTATTTAAATAAGTATCTTAAAGCTGAGATGGTTATAACTTCACGAATTCATGCTGCACTTCCTTGTTTAGCAATTGAGACACCTGTTATCTTCATAAATACAGCAGCTATAAATTCTAAGAAGATATTGTTTAACACACCTGGCCGTTTAGATGGATTAGTTGATTTCTTCAGAACTATGTATCTTGATGGTTTCAATATTACTACCGATGATGACGTATTAAAATTAATACAGACAATTGATTGTGAAACAGTATTCAAAAATAAAGATGCCTGGAAAGAATATGCTATTAAATTGAATGAAACGTGTATGAAATTTATTAATTCTTAATAACTATACTCTTTTTTCTCTAGTGAATGATTATTTATCATACGACTCATTAATTCTGTCCGTTTAGTTCTGTCTATTGCATCATGGTCAGGTTATACGTTAAGAGGGAAGAAATGAAGGTAGTATAATAAGATAATATGGAGTAATCTAATTTCTAACATATTTATTTAATATGAGTAATATTGCTTTAATTATCGCCGGAGGTTCTGGCAATCGTATGGGACAGGATATCCCCAAACAGTTTATCAATGTGTATGATAAGCCAGTGTTGATTTATACATTGGAAGGTTTTGAACGTCATCCTATGATTGATGCTATTGAGGTAGTTTGTTTGGACGGTTGGCACGATGTGCTTAGAGCTTATGCTAAGCAGTTTAATATCACTAAGCTAAAATGGGTGGTTTCTGGTGGAAAGACTGGGCAGGAGAGTATTCGCAATGGAGTATATAATCTGGAAGATAAGGCTAAAGAGGATGACATCATCATTATCCATGATGGTATTCGCCCGTTAGTAGATGCAACAGTCTTAACGGATGTGATTCAAAAAGCAAAGGAGTTTGGTAATGGAGTGACGTCAATGCCATATAATGAGCAGATCTTCGTGGTAAATCTAGAAGATGTGACCACTACCAAGCAATATATTCCTCGTGAAACATTGCGTAGGGTGTCTACCCCTCA
>JAEEGL013151053.1_pt1 | contig 12668 bp, 8 predicted proteins | sample 9134231 | NCBI WGS metagenome assembly JAEEGL01 (sample SAMN16246548, study PRJNA631951) | gut metagenome | biome: gut microbiome; feature: rumen; material: fiber-attached | host: Bos | place: Iran: Karaj | collected 2018-10
ACACCTTTGATGATATGCAAGATACATTCAAAGATAAATATCTCCAACAAAAAATAATAAAAATAAAAATATGGTCTGGCAAAAAAGAAGGTTCAGATGTAATATATGGAATACAAGCATATTATAAAAACATAAACACAGGAGTAATCACAAAAACAAAAGAATACAGAGGAGAAGGTTTTGAAAAAGTTTCTGAATTTGATATTCAATCAAATGAGTATTTAAAATACTTTAAAGTAAGAATAGATACAGAAGTAACTCATCTTGGTTTTGGAACTAATAAAAGAAGAGAAATTGACATTGGGAATGGAAAAGGAGAAGAAAAATATATTAGAACTAATGATGAGGATAATATTATTATTTCTCTTTATGGATGTTATAATAAATATTTAGAAGCTATTGGAATAGGATATGTTAATAGAGAATGGTATATGAAAAAAATGTGTTTTGGTTATTTTCAGTTAAGATATAAAATAAAAAAAGATAGTAATTTTAAAAAAGAATGGTTAAATAAGTTAGATTCTTTAGATTTATTTCAAAAAGCAATTTTGAAAACTTGTTCTTTACCTGATGCTGCTTTTACTGAAATAATTAGGTTTTGCTTTTAAAATTACTTTATTAATGTTTGTTTACTTTTATACTTTTTTTTTTTTAAGGATTTTAGGAAAAAAGGATTAAAGAATGGAATTTAATAATAATTGTTTATATAATATTTCTTTAATTACAACATTATTTATTTTAATATTTGTTTTTATTAAAGAGGATTTAACTATATTATATTTAGGTAAAAGAAATAATATAATAGAATAAAGAAAAAGATATAAATCAACAAATAAATGTTGATGATTTTTAATAAAAACTTTTAATTTAAAATAATTTGAGAGTGATTTAAATGGAATAGATTTTAGAAAATAGAATATTGTTATTTGTTTATGCCATTTTTTCCATTTAATTTTTAGAATTTTAATTATTTTGATTTTAAAAAGAAAAGTTTCAAAAATTGAGAATTGCATCTCATTATTTCCTAAAAATAATAATTATTATTTCAAAATTTTGAAGACTTTTTATTTTATTTTATATCAGTTGATATTGTTTGAAATCATATTTTTGTTTTTAACATTACTCATCAATAATTATAAATGTAAATTAAATTTTTTCTATTTGATGATATTAATCTAATTATTAACAAAGCATTTATTTCTTTAAAAAGTTGTTAAAAAAACTAATTTTTCTATTAACACAAAATTTTTAATTCCTTTTTCTCATTCTTCATTTTTATTGATTTTTATATTTTACATTTTCTTAATAAAAATATAAGATTAATTTCATTTTTCCTTTTCATTTAATAAATAATTGAAATACATAAATATATATAAATTAAAAATTTGATGATTAATTTTTAATTTTATCTAATATTAAATTTTCTTTTAAATTAATTTATATTCATATATGAAAAAATGAAAACAAAAAAAAGAAAATTCTTAATCAACAATATATTAAAAAATAAATAAATATTATTTCTTCTCATTTTTATCTTCTACATTTTCTTTATCATCTCCTCCACCTAATCTAACTTTTTTTAAATACCCAGTTAATTTAAGACATTGATTAACTTCTGAATTTTCATAAAATTCCAAATTTCTTCTATGACAAAATTTACAATGAACATATTTAGGACCATAATAATCAATTAACTCTAAATCTCTTCTAACTTGTGGATTAGTAATTTTAGGAGGATTATCATATTCCGGAGATCCACTATCTAAAAATAATATTTTATGAGGAAGACTCATTTTAAATTTTTTTAATTTATTTTTTTCTAAATCAATTTCATCTAATTTATCATTTGGAGGTAATAAATTTACATAAATTGATTCTTTTAAAACTTTAGCTCTTTCATTTTGAATTATTGATTTTAAGTAATTACGATAATTTCTATTTCGTTCTTTTATAAAATTTGGTATTTCTTTTAATTCTTTATCTTTTCCTTCAAATGCTCTTCTTTTTTTTATTTCATTCATTAAATTATTCATATCATATTTAACTCTATATTCATCTAATTTACTTGCTATTAATTTATCATTAAAAATTGGTTGCATTATTGTTTGAAAAAAAGTTTTTTTTGTATGTCTTTTTTTTTCACTTCTTTCAATAAAAGTACTATCATTTTTTTTTGAATTAGATTCAACTGAATCAAAATTTGTTCTTGAAGTTTTATTATAAAATGTGTTTCTACTTTTGTTTAAGTCATTATTTGTATAAAATGTTGATGAAAAAGATTGAAATTTATTTTCAAAATCAAAATCAGTTTTTTCTTCTTCATTATTTGATCCAATGTATTTTGCAAAAATTTTATCATCATTAATTGCATCATGAACTTCTTGTCTATAAGTTAATTTATTTTTCCAAATATCAGGAATTGTTTTATTTGTATACACACTTTCTTTTATTGTTCCTTCTTTTATATTCCCTAAATTTTTTTTAACTTTTTTAATGTTTAAATCACTATTTATGATATCTTCATAAAAATCTTTTTCTATATTTTTAAAAGCCATTTGAGTTATTAAATTATTTTGTTTATTTATATTATAAGCATATATTTTTTCATATTTTTTACGGATTTTTTCATCCATTCTCTTTTTCATTTTTTTTTCATCCATTAATTTTTTTAAAAATTTATTATGATATAATTATAAAAAATATAACTTAAATAATGGAAAAAACAAGACCATTAATTAAAACAGATCTTGATTTACAAAAAGAAGAATTTATGAGACAAAATGCAGATGTGTTGTATAAATTAACTTCTCAAGAAATTGGATCAAGAGTGGGAGAAGCTCCTGAAGAAAAAAGACATGTGTCTGATGGTAGTTTTACTAAGCATTTAATAACTGCTGGTATGTATAGAACAAGTGGATTAAATTGTTCTCAAGATAGAGAAAGAGTTATTAATGGTTCTAAGGATTGGATGCTTAATTTATAAAAAATATATTGATTATTCATTTGTTTATTTTTAAAAAAGGAATTTTAAATTTTAATTTTTGTTTTATTTCTTTATTAATTTATTCTTTAGTTATTTAATTGGAATAATTAAAAATATAAATTAAGAAATAATATTTTATATGTTTTAAATGTAAAAATATGAAATATTTAAATTTGTTTTATGAGTAGAAAAAATTTTTGATAGAATAATCATTAAATTGTTAATCATAAAAGAAAAAGTGAATAATTAATGAGTAAAAATGTAATATAATGTAAAGAAGTATATTTTTTTAAAAAAATATTTCTTCTATTTAAATAATTTTTTTTATTTTTTAAAAAGATATCATTCAATCAAATCTAAAATGAAAATCATTGTAATAATAAGTATATATTACAATGAAATAATTAATACAGATGTGAAATATAAAATTAGTAAATTTGAAGATGAAAACAAATTTAATATTGAAAAAAAATAAGTATTTTTAAGATAAAGAAAAAAAATGTAATGTGAAGATTTATCAAATCATTACATTTAATAATAGATTTAAATATAATTTTTTTCTTTTTTTTATCAAACATCTAAATATTTCCATTTTAAATTTAATTTCTGATATTAAAACATGTCATTCTTGTCATTAAAAAAATTATTGAACCATTTAAATAATTATTTTTTGTTTGAGGGGATTAATCTTTGAATCAAATATACTTTTTAATAAGGATTTAATTTTGTATAAAAAAATTTGACAAATAAATTCAAATTAAATTTTTTTTTAATTAAAACCATAATAAAAAAAATAAATAAAAATTCTTAAAATTTATTGTTTAATTTAAGAATAATTAAAGAAAGAAAATTTGAAAAAAATATTTTTAAAAAAAATGTACTCTAATAATAAAATAAATTCTTTCAGTAATGCAAAAAGAATAAATGTAACCAGTAAAACTGAAAATACAAAAGAAGATAATTTTTTACCTCAAATTCAAAAAATAAACGACAGCTCAGAAGAAGAAAAGAATGATGAAAAAATAATTAATATCTTTAAATCAATTCAAACATTATGGGATGACTTAGGTGTTTCAAGTGAATATAAGAACAAATTTGAAAATTTCATTTTTAATTTAAACGAAGAAGAAATTTTTCACTATTTAAATTTTGAAAAAATAAATTTAAAAAGATATAAAGAAAATATAGTAAAATTATCAAAAGAAATTAATATTAGAGAAAATAATATAAAGAATTTAAAAGAATTAGATGAATTTATTGACAAAAATTATAGAAGAGAAAATAAACAATTAACTCAATCTCTTATTAAAAATTTAGAGAGAACAATAAATCAGTTAAGAATAACATCAATAAATATTATAAATTATATGAATACAATTCAAGAAATTTCTTCGTTTAGGATTTTAAATGGAAAATATACTTTAAATAAAATGAAAAAAGATTTTTTATATAATAAGGATTATTTAAAGAAAATGATATTTGATTTAGATTTTTTAAAAAATTCTAATTTGTTTTTTTATTTTAAAACTTCACCAAAAACACAAATTGATACTTTTTTTACTTTTTTTTCTGAAAGTTTTATAATAGGTAAAGATTTATTAAAAGGAATTTATCAGGCAAAATATATTTTAATGGAAAATAATTTATTTAATTCAATTCATCAAGATAAAAAAAAGATTTTTGAAAAAAAACTTAATTTAAATTGTTTAAATAATTCTTTTAATTCTTCAAAGAAACAAAACAGTTTATCTTTACAAGAAAAAAAAAATATAGATTTAAAAGCATCAAACACTTTTTCTTTAAATTCTTCAATAAATAATAAAAAAACAATTGAAAAAAAATCTTTTGTTAAAAATTTAAGAAAAATTAAAGTTGAGAAAGAAGATAATTCTAAAGAAGATGAAGAAATAAAATTATTTAATGAATTTATTAATAAAAAGGAAAAAGAAATTGAAAAAATTAAAAAAGAAGAAAAAATGAAAAAGAGATTACATAAAGAGGAAGAAAAAAAATTAGATTTAAATGAAGAATTAAGAAAAATAATTGAAGAAGAGATTAAAAAATATAAAGATTATGATTTAATTGCAGAAAGAGCTAAAATTATTGTTGATGATTTATTGTATAAAAATAAATATTTAATAAAAGAAAATATATTTTTAAAAAAATAAATTTATTTATAAAAGATTTAAGCATAATTTATTTTACATAAATAAGATTATTTTTCAATAAAGTTTTTAAGAAAAATTAATTTTATTTATGATTAAGATTAAATATAAAAGATTTTTTCATTGATTTCATTCAATTATTTTTAAACAAACTATTATTTATATAATATTAAAGAAAGCTATTTTTTCAATATATCAAGAAAATCACTTCCTTTATTATCTCCAGCTAAATACATATTAGAATTAAATAAAATAGTAGAATTTGCCATTTTTGACACATCTTTAATTTCATTATTATTTAAATTCATTAAAATTAATTTATTTTGTGATACCCATTTTTCAGAAATATTTTGTGATTTTAATATAGTTTTTATTCTTTCAATATCCATAAACAGTTTCGAAACTTCAATATAATCAATATACTTTAATAACTCTCTCAAAGCAAATTGATATTCTTTATAATTATTTTTTGTTTCAGCTTTACAAAAACAAAGAATTAATTTAAGAGATTTACAAAAACCAATATCAATTTTATAATAATATAATTTACTAGATTTTATTTCCTGACCTAAATCACAAATATTATTATTTGGTAATTTAATTGGTAAATGTAAAACTGATTTTTTTTCTTTTTTGTTTTTTGACGAATTATCATTAATATTACTAATTTTTTTTTCCAAATTAAGAAACGGTTGGATTTTAAAAAGAGATTTTTCTTTTAAAGCTGATTCACTACTAAAAGTGAAAACTTCATTTATTATCTTCATTTCAATATATCTGTATTTATGAAAAGTAGATAATACAATTGCAATAATACTTAAACCAGAATATAAACCTCCAATTGAAGCTCCAATTTCTTGAATTTTAATATATCTTCTATAATATTTATCAACAGTAAAAGAAGGACAAACCATAATTGAACTTATTATTCCATTATCTAACACAGAAATTATATCTGTTGTTGTTATATCATGTTTAGTTGCAATTTCAGTATTTTGATTTGAAAAAATAATATTATTTTCACTATGAATTTCTAAAGGAGAAAAATAAATATACATTTTTTTATTCATAAAAACATCAAACATTATATAAGTATCTTCAGTTACATATTGAATTGGATTTGAATAATTATTAAAATCAACATATGAAGAAACATATGTTATTTGTAACCATCCTTTTTGAATTAAATCATCAATTTCTTCTTCACTTTTACAAGTAATATTTGAGTCAGTTGAATTTCTACATTTTGCAATATAAAAAGCTAAATTTCCATAAAATTCTGTTCCATATTTTCCACCTATAATTATTGGTTCTGAATAATTATAACAATTATAATTTATTAAACCTGTACTATTAAATCTATCATCAACACCGAATTCTTTAAATAAAGGAAAAACATTACTACAATTCATAAAGTCTAAATCGATTATATCTATTTTTATATCACCATTTATTGTAATTGTTCTTTCATAAGTTGCAATTAAAGTAGCAATTGAAGGATCATTTATTAATTGATAATCTTTATCTCTAAATGCAATTGTAAATAATAATTCTTTAGAATTTAATGTCATATTTGTTGTCATTGAGGAAAGAAATTTTGCGTAGTTAACTGAAGGTTTTGAATGATTTAATAATTCAAGTATTAATGTTACTGAAAGACAAATACTTGCTATATTTATTAACAATGATAATACCATTCCTAAAGGAAAATGAATGTTTCTTTTTCCATGAAATAAAAATTGAAAGGGGCTTTTTAATGTATCTTGAACTTCTAATAAATCAATTATTCTTGCTTTCATTTTTTATTTTTTATCAATTTTAATTTTAATAACATTTATTTATATTAATTTCTTATTTTTTTCTTTATTGATAGTATATTTTTTTTTTAAAAATTATAAAAGGACTGATAAAATAAACAAAAAAAAATATATTTAAAAAAAGTGAATGATAGTTATTCATAATTTTTTATATAATTATGAACCTAAAATTCTTTATTTATATATAATTAAATACAATAAATATAAATGAATATAATTATGATAATTATATTAAATCTTTAAAATGAAATTATTAATCATATTATTATTACAAATCCTTTTTCCTTCTTTCAAATCAAAATATTGTCCTTTAACTATAGAAAAACCACCTTCAACTATAAAATTAAATTCTTCATTCACTTTAGACCCAATATCATTAAATGGACAAAATTACACAAGAATTTTAATAGGAACCAAAAATATTTTAAAAGAGCCTAAAAGAGTAGGAGGAACAAGTTCAACATATTCAAATTCTTATTGTCCCAAAAATTTTAAGGTCCCTTTACAATCTGATTATGAAGAAATAATAAATTATCTCGGTTCTTCTTCTTATCAATATTTAACAACTAATTTAGGAATAGAAAAAAGTAAATATTATGCAACTAATACAAAAGGAACAGGTGGTACATTTAATAAAATATCAATGTATATTGAAAACGAATCAATTGTTCTTAAAGAACATGATTGTAGTAGTGGATGTTATATTTTATGTGTTTTAGATACTTCCCTTGTTAAAGTTAATATTAATAATGGATTTGATTTTCAAGTTGGAAAAGAAGGAGTTTTCAATCTTACTAGTGAGATTGTTAAAGGAAGTTTATGGAGATATGAAGGTAATAATAAAAAAATTATTAATGGAAATAATGGAATTGCAAGTTTTAGTCAAAGTGGATTTAATTATATTGAATTATGGTATGTTGATGCTGATAGTAATACTAATTATACTTGTTATGATATTTTCGTTGAAAAAAAAGAAATTTCACAATCTCAACTTTATTCCAGTGATAAATTTAAAATATTTAATTCTACTTTTCAATGTAATTATAATCCTAGTCTTCATTTTTCATATTCTAATGTTCCTTTATCTCCTAGAAGAGATGGAGGATATTATATATTTTACACAAATACAACTTTCAATTTACATGTTCTTTCATATGATAAAACCGATAAACTCATTAAAGAACTTGATACAGGATATAAAGGTTATCCTATTGACATTACTTCAACTGATTATGGTTTTGTTCTTTACATTCGAGATAAAAATGATACAAATTATTCTTTTTTAGTTTTATATAAAAAAGATTTTACAAAATATAAAGAAGTCACTGTAATGCATAATACTTTAACTGATACATCAATTGATGCAACTTCAGAAACACAATTAATATATGGTACATCAAGTGGTGGATTACAATTTGGAATGAGATATATGTATCGTCCAGACAGTGGAAAATTATTTTATAGTAGAGGAAGAATTTTCCTTATTTTCAGTCATTATAATTATTTTTTAGATAGTGGTGGACATACAGGAGATACAGTTGTAACTTTTAATGATAAATTAAGTAATGAAGATTTTGGTTGTAATTGGGGTTCTTCTCATAGTTTAATTCAAAGTGTAACAACTGATTCAAAATATTTTTGGACTGTTGCTTTAGGAGATGCTTATCCAGAAGGTGTTTGCGTAATGTATACTTCAAAAAGTGAACTTACTTCATATTATGATGCAGTAAATAAGAAATATCATTCAAGAAAATATTCTTCTAATAAAAACTTATTGGTTATAAAAGGTACTCATTCTGGAGGTGCATATGGTAAAATCGGTGGAATAATGTATTTTAAAAAATATGGAATATATGCTGTTGTGTTTTCAAATACTAATGATCCAAATACAAACAGACATGGAATTTATTTATTATCTTGGAAATTTGAAAATGCAATTACAAAGAATGAAACAAAAACTTTAGTTTCATTAGATTCATCTAAAGATGTTAATCAAGTAAGATCAGGTAGATTAGGTGAGGATTATATTGTATTCTTTTATAATGAATCTAATGGAGCATCAAGTATATATCCTGGGTCTTTAAAGAAAGGAAGTAAACCTAAAGTTTATATTTATCATATTGGTCAAGGTAATTTTATAGTTAATGGAAAATCAATTGATGAAATGGGATTAAGTAATAATAATTTATTTATGTCTTCTAATGAAGATATGAGAACATTTGATGATGGAGTTTTAATTTGGGCTTCTGTTGATTCTGATGGGAAAATATTTGTTAATAAATTAGGAGATCAAAGATTAAGTGAAAATGATGATGATGTTACTATTGATTTAGATGATTTAGATTTGAAAGAAGAAATGCAAAATGATAATGGAAAAAAAATATTTAAATGGATTATTGGGATAGTGATTATTGTTGTAATAATATTAGTAGTAGTGTTTTTATTAATGAAATGGAAAAGATTTGGATCAAAAAGAGAAATTGCGTATAAGTCTGAAATAAACCTAATATCACAAATTTATTAGGTTAGGAGATTAAATTGTTATGAAAAATTTCATTAATTAAAAATAAAATTATATTCATGAATAAAAGTTAAAAATTAAGGAAATGCTGTTATATTAGATATAACATTTTAATATAATTATTATCATAATTAAATTTAATTATTGAGAATAAAATATTGGATTAATGATTTATAAAAATATATCTCATTTCATAATAATATTAAAAGAATCAAAAAAATATAATTTTAATTTTCTTTCACAAAATCCCTAAAAAAATAAATAAATAAAAAAATTCTAAGTTTCCTAATATTAAAACCCTAATAAAAAAAAATTTTTTTATAAACCTATTACCCTGTAAAATGAATCCATTCAAAATATTGTTTTTTCCTATAAGAAGTATAAGCAACATTATAAGCAGGTGGAGAATGTCCAGTAACCAAAGCATTTTTCCTCCAGAAGTAACAATCATAGCATGATTTTTATCAGAATTGCATCTTCCCTCATGTAAAATAACTACATCTCCTTTTTCAATATAATCAGGAGGAGGTAATTGTTTTCCACATTCGCTTTTCCATTTATATTTATTTTTTAAACACTTTCCAAGTGAATTTGCTCCGAGAATTACACCACAACTTCTTACTTCACATCTTGAAAATTCCATTCCTCCTGCTATCAAACATTGACTTACAAAATTTGCACAATCACCAAATGCATTTTTGTCTCTTTTATATTTACATAATTCACTTCCGAAATATCCATATGGACTACATGACCAACGATTCTTGCTACAATCATGATTTGCCTTCTTTGCATATTTTATTGCATAGTCCATTGCTTTGTTTCGGTCGTATGCTGTTATAGAAAGAAGGAGGAGGATGCTTATAAGGATTTTATATTTCATTTTTTTTTTATTTTTTTTTTTTTTTTTTTTTTTTTTTTTTTTTTTTTTTTTTTTTTTTTTTTTTTTTTGATTATAAAAAAGGATATTTTGAAATATAATAAATATATTTTATTTTTTTTTTTTTTTATGAGATAATTATTTATTTTTATATTTATTTACCTTTTTTTTAAAAATATACAAAAGTTAATAAAAGAAAAAATATTTATATTTATTTCTGATTATTCCATTTCAGGAATAGAAGTGGAATACCCATTAGAACCAAAAAAATATGTTCTTTATTTGAAATAAAAAAAATTTTGACTTCCTCACTTTTTTATAAAGAATATCATTTGAATAAATTAAATGACTCCTTTTACAACTAAAAAAAAATGAAACAATATTTACTATGAATGATGAACTCTTTTGTTCATTCTAATAAAAGATAAGATAAAGAAAATAAATAAATTAAATGAATTCTAGTATAATTCAAAATAAAAAAGACATAAAGATATATTGACCTTTTCACAAAAAAAAATGAGCAAATCATTATATAAATATAAATTCCACAATAATTATTAAATCTTAATTCTCTCTTATTTAATTTTCTAATATTTAAAAATAATTTTGATAATACATTCTCTATCATTAATGACTAATATTTTAGTTAACGAAAATTACAAAAAATTATTTAATTAATCAAATTTTCGTCAAATATTTGTCAAAAAAATATTTTTTAAATGAATTGAATTTTTCTATAAAAATTTCAACTAAATTTGAAAAATAATTCAAAAAATATAATTTCAATTATAAAGAAAAAGTATAAAATAAGTTAATCTTTTTACATTTAATAATATACACTAACATTTATCTTAAAAAATAAAAATTTATTTATCAAAATATAATTTTGAAAGATATTCATATAATATTTTAGTAAAAATTACTGAATTCCAATTTAACCTTAATAACTCTTTTTTTTTTATTTTGTCAAAACAAATTAATAATATTCTTAAAATTTATAATTTCATTTTTTATAAGTATCAGAAGAACCATTACTTTTCGTGTTTTTAGTTCCTCTATGTTTTTTTTTAATATTTAAAGTAGATAATGAATGTTTTAAAATAGGAACAGGCTCATTTACTTTTTTTAAGCATTCATTTAATAATTTAGTCCAACTTTTAGAACTACCATATAATATACTATCAACTAATTCAATTTCTAATTCTTTTCCAATTTCCCAAGTTTTAATTATTTCTTTATCATTTTCAAATTTAATGATTGACCATTCAGGCTTTTTAAATTCAATATTAATTTTTTTTGTATATATTTCAAACTCTCTATATAATTGTTCATCAGTGATTTCATTTGATAAACTTTTATTTGAAAATGTTTTAATATTATTTAACCACATATTAATATCAAATTCATCATATTTTTCATAATCAAAACCTAAAGTATGAGTTTCATTATTAATTTCTAGAAATTTTATTAAAAATAAAATTTTATTTGAATACTTTGCTATTTGATATAATTTAACATATTGATAAAATGTAAAATAAATATGATAATTTTTTTCACAGTCATAATTTGTATCAAGGTATTTAACAATAATATAAAAAGATTTAAATGATAAAATTTGATTTTTATTAAATTGATCAGTATAAACATTGTATAAAATTTCTTCATAAAAAGTATTAATTTTTGATTTAGGTTCTTTTAAAAAAAATTGTGTGAATTTAACTTGATTTAAAGAACCTAATTTTTGAAATAAATTTCTAAATTTTGTAAAACTCGATAAATATTTAATAATATAAAATTCCCAATTTAGAAAATTCCTTTTATATAAAAAAAATAAAAGCTCAAAATCTATAAATTGTTGAATTAAAATATTATTATCTAATATCTTTAAATCAATACAAGGAAGAGTAATTTTTGTAACATAAACTTTTAAATTTGTTGTCCAAAAAAAAATAAAATAATTGAATCTTAAGAAAGAATTATTTCTTTTTAAAATTTCAGGCCTTAAAGAAATAGGATATTCTTTTTTTCTTTCATTAGTCAAAAATTCAATTTTATCATTTATATTTCTAATAACTTCAATATTATTATTTTCTAGATTATCTTCACCTTCAAAATCTTTAATTGAATTTAAAGCAATATATAAAGCTTCTTCGTCAAAAAAAATTGAATTAAAATTATTTTCTACTTTTATACTTGCAGCAAGTAATTTTTGAAAAGTATGAATTCCTTTATAATAAAATAAAGGTAATAAAGCAAAAGGCAAATCTATTTTTAATTTTTTATTTTGAAATTCAGGAGGCGA
>JAEEGL014734424.1_pt1 | contig 12668 bp, 18 predicted proteins | sample 9134231 | NCBI WGS metagenome assembly JAEEGL01 (sample SAMN16246548, study PRJNA631951) | gut metagenome | biome: gut microbiome; feature: rumen; material: fiber-attached | host: Bos | place: Iran: Karaj | collected 2018-10
GAAGGCAGAGGGTGTTTCAGCAGAATGGAGTTAATTCGATAGGAGACTATGGCAGACTGTACAGCAGTGGCAGGGTAGATGAGCCCCTTCCGCATATACTTATCATCATCGATGAATTTGCCGAATTAAAGCGAAATGAGCCTGATTTTATGAAGGAATTAATAAGTGTGGCGCAGGTCGGACGAAGCCTGGGCGTACACCTTATCCTGGCTACGCAGAAGCCTTCGGGGACTGTGGATGATAATATTTTCTCCAATTCAAGGTTTCGTATATGCTTGAGGGTTCAGGATAAGCAGGACAGTATGGATATGCTTCACAGATCTGAAGCAGCTTATATCTCCAATCCGGGCAGAGCGTATCTTCAGGTGGGAAATGATGAGCTTTTCGAAAGCTTCCAGGCAGGTTATACGATGGAAACGTATGAAGAAAACTGCGACAGGGATCCATCCGTATATCTGCTTGATAAATACCGGAGAAAACATGAGGTTCTGTTTAAAAGCAGTAATAACGGCAATAACGAAGGCAGTTCAGTAAAAATATCTCATTTTACCAGAATAATGCAGCTGCTTAATAAATGTAATGAAGTGTCCGGCCTCCCGGAGATATCCAGGCTGTGGCTTCCCCCGCTTAAGGATATCATTGTGCTTCCGGACAGGGAAAGGCAGGTTGGGCCGGATGATAAAGACCGGAGAGATTTTAAGATAAATGTGGGAAGATATGATGCTCCTTATGAGCAGAAACAGGATAATCTTACTTTGGATCTTATAGAAACAGGCCACATGGTCATCTGCGGAAGCGCGCTCAGTGGGAAAAGTACTTTTCTGCAAACCTTTATCTATGAACACATTGCGGGTAAGACACCGGATGAACTTAATATCTATATCGTGGATTACAGTAACGGCATTCTGTCGTGTTTTAAGGACAGTAACCTCGTGGGCGGTTATATAACCGGAGAGAACGATGATAAGCTTAAGAATCTTTTCTGCATGATTTCGGAGATGATAAAAAAACGACGGTCTGATTTTGACGGAGTGGGATACGCACAACGCCTGCAGTACGGAGATGTACATGAACCGGCTGTCATGCTCATCATAGATAATTATGGAGCATTCAGGGAGAAAACAGAGCTTAAGTATGATAAAGAAATGCAGGAGATAATAAAGTCCGGCGAAAGCTACGGCATTTATGCGATTCTTACCGGCGCGTCAATAGGAAGTTCGGATATACCGGCAAGACTGTTTGAGAACTGCCGGACCGGAATATGCTTAAGACTTAACGATAAATACCAGTATTCGGAATGCTTAAGAGAGATAAGACTGCCGATTCTCCCTGATGAAGGCATTGCGGGAAGGGGATTGGCCAGGGTTGACGGTAAAATACTCGAATTTCAGACGGGATTATGCTGCGAAGGCAATGATGTGGAAAGAAGCCGATGGATAAAATCAAGAATGAAGGAGATCAATGCCTGCCATACGGACAGTGCGGCCGAAGAGGTTCCTTATATCCCTGAGGATCCGTGTGTTGAAGATCTCGACAGATGCATTGAGTCACAGAGGAAATATGAAGGCATTCCTTTCGGTTATGATCTTTCTAGCGGAAGGCCATGGTGTATTCCGTATAAAAAAATATGGATCGTGCTGGTGGCCGGAAGGGCACAGAGCGGAAAGACAAATGCCTGTAAGGTGGTCAGGCATTATGCGCAAATGTGTGGCATTAAAGCAGTAACGGTCAGGGATTTGAAAGGTATCTGCGAATACATGAAGAAGAAAAACCTACCCGGTGAGCCGGATGAGCTTGTTATATGTGATGATCTTTCAGAAGTGCTTGAGAACTTCTATATGGACGGATATGACAGAAGTGCAGAGCTGGAAATTGTCGAAGCTATGAGGAATGCAGAAGGGAAAGGTCTGTTCTTTACTCTTGACAGCAGCAGGCATTCAAGCCTGGCGGGAAGAAGAATATATGAGCAGATACGCAGCGCATGTCTCGGTATATATCTGGCGGGAGGACTTGATAAACAGAACGTTTTTGATTTCTCCTATATGAATTATTCGGAACAGTGCATGGTAAAGCCTGCGGGAAGAGGAACTGTTATGAGGAGCAGAAGCACCGCGTGTGACGGAGATATTATCATACCGCTGGCTGAAACGGGATAGAAGTGCACATGTAACCGGATAATAGGATAAAGCAACAGGACAGAAGGGAGCATATGCTTGATCATAGTAGAAATATATGCTGTGCAGTGGGAAAAGCACATAGAGCTAAAGCTTGATAAGGAAATAAAGATATGTGAACTTTGCAGATGCGTAGCGCAGATCATGGGTGAAAAAGACAGTCATGGATTAGTAATAAGCTGCAGGCGACGCGGTGTGATACCTGAAGATGCAAGGCTTTCGGATTATGGTGTAAGAACCGGGGATGTACTTCTGTACATTTCGTGAGATGTTTGCTCACACCGGTTCAAAATACTTCACTGTGTGCAATACGGATATATATTATGAGTGTGGTTCGGAACGGTTATAAGAGCGATATCAGGAAAGGAGGTGGTCGTGATGCAGCCGATAAGTGCGGTTTATACAAGGATGGATGATCTGTTATCAGGGCTGGGAGAAATAGCCGGAAAAATAAACAAAGAAGTATCATTGCTTCAGGATAAGCTTAAAAATCTCGGGATATCGTGGGAAGGTGCCGCTTATGATGAATACAGCAGGGCTTTGCTGGGAGATTTTCTTATAATGCAGATGACGGCAGCCAATATACAGGTTATGTATACGCTTCTTTATAAAGCACTTTCAGTTTATCAGCAGACTGAAATGGAGGTTATGGGTACGATAGGAGGAATGAGATGATCAGCACGAAGACTGAGATTGACATTGAATTTAAAAAGGCGATGGAGCAGGCAGATGAACTTGAGGAGCTTTCATGTACACTGTGCAATATTAGCAATATAAAGATAGAAAGGGCGCTTACGCTTCTGACAAGATCATGGAAGGGACAGAATGCAATGGATTATCTGAAAAATACGAAAGTTCTTAAGGACAGACTGTTTGATTCTGCCGAGATTCTTAAGGATACGGCGGAAATGATCCGCAGAACGGCAAGCGTGATTTACACGGCCGAGATGGCAGCGGTGAGCATTTGCAATACAAGGTGGTAACCACAAAGTGTTTAAATATACAAAAAAAGGAGGAGAAAAATGGCATTTTTTCAGGTTACGGCAGCTGAACTCAGAAAGAAGGCTGAGCAGCTCAAAGGATTGAATTCCCGTTTCAGATCGGGAGTAGACACACTTGAGACCGCGGAGCAGGGCCTTAAGGCAATGTGGGAAGGTGAGGCGAATGAAGGCTTTCATAATGCCTTCATCAAGGATAAGGGGCAGATGGATCAGTTCCACCAGGTAATAGAACGCTATATTGAAGCACTGCTCATAATCGCAGCGAAATACGAAGAAGCAGAGAATAAGAATATAGCTACCGCTTCAACAAGAAACTATTAGTAAGATGATGAAAGAAGGAGATGTAATATGGCAACAGGTATTTTGAAGGTAACACCCGAGAAACTGATCGAGGCTTCCGCCGAATTCAGTTCCACCGGAAAAACGATCAGGGCTTTAACACAGGAAATGAACGAAATAGTAACCAGCCTTAAGTCTGTATGGATGGGAGAAGCAGCATCAGGATACGGAGCTAAATTTGCCGAACTTTCGGATGATATTGAGAAAATAAACAGGATGATACAGGAGCATGTGACGGATCTCAATGAGATGGCAAGAGAATACCAGGCTGCAGAAGATGCGAATATGGAACAAAGTGCCGGACTGGCTACGGCAGTTGTCTCATAGGGAACGGGAAGATGGCAGTAGAATACAAAACTCTGATACTGATTGATAATTCCAAATCGGTGGGAGAAGCCAATTTCACATTGTGCAGGGAAACGGCAAAGTATATTGCAGATAATCTTAATGATAAAGATTCTGCCAGGATAGCAACATTCGGTGAAGGCATAGAATATATAACCGATTACACAGACGATACTGCGCTGCTTAAGGAAAGTGTGGATAAGCTGGGGCTTATTGAGAGGGACACTTATATAACTGACAATCTCACGGATATTATAATGGATTGGAACAGGCAGGACGTGGCATGCCGGAATATAATTCTTTTTACGGATGGTGAAGAGAAGGAACCGGTAAGGCATGCAAATGAAGAGCTTTATTACCTGCTTAAGGAAGCGGATTATCCTGTTTATGTTATTCAGAGCGTGGAAAACAAAAGTGTATCCGCATCGAAAAATCTTTCCGCCATTGCGACGATAAGCGGAGGTGAGCTTCTGCTGACTGAGTTCGATGGTTCAGAAGCCGGCAGTGAACAGATAATGGGAGAGAGGATACTTAAAGCTATTGAGAATGTGAGAAAGTCGGCGGAAGAAAGCAAAGCGGTTTCGGAAGAAGTTAATACCGGTGGGAATGAAGAAACCGGCGGAAATTCAGAAACCGGTGAATTCGATAAGACCGGTGAGCAAGCAGGAGAAGACAAAGATACCGGGAGCATAGGGAATAAAAGACAGGAAGGAAATGAAGTTACTGTGGCAGCCGGAGCATCCGAAACGTCAGATACAGACGGACTATATATAGAAAACACAGAAGAGTCTGCAGCAGCCTATGGCAATAATGGAATTATAGAATTCGAAAGTCCCGAACATTCCGAAACCACACCTATAATAAGAAAGAACGGTAATCCGGAAACCGGAAGGGTAAGCCTTAATGTGATCATTCCGGCAGTAGGCCTTCTTACGGCAGTTCTTTTTGCTGTTATGGTTTTCAGGCTGACCGGAAAGAGCAGAAATCCGGGGAAAAGAAAGTGTGGTTCGCTTACAGCTCTTGAAGAAAGCATAAAAATGGAGGCCGGAATAGCAGAAGCGGCAGAGGATTATGATTGTCTGACGTATAAGCTGGATGAAGGCTGTAATGCGACACGGCTGCTTGATCAGGAGGATAAGGGTAAGAGCATTGTTCTGGAGGACTGTTCGGATCCTACCAGACTATACAGGGCAGTATGCGATGACAGCCTTATAATAGGAAGATCAGAGAATCTGTGTGATATTGTTATAAATAATGATGATTCCGTATCCGGAAGGCATTGTGAGCTTGAGCTGAGAGGTGATAACTGGTATATAAGGGACTTAAGGTCATCGAACGGAACAAGGGTTAATGCCCAGAAGGTCTTTCAGGAACTGCTTCTTAAGAACGGAGATACATATGTCAAAATAGGACTAAACCGGAAGAGCCTTATAAAATCGGGGTTTTCGAGGCGCAGTCCTATTTCTTTGACCGGAGAGGAAGCGGCTTGAACCGCCAAAAGGGTTTCATAAGGCAGCGCTGTCATATAGAATCTAATTTTTGATACTGCTGACTGTTCAGATCCCTGTCAGGGGTTTAGGTCGGCGTATCAAGGAGTGGCAAAACATAATAAATTTGATCATGCATAGTGTATTCACACGGCATTAGTAAGGCATTTCCATAAATATCGGAGATGTCTTTTTATTTGAAATAAATGTTTAAGGAGGAATCAACAATGTTTAATAACACAGCGATAAGTGCAAAGAGAGCGAAGCACATACTTTTCTTCGGATGTGATCGGTTATCGGCGTACAGGATGCGGATTTGCGATGGAATGAGAAGATGTTCGTATTATGAGGAGAGCAGATATATGAGGGAACATTATAAAAGAATACGCGACTATATAAAGATGATAATTGTAATGAGGAGGCTCAAATGCGGAATACCAGATTGCGCATAAGGGCCGCGGGAAGGAGAGATATGCTGAAAGTGAGATTGATGGGAACCAGGAATGATATGAAATGGTTCCGTAAAGTCCTTGAAAGGGACAGAAGAATCCACGTTATACGCATATCCGAGCCATACGCCATAAAAGGATCAAACAGATACTATCGGATGTATGTAGAGATAGAGAGGAATTATATAAAGATAGCATAAGAACGGAGGGTAAAAGTATGTGCAGAGTAATATCCATCTCGAATCAAAAAGGGGGAGTCGGCAAAACAGCGTTAACCAGCAATCTTGGGGTCGGTCTTGCAATGAACGGTAAGAAGGTTTTGGTGGTTGACGCAGATCCACAGGGAAATCTTACTTCAAGCCTTGGGATAGATAACGTGGATGAACTGGAGAATACGCTTGCTACTTTCATAGAGCGGGAGATAAACGAAAGCCCGATAGAACCATCGGAGTACATTCTTCATAATGAGGAAGGCGTAGATATAATGCCTTGCAATATCAAGCTTGCCGGAATGGACTATATGATAATGAACGCATTAAGCCGGGAACATCTGCTGGATGCATTCGTGTCAAGTGTAAGGGATAAATATGATTACATCCTTATAGACTGTTCCCCGAGCCTTAATCTTGTCACCATAAATGTTCTTACGGCTGTAGATACCGTGATAATCCCTGTGGAGGCTTCATACCTCTCGATGGCCGGTCTCCAGCAGCTCTTAAGCTCCATAGGTTCTACAAGGAGGAAGCTGAACAGGCGGCTGTCAGTAGAAGGCATAGTTATAAATAAGGTCAATACCCGTACTAATCATGAGAAGGATATAATAGACAGTCTACGAAGTGCATACGGGGATCGGATTAGGATATTCGATTCTATGATTCCGGAGTCTGTAAGAGCCAAGGAATGTACTGCTCACGGAATAAGCATATATAAGCACGATCCCAAGGGTAAAGCAGCTAAAGCTTTTGAAGATCTGACGAAGGAGGTGCTTGATTATGCCTGCTAAGAGAGGATTGCCCGAAAGGGTACAGCTTAAGAACCTGGATGCTCTCTTCGGAATAGATCAGGAGCAGACAGGCCAGGTTATGGATGTCCCTATAAGTGAGCTGTTCCCGTTTAAGGATCACCCGTTTAAGGTGATAGATGATGAAAAGATGGAGCAGATGGTTGAAAGTGTCCGTGAGAACGGGATACTGGTTCCTATAATGGTACGAAACAGGGCTGAGGGCGGTTATGAGGTCATATCAGGTCACAGACGCAAACATGCAGCAGAAATAGTTGGTCTAAAGACAACACCTGCTATTGTTAGAGACCTTACTGATGAAGAAGCAGTTATTACAATGGTGGATGCAAACCTCCAGAGAGAGGAGATATTGCCGAGTGAAAAGGCTTTTGCATATAAGATGAAGCTTGAGGCATTGAAACGAAAAGCAGGAAGACCAACTCAGGAAAATTCGTGCCAAGTTGGCACGAATTTTAGAGCGGATGAAGCAATGGCAGAAAATACAAGCGAAAGCGCCAGGACAATCCAACGTTATATCCGCCTTACAGAACTAATTCCTGAACTTATGGATATGGTTGACAGGAAGAAGATAAAGTTCAATCCTGCTGTGGAACTATCATACCTTAGTACTGACGAGCAGACAATCCTTCTGGATGTGATGCAGGAAGAACACGTCGTACCATCCCTGTCACAGGCCCATCAGATAAAGAAACTGAGCCAGGATAAATCCTGTACTAAGGAAGCAATACACGCAATACTTTCGGTAGCAGTCATAAAAGAACGGAACGTGGTCATAAAGCATGAGGTACTCATGCAGTATTTTTCGGCAGATGTCAGTGATGCAGAGGTGGAGAGTCTGATAGTAAGGCTTCTCGAAGAGTACAGAAGAAAGCGCGGAGGGCTGTGATCATGGCAAAGTTTGAATATGACTATTACTCAGGTGAGAGAAGCGGTCAGTTCCGCTTCTTAAAGGTCCCTAAAGAGTTTTTTGAAGATGACGACTATGACGAACTGGGATTATATGAAAGTGTACTATATGGATTCCTGTTGGAGCACATAGATTATTCAAGAAACAATGGCTGGATTGATGCACAGGGACGTACTTACATAATCCTCTCTATGGATGCCATAAGGAAGATCCTTAAGAAATGCAGCGAGGACAAAGCCAGGGCAACACTGAATAATCTGATAGAATATGGCTTGATAGAGAAAAAACGCAGAGGTCAGGGTAAACCTGACCTCATTTATGTCAAAGATTTCGTAACTAAGAAAACGGAAAACTCGGGTTCTGAAAAAACGGATGGAAGTTTTGCGCATATTTCTGAACCCGAAAAAAACGGTTTCTTGAACCCGGAAAAACCTGTTTCCAGAAACGGGAAATACCCTGTTCTAGAACCCGGAAAAACCGCGGCAAAAGAGACTAATACTATAGAGACTATATATACTGAGACTCCTTCTGTCTATCCTGATACTGTAGATACCAAGGGGTCTTCGCGTTTGTCTGAGGATGATGGATTGAAGGATGAAGAACAGAGAGTTAATGAGTACGAGGAGTATGCCCGGATCATCAGGGAGAACATTGATTACGACAACAAGATAAATGAGCTGAAGTCTGATGATCAAAGATGCCGGTTGTTTGATGACTTCTATAGCCTGATAGTGGATGTGGTGACAGGAAGTGAAGAGGAATACAAGATCAATAAATCATTCATAAACGCCAGGACTGTAAAGTCAAGAATGCTCAAACTTACCGGAGACCAGGTTCTTAAGGCCATAGAGCAGTATCTTAGCGCAACTGAGCGGATCTTCAGTATCCGCAACTATATCATATCCGTGCTCTACAATGCCTCGTTCATAACCAGGGCAATTAAGTCAAGCGATGTTGAGGATCCTTCTGCACAACAGGCAAATAGTTGCCGAGACAGGAGGGAAAGCTCGAAACATGCTACGAACAGTGGAAGCTGGGGAGGAACGAATACAAGAAGGATCAATGAATATGACTGGGAAGATCTGGAACAGGATATGCAGACCGCAAGCTTCGGAAATACAACAAATCCAGGGGCTGGAAATGGATTGTGTAAAGCAGGATGAAGAATATACCGGTCTTTATGTGATATACCTGTTGCGGTAGAGTGGTTATGCATATATCATAATAACAGGTACGAAAAAAGGTGATTAAGTTATGGCAATCAATCAGAATAAACTGATAAAGGCAGTCGGTTCTTCCATGTATCAGCAGATAAAAGAAAAGGGATATGCAACAGCGGTAGATACCCTGATGGACATGCATATTCTTAGCAAGCAGGATTATGAGAGCTGGCGAAACGGTCGGGTCCCATACCTGGAAAAGGTCTGTAACATAAACCTGAAGAAGCTTGACTCCATCCTTAAGGAAATGAAGCACTATGCGGACAGAAACGGACTTAAGCCCAGCTTTACGTGTTATAAGCAATGGGGCAGGAAGAACAAGCCGACGATAAAGCTGAGATTCAGCAAGACCGGAAATGAATATATGGAGAAGCTGTATGCAACGCACTATGTGAGGAACGTATCAGCTGATGAAAACACTGATAAAACAAAGGAGGTTTTGGGATGACATTTGAATTGTGGCTGTTTGCGATAAAGCATTTAGGACAGACTTATGATGCTGCACTGGCGATATATAACACATTCCCGGAGGATAAGAAGGAAGAACTCAGGAAAGAATATGAAAACACACAGGGGAAATAATGGATCACGTAAATAATAAACCTCGCTATCATTCATTCCAGAGGAAGCGTTTGGCAATTCGGTTTGTCAGTTCGCTGTTGCTGACGGGATACGTTGTATTTATCGTACTGCAATTAGAACATCTTCAGATATGGCACTGGATTTCAATTATTATCGTGTCAGTAGTAATCCTGCTGGCGGGTAGGGGATACTGTGGCTTTTTGTGCCCGGTGGGTTCATGTCTGGATTTCATTCATTATATCTGCAAGAAGCTTCACGTTAAAGAAATCAAGCGACCTGAGGGATTCAATCGTTTCATACGTGGCTTCAGGTACTTCTTTTGCGTATTCTATTTTGTGCTTCATTTCGGGATCGGAATTGATCCGGGGTGGGCACTGGTCGTTCTGCTGATCATCACAACGCCGGTTATGGTACGCTTCTGGTGCAGTATATGCCCAATAGGAACAATCCTTGGAATGCTAAGCCGGATCAGTGTTTTCCAGCTTCAAAAGAATCTTGAAGCTTGTGTCAGCTGTTCTGCTTGCGAGAAAGCATGCCCTATGCAGAATGATAAAGTGTTTAAGGCAGACAAAACCGGAGAGATTCATTCGGTTTCCTGCATTTACTGCGGACTCTGCGTGGGGAAATGCCCGAAAGAACATACACTGTCTTTGAAGGTGGCAGGACGAGAGATACTGTCCTCCGGACGATAAAAGAGTATTGTGTAATTGATAAGTTCCTGCTATCGTAAAGACGTAAATGGTGATAGATTATGAATGAACGCATCTGCAAATTGAAATACTGGAATGCATTCCGGGACTATATGGAATACTTCTTGGTATATTGTATCCTCGGATGGATATATGAGTCGGTATGGTGCTGTATGATATATCATCGCAGGGGCTTCATCAATCGGGGATTTCTTTTTGGTCCATGGCTGCCAATATATGGAGTGGGATTCTTTATCATACTGGGAATATTCAAGCTTCTGAAGGTAAAGAAGCCGTTATGGGTATTTATAGTCGGAACTATCGTAGCAACAACAGCTGAGCTTATTGCCAGTTACATTATAGATGCGACAATAGGCACCCCTATGTGGGATTATAACGGATACTTTATGAACTTTGACGGAAGGATTGCGTTAGAGCCGGCATTGATGTTTGGTTTTATGATCTGGCTGGCGATGTGTGTTATACAGCCTGCGATCATAAGACTTCAGGATAAATACCGGGACTCAAAGGCCCATAATATGTGTTTCATCATTATAACCGCATTATTCATCTTAGATCTGATATGCAGAATATGGCTTGGAAGCAACCTTAAGGGTTAGGGCGAGATTATCCCGCAAACATAATAAGATATATAAAATTAAGCAAATGTAAGACAGCGATAGGAGCAGCTTTTATTTCTCTTATGAGAAGTAGGAGCTGCTCCTTTTTTGCGTATAAATAACTTCCGGGTATTGTTCGGAAGTGGAAAGGAGAGAAGCTGAAATGAAAGAAACAGTCATACGTGCGGAAGTAGCCATCGGGGATCAGGTCTACAGCGTGATCCGGGATATCGTTGCTACAAAGCATGAGAGATATACGATAGACGAGACATTCGTTACAGATGTTTCGGATCATCACGGTTTTGTCATGAAAACTGATGAGAACATCTGGAAGAGTGAGCTTGAGATAGGCGAGACAGTGTTTTTTAACCTGGATGCAGCTTTGCGCAGCATAAAGATAAATCCCGATTATCACGGCTGTGTGATATATGGATCGGATGGCAGTAAATGGGTGCTTAAGAAGGAGGGAGAGTAAGTGAGGCTTGAAATGAGTGAACACGAGATATGTACAAGGTTTAAGCGGAATGGCGGCGGCCGGCGCATGATCGCGATACTGGCACAGCTTAATGCCGTGGATGATGAAGTCATATGCAACATCCTTCTTAAGCATGAGCTGCTAAGGAAAAAACCGAAGATAATGCATAAATACAACTATTGCTGACAGGAAGGGAGGTGAGACCGGTGCAGGAGGAAGTTAACCAAAGGGTGGTATCGCTCAGTATCAGGGCTGCCAGGCTTACGGCAAATGTGCTGGCGAAAGCCATGATGAAATATCTTGAGGCACAGAAGAGGATAGCCGCTGATCATAAGAGGAAAGCCGAGGAGCCTTCAAAGGGAAAACAGACGCTTAAGGAACTTATGGAGCAGAATGCCGGCGCAACAAATATTGAGGTTGATAAGAGCAATATACGATCCTTCGAGCGTATAGCACGTAAATACCATATCGACTACGCGGTGAAGAAGGATAAGACGATGGATCCGCCGAAGTATTTTGTGTTCTTTAAGAGCAGGGATCAGGATACTATGGGCCTGGCGTTCAAGGAGTTCATCGCGAAAAATAACAAAAAAAAAGAAAGACCGACATTCAAACAGGTTCTGAAGAAGTACAAGAACCTCAGCATAAGCCAGGATAAGAACCGCGAGCGCGAGAAGACAAGGCATAAGGACAGGGGGCAGAGCTTATGAGTATGATAGAAAAGCATGTCCCGAAGCCAAGGGATAAGCCACGTAAATCCGGAAAGAATTATACCGATAATAAGAGGAAGAAAGCAGCTAAATCCGGAATGATCCGAAAGACTTCCGGAAAATCTGTTAAGAAAACAGCCAAGTCCAATCCCATAGATCAGGCACTTACATTTGCAGGAAAGAAGTTCGTCAGGAAAGGCGGAACCAAACTGCTTGCAAAGGTGTTCCCCTATCTGATCTTCGGGTATTTCGGAGACAAGATGGCTTATGCGTATCGTATCACGGAGGCTCCGGATTTCTTTAACAGGCTTATGGGGAGTCTTGGAAACATGGGAACGGCTTTCGGGAATATATTACCGAGCATGAACTTTAAGGATCTGTTCTTTGGAACACTGACCGGAGCGGGCATAAGGCTCGTTGTGTATGTAAAGAGCAAAAATGCCAAGAAGTTTCGCAAAGGTGAAGAGTACGGCAGCGCCCGTTGGGGCAATGAAAAGGATATAGAACCGTACATGGATCTTAATGATCCGGAAAATAACGTTATATTAACGCAGACTGAGGGACTGCAGATGGAAGGAAGGCCAAAAGAGCCGAAATATGCAAGGAACAAGAACATCCTTGTCATAGGTGGGAGCGGCTCGGGCAAGAC
>JAEEGL017045771.1_pt1 | contig 12668 bp, 11 predicted proteins | sample 9134231 | NCBI WGS metagenome assembly JAEEGL01 (sample SAMN16246548, study PRJNA631951) | gut metagenome | biome: gut microbiome; feature: rumen; material: fiber-attached | host: Bos | place: Iran: Karaj | collected 2018-10
AGAATAGAAACCAACCTTTTTCTCATCGTGTTATCTCCTCTTCATGAATATTTAGTTGTAAATATATAACTTAATTAAGAACTTTCTTAAGTTCGTCCATGAATGTATTAATGTCCTTAAACTCGCGGTACACCGAAGCAAACCTTACGTAAGCAACGGCATCAAGATCCTTGAGCTTGTTCATAACAAGTTCGCCGATCACTTCACTCGGTATTTCCTTGTCCTCATAATTGAATACTTCTGTCTCAACCTCATCAATAAGCTGAGTGATCGCCGATGCCGGTACCGGGCGCTTGTGACATGCCCTCAATACTCCGGCTTCTATCTTGGTACGGTCATATGCCTCTCTGTTATTATCTTTCTTTATGACTATAAGAGGTATCGTCTCGATCTTCTCATAGGTGGTGAAACGCTTATCGCATTCATCACACACCCTTCTTCTTCTTATGGAGTTATCGTTCTCAGCCGGACGGCTGTCAATAACCCTCGTGTTCTCATAACCGCAAAATGGACATTTCATACTTTATTCCCCTCTCTTATTATTTGTGCATCCCCTTCGCACCATACTAAATATAACTTATTGTTTAGAATTATGTCAACCCTAAATACCGAGTTATATCTTAATAAAAAATCTATATCTTGTAATCATCCTTTATCTCGTTCAGGTAGACTGTCACATCATCGTAACCTTCCTCAGTGAACGGAAACATCTGGGTTGTGATCATATCATCATTTGTTTTCTCATAACACAGCGGCTCGGGCCACGTATCCACCCTGAACTTATCCGTATCATCTTCATCGGAGGCCTTCTCCATCACAATACGGTAACGCATCCCCCTGAAGCTTCCCGTAAAAGGCCTGCCCTTTTTATAATGTGCAAAAGAAAGAATATCTTTTTTTTCTATCATATCAGCCATGACATATATCCTCCGGTCGATATCATAAAATCGAGCAGGCCATGCCCGCTCGATCTTATGCTTCAATAAATATCCCATTAACGGTTCCGGTTTATTTTTTAAGAAAATCCGGTATCTTTATCTGCCTTGACTCAACCCTGCTGGTAAGCGGTGAAACGCCTCTCAAACCGCCTCCGAAAGTTGTCGGCTCCGGTGTGGGTGCGGTATTCTGCGTAACACCGGGAATAGGCTGTACCTGCATCGCGCCCGCCTGACCCGGCATTGCTCCGGTCTGTCCCATCGCAGGATTCATATTCATCTGTGTATTCTGGAAATTATACGGTGCCGATGTATTCTGTGCTCCGAACTGGGGAGCACCGTTCATACCCATGGTATTCTGAGGGACACCCATTCCCACATTCAACGGAGAAGTCATGCCGCCCAGCTGCTGTGTACCCATCCCGGGATTAAGACCTATGTTTCCGGTCATCGCGGGATTCTGATTTGGAGCCATCCCCATACCTGCATTGGGTGAAACAAACTGCCTCTGCTGATATGCCTTGGAACCAGTGAAATTCCTCATTCCGCCCTGTGCCAGCCCTGCGGCTGCGGGACGTACATCCTGCTTGGGTATCCTGCTCTCATCTATACCTGTCGCAATAACCGTTACGGTACATGTATCGGGTTCTCTGTCATCACACTGAGCACCCATAATGAGATTGACATCATCACCTGTGAGATCCCTTACGAACGATACGGCATCATCCGCGTCAAGAAGTGTGATCTCACCCGAAATATTAACTATGATATGGCTTGCGCCCTGTATCGTCGTCTCAAGAAGAGGACTGTTGACAGCATGTTTAACGGCTTCGATTGCCTTGTCATCGCCCTTGGCAACACCAATACCTATATGGGCAATGCCCTTGTTCTCCATTACTGTCTTAACATCGGCAAAGTCAAGATTAATGAGTGAGGGAACATTGATAAGATCGGTTATTCCTCGTACCGACTGCTGAAGTACTTCATCTGCCAGCTTAAGTGCATCCGGCATTGTGGTTCTTCTGTCAACAAGTTCCAAAAGCTTATCATTGGGAATGACTATGAGTGTATCAACGTTCTGCTTAAGCTTCTCGATCCCTCCGAGAGCATTCTGCATACGCGTCTTTGCTTCAAATCTGAAAGGCTTCGTAACAACTCCGACTGTCAGAGCACCCTGCTCCTTGGCCAAACGCGCTATAACGGGAGCTGCTCCCGTACCGGTTCCGCCTCCCATTCCGCATGTTACGAATACCATATGTGCGCCCCTTATGGCATTTGCTATATCTTCGGCACTTTCCTCAGCTGCCTTCTCACCTATCTCGGGCTGCGCACCGCATCCGAGTCCCTGCGTCAGCTTGTCACCGATCTGTAATAACCTGGGCGCCTTACACATCTGCAAGGCCTGCTTATCTGTATTAACTCCAAGGAACTCGACACCGCTTATCTGTTCCTCTACCATTCGATTTACTGCGTTATTACCGGCTCCGCCGACCCCTACGACAAGGATCTTGGCTGCCGCTTCCATTACATCAGTTTTAATTTCCAGCAAAATGACGCCCCTCCCTTTTTATAAATTTCTCCACACTCACATACAATAATATAATCATTTTATGTAAATATCAATACTTTTTTTTCGCACATTTACAATATTTTGCTTTAATCGTTTGTAAAAGTAAACTTGTCACCCTCGCCTGTATAATTCTCCATATGGAGCACTCCGGAGCGTGCCGTCAGTTCCGGTAAAATAAACCGAAGCCTGTTGATCTTCTCATCTATATGATCGCTTGTTCCCAGATAAACCCTGACATCACCGAAATAGAGTGTAATATTATAGTATTTGTCAAAATAGATCTTATCTGTGTTAAGCCTGTATTTTGTCAGAAGCTGTGTGATGTTTAAGATCAGCTTGAATATCTCTTCACGATCTATCGGCAGCTTCTCATGCAGAGTGATATGATCAAAATCAAGGCCCGTAACGAACGGTATGCCCGCTACCTTCTCGTTTGAACTCTCTACCACGATCCCATCTTTATCAAAATACAGGTAGTGCCCCAGGTATTCAACATAACCGGCAACCGCCTTTTCATATACACGGATCTTGACTGCGGTCGGAGACAGGAGTTCCACATCCATTTTCTCTATGAACGGCACTTCATCCGCCTTGCCGAATCTGCCCTTGAGATACAGATATATGGAATTATGTCCGTACTTCCCGGCAAGGACACGGTTCTCGATCTGTTCTGCCGTATAATGTTCATTTCCCGTTATATCAACCGACGTGATCGTGAACCTGGTCTTAATAACGATTATTGCCATGCATACTATGAGTATTGTGATCAGCAGGCCTATCAACAATCCCAGTCCGCTCTTCTTGTCGGGATCAGCCGAGTAATCTACAGCCATAGCCACCCCTTAGTCTCCCGAATTTCTAAGCTTGATCCGACGCGCCACACTGAATACCAGGCCAATCTCTATCAGAAGGAACACAACAGCCGAACCACCGTAGCTTATAAACGGAAGCGTTATACCGGTATTAGGTATCGTATTTGTCACAACCGCCACATTAAGTATGACCTGAAGTGATATATGCGCCATAACTCCCACCACTATCAGCGCCCCGTACATATCCTCAGCATTATTTGCCACAACAAGGCAGCGCCATATCAGTATCAGAAACATAAGAAGCACGGCACCGGCTCCAAAAAGCCCCAGCTCCTCGCATATGATCGAAAAGACCATATCGTTCTGTGCCTCCGGTATAAAGCCAAGCTTCTGCATGCTCTGTCCGAGTCCCTTGCCGAACACCTCTCCCGAACCTATGGCATACAGGGCCTGAAGCGTCTGGAATCCCGTTGTACTCGCATAAGCCTCGGGATTAAGCCAGGCCTCTATCCGGCCGAATCTGTATGACTGTTCGGAAGTCAGCACTCCTTTTTTTACAAGGAGAACAAACACTGCCGCTACTGCAAACAGCGAAAATCCCAAAATAAAGTACTCCTTGTAATTAGGCGTTGCAACAAACACCATCATAAAGATAATACCGAATATTATGATCGCCGTACTTAAATTCTCGGTGATCGTAAGGACCAAGGCCGAGATGGGAACACCCAGAAGAAGCGTCTTGACAACACCCTTAAGTGTCTGGACATTTCTGCCTATCTTGCAGACATAGGCGGCAAAGAATACTATCATTCCTGCCTTGGCAACCTCTGCAGGCTGCAGCGAAATACCTACATTCAGCCAGCGTCTTGCACCATTTACCTCATATCCGAGAGGAGTCAGGACCATAAGGATCAGACCGGCCGATACAAGATATGCGGGAACCGCGAGTTTACGCCAAATATGATAATCCACCATCATGACAACAAACATAAGTACAAGCCCAAACAGCGTTGCCTGAGCCTGCTTCTTAAGATAATAGGCCGAATCTCCGAAATCAAGCGACGCCTCGTATGAACTGACGCTGTAGAGCATTACAAGCCCAAAACACAATAGAAAAAGAACAATGAACAGCATTGTATAATCAAAAAATGTCTTATCTTTATTTTTTTTACGGCGACCCCTTACGTCACTCATAGATCATTTACATACTCCTTGAAAATATTGCCCCTCTGCTCATAGTTATCAAACATACCCCAGCTGGCACAGGCAGGAGAAAGCAATACACATTCACCTTCCTTGGCATTGGCGGCGCATATATCGAACGCATCCTTAAAGGATTCGGCAAATTCATAATCATTAAATCCGCGCTTCCTGGCACATTCCGCTATCTTGTTCCTTGTGGCGCCTATCAGGACAAGTTTCTTAACCTTGCCGTCAAATGCCTCTATCCACTCGTCATACTCAGACCCCTTGTCATATCCCCCTCCGATAAGATAAGTCGGCCTGTTCATGGCTTTTATACCCTTGATCGCGGCATCGACATTTGTACCCTTGGAATCATTGTAGTATCTTACACCGTTCTTCTCTGCCACAAATTCTATGCGGTGTTCCACGGCCTTGAATTCCCGCACCGACTTAAGTATGCTGTCCATCGGTACTCCGGATACATGAGCTATCGCTATGGCGGCCATCGCATTCTCCATATTATGAAGACCGATTATATTCATCTCATCCGCTTCGATCAGCTTCTTTGATACACCTTTTTCAGATATGTATATGGCTCCGTCCGCGAAATAAAACCCATCCCGGAGCCTTACCGCCGAACTGAAGAACACGGGAGTTGCAGTAGTTCTCACGGCAAAATCACGCAGTTCCTCATCCTCGTGATTCAATATCACATAGTCTTCCCTGGTCTGATTGGTACAGACCGCCTCTTTCACTTCTATATACTTTTCCAGTGTATGATGTCTGTTCAGATGATCGGGAGTTATATTAAGGATCGCACTGACATGCGGCTTGAAATCAACTATCGTTTCGAGCTGGAAGCTGCTTATCTCGGCAACCGAAACCGACCCGGCATCGGAAGCTGACACTTCCCTTGTGTAAGGATTCCCTATATTTCCGACCACAAAAACCCTGTCATAATAGTCAGACATGATCTTACCCGTAAGCGCAGTGGTTGTAGTCTTTCCGTTCGTTCCCGTTATTGCGATCACAGAGCCCTTATCGTATCTGTATGCAAGCTCGACTTCTCCTATAACGGGGATCCCCCTTTCCTTAAGATCAAGGACAAAGGCCGAATCCACCGGAACTCCCGGGCTTAATACCGCAAGAGAGATCGAACCGTATATTTCATCGGGAAGTTCCCCAAAACAGATCTCCACATCCTTTGTATCCCTGAGTTTGGCCTCGACCGCCTGCTTTTCAAGCTTATCGTTCGAATCAAAAAGCACACAGCTCTCCCCGTTGGAAGTCAGAAGATCACACGCACTTATACCGCTAAGACCGGTCCCGACAACAAGAATCCTGTTTCTATCCATTTCTCATCCACCCGCTTAATATGCCATAAATCCTATAACGGAAAGTAATACCGTTATTATCGTGAACACTGCAACAACCTTCGTCTCCGACCAGCCGCACAGTTCAAAATGATGATGGATGGGAGCCATCTTAAACACTCTCTTTCCACCCGATATCTTAAAATATCCTATCTGTATCATGACCGAAAGGACTTCCACAAAATATATGAATGCAACAATAAGTATAAATATCGGCATCCTCAGCATGTATGCGGCAGCCACCACAAAACCTCCGAGTGCCAAAGATCCGGTGTCGCCCATAAACACGCTTGCCGGATGCACATTATATAAAAGGAACGCCATAAGTGCCCCTATAAGCGCAAGTGCCACGGGAGCAACACCGCTGCCCTCTATTATGGCAATAAGGCCAAAGTATGCCGCTATCACCGCTGTCACAGAAGAGGCAAGTCCGTCAAGTCCGTCCGTAAAATTCGAACCGTTCACGGTTCCCAGCGTGGCAAGAAAGAGCAGCGGTATCGCCGCCCAGCCTATATCCACCGTATTTCCATCCGTAAAAGGTATTATCAGTTCCATGCTGACGCCGGCAACTTTAACCATGTAGTAAGCAAATATCGCGGTTACCACAAACTGGAGAGACAGCTTTTCCCACGCCCTGAGCCCCATAGCACGTTTAAGGACAACCTTTACGTAATCGTCGATGAATCCCACAAGGCCGAAACCCACAGTCATCATCAGTACCGGAATTACATCCGGATAATCCCTGACATAAAGCAGCGAGGTTAAGAGCATGCCTGCTATTATCATTATTCCGCCCATTGTCGGAGTCCCGTTCTTCTTAAGGTGGCTCTCCGGCCCATCATCCCTTACGGTCTGTCCGACCTTAAGCTTATGCAGATAAGGGATGACAAAAGGACCCATAACGGCAGTCAGGGCAAAGGCTATGATAAGCGCCCACAGAACATTCATATCCATATTTCTTCCTCACTTGATCCATAACTGTTCATTGATTTAACTATCCGGCGCGTACGACAGGCCGATATATTGTAACGGCGGCGCATACGCATACAAGATATAGTATATACTATTTTTTATAAATATCAATTAATTTAAACTGAACACCGTCATTTTTATTCAAGATCCGATACCGATGGGTCAACCGGCCGGCCCGTATCCGGATCCAAAAGCGCTCCGTCGGTGGGATCTATCAGATAACCGGTTTCGGGGTCTGTCGCGAATTCCCTTTTTACTTCTTCCGGCTCCTGCCCGGTGATCTCCTGCTCCTCAAAGGTGATCACGGAATCATCCGTGCCCTGCGCTCCTTCATTTTCCGTTTCGCCATCTTCTCCTGCATTTTCCTCATCCAGTTCATTTTCACTGACCGATTTATCGGATGACCGCGCAAAAGTAAGCGCTGCCTCGGAGAGCTCCGCCCTCTCTTCCTCACTCAGTTCCTCAGTCATGAACACATGCATATAAGGAAGCACCTCTGTCAGGATGTCCCTGGTCAGGAGTGTCGCATAACGTGCAGAAGCCTGACTCGGAACATTCGGCTCATCTATTACGGTATAAATAACTATCTGGGGATCATCCGCCGGGGCAAACCCGATAAATGAAACGACGTAATTCTTCTTCTCTCTGGGATATTTCTCCGCTGTTCCCGTCTTGCCTCCTATCCTGTAACCTGCCGGTCTTGCCGATTTTCCGGTACCTTCCGATACTACATTGTTGCAAAGTTCCTTGATCTTTGCGGATGTTTCCTCTGATATCGTCTGTTTGAGCACCCTCGGCTCAATGGTCCTTACCGTGGCTCCCTCATCATTGATCACCCTTGTGACTATGTGAGGCTGATAGTAGTATCCGCCGTTTATAAGCGAGCAGAACCCGGCCGCCATCTGGATCATGGTAACATTGAAGCCCTGGCCGAATGAACTTATCGCCAGATCGGTAGGCACCATCTTATCAACGTCAAACACGAGTGTATTTGTCATAGCCTCACCGGTGAGATCTATATTGGTCTTGAGTCCGAAATTGTACAGCTTGTTGTATTTCATGAAAATCTTTTTTCCGATCTTGGCTCCTATATCCATGAAAGCAACGTTGCACGACTGTTCGAGCGCGCCGGAAAACGTAAGGATACCGTGCCCGAAACGGTTATTACAGTGGATCTGATGATCTCCGACTTCCTTTACACCGGTACAGTTATATGACTCATTACCGGTAAGAATGCCTTCTTCAAGTCCGGCCGCCATCGTGAACGGTTTATATGTTGAACCCGGTTCATACGTATTGGTTATGCAGAAATTCTTCCACAGTGCATTTAATGCCTCCATCTTGGCATCTTCATAAGCTTCTTCATATGTCTTGGGGCGGTCCTTTTCCTTTTCTTCCTCTGTTTCCTCTCCGTCTCCGTCGGCTCCGTGATCACCGACACCGGCCGGGGCAGTCGTTGTTTTTCCGGCGGGAGCATCGGCTGCGTCATCGTTTTCTTCCGTATCCTCTTTCTCTTCCGCGCTTTCCTCTTCTCCGGAAGCTTCTTCTCCGCCTTCCGCTTCGCCGGCTTCTTCCTCTCCGACATCCACATTTATGATGCCCTGTGTCGCGTAATCCTCATCGACGACGATGTTCATGCCATCGGTATTTCTCGGATCGTTAAGGTCATATACGGGATAGGATGCCATGGCCATGACTTCTCCTGTATGCGGGTTCATGATTATGACACCGGTATTTTTTGATCCGTTGCCTTCCCTGAATTCATTCTCATGTTCCTTGTTGAATGCAAGGATATGCTTCTCCACGATACTCTGAATATTTACATCTATGCTTGTCACAAGCGTTTTGCCATTGTCCGGCTGCTTGATCGTCCTCTCAAGGTTCTCATCATCATTAAGATATCCGTACTCCCTTCCCGGAGTTCCGTTCAGAGTCTCATTGTAAAATTCTTCAAGGCCGTACGCGCCTTCATTATCTCCCTGTACAAAACCGATCACGTCACAGGCCAACGACCCGTAAGGATATGTCCTCTGATATGTATTTTCAAGCCATACACCCTTTAGATTGGGATTTCCCGCCTTGTCATTCAGTTTCTCCATCAGAGGGCTTATCACGTCATATTTCTGTTTTTTTGCGATTATCCTGTACTGGGATGTGGGATTTGATATTATGAAGCTTCTTAGATCGTCTCTTGTATACGAAAATTCTATGTCCGTATCATAAAGTGCGTTCAGTACAGGCTCCAGATACTGTCCGTCATTACTGTTTAAGGTTTTCGCATCCACCACAACATTATAAACCTTCTGGCTTACGGCTATCTTGGTCCCGTTGCAGTCGACTATCTCTCCGCGTTTGGCCGGGAGAGTCTTGCTGTCATACTCCTGCTGTGACAATACCTGTTTTTTATACTCTTCCCCGTTATCGCGGTTAATTGCATACAGCCTTACCGTAAGCACACCAAAAGCTGCCAGTATGATCAAAAACAATACTGTCAGCTTCTTTTGCATTCTGCCTGTAAATCTCTGCGGTTTGGTGTCGCGCTTTTTCCTTCCCACAGCGCTGTCTCCTCTAAACTCAAAAACTGCCCGTTCTTTCGGGCAGTATATTGATATTTGTGATATTATCCACTATTTCTTATTCGATGTCAACAAGTTGTCTTACGTAATCCGTGTCTTCACATTCGTAGGCAACTATCTGATCCTCGTTCGCGTACTGCATACCGAGTTCGTTCATTGCCCTGTATTTGATCTCTTCCAGATCGACGGCTCCCTTTATCCTGTTCTCGGTATCATCGTTCTCTGCCTTAAGCTCGGCCAGCTGTGTCTCAAGTGCCGATATTTCCTTGATCCTGCTGGTCACTTCGGATCTTAACATCAGGTACTGGATACATACGGCAACCGTGCAGACCATTGCGAAAGTCAGGAACATAACATACGGAAGACTCATGTGTCCGGCGCGTTCCCTGTTGCGTCTGGTCTGATGACTGATGCGCAGTGATGAACCGCCTTCCGACCCCAGCTCTTTTAATTCCTTTGCAGCATTTCCGTAAATATACTCACTGTTTATCCTTGCTTTTCCTGTTCTCTTTGCCCTGCCGGTAGTTCTGACCGCCATTCTCACATCCTCACGCCTTCTCGAATACTCTTAGTTTTGCGCTTTTGCTTCTTGGATTCTCTTCCATTTCTTTTTCATCCGGAATTATCGGTTTCCTGGTAATAACCTTTCCCCTGCTTACCTTGCCGCATACGCATACCGGAAGTCCCGGTGGACAGGTACATGGATTTTCGTTCCGTCTGAAAGCATTTTTGACTATCCTGTCTTCCAACGAATGGAAAGTGATGATGCATATCCTGCCTCCCGGATTCAGCAGGTCTATCATCGTATCGAGTGTTCCTTCGAGTACATCAAGTTCCCGGTTCAGTTCAATACGTATAGCCTGGAATGTCTGTTTTGCAGGATGTCCCATGGTCTTTTGGATCTTCATGGGAATGGCCGATCTTATCACATCGACCAGTTCATAAGTGGTTTCGATCTTCTTTACCGCCCTTGCGGCCACAATATGTTTGGCTATGTTCTTCGCGAATCTGTCTTCTCCGTAATCCCTTATAACACGATAGAGTTCAGCTTCGCTGTAGCCGTTTATTATGTCCCCTGCCGTAAGGTCGTTTCGCTGATCCATCCGCATATCGAGCAGTGCGTCAGACATGTAAGAAAATCCCCTCTGCGGCGTATCCAGCTGATATGAGGATACACCAAGATCAAGTACGATCCCATCAACGCCTGTGACGTTGTTCCCCATGAGTTCTTCCCTGATGCTGCAATAGTTACTCCTTATTAATGTAACATTGCCAAATTCCGATAACTTCTGCCCCGCCGCCCGGATAGCGTCGGCATCCTGATCTATACCAATAAATCTCCCCTGTGGTGATAAACGCTTTGCGACCTCGTATGCATGTCCTCCGCCTCCTAACGTGCCGTCCACGTAGGTCCCTTCAGGCTTGACGCGCAGATTTTCGATGGTCTCATTTAGCAGAACCGGCTTGTGTTCAAACTCCAAGGCCCTTCCTCCTCATCGTTTGGCTTAAATGTTAAGACCCAGATCCGCCAGGCGTTCCGTGATGTCGTCAATATCGTCGGTGTTTGTTTCGGCATCCCAACTGCCCTTATTCCAGACTTCGATCTTGTCGATCGCACCGGCCAAAACAACATCCTTGTCAAGTTCCGCATAGTCCCGCAGAACCGTCGGGATCAGTATCCTCCCCTGTTTGTCCACTTCGACTCTGTTTGCCTGTGAAACAAACTTACGGACTATACTTCTTGTATCCCTGTTATTCGGCAGAAGTTTAAGCTTTCCCAAAAAGGTTTCCCACGCCTCTTCGGTGTAGATATTGAGACAACCGTCATTTCCGTTTGTTATCACGAAAGCTTCCCCTAACTCTTCGCGAAACTTTGCCGGAACTATCAGACGCCCCTTTGCATCGATTGTGTGGTTGTACTCTCCCATGAACATATCAGGTTACTCTACTTTCTACCACTTTCTACCACTTTTCACCACTTACGAGATAATAATACCCCCCACATCAAAAAAAATCAAGTATAAGATTCCTTAAAAATGCCGTAAAAATGCCGAATTTTCGCTGTGTGGTACGAAGTGGGGGATGTGTGTAACACCATATCTTGTATGCAGGCATAAAAAAAGAATGCCGAAAACACTAAATATTGTTTCGGCATTCTTTTTGCTGTATTTTTATATATTTTAAACATTAAATCTGAAGAGGATCACATCTCCATCCTGAACAACATAATCCTTGCCTTCCATACCGACAAGTCCCTTTTCCCTGGCGGCCGCAAGGCTTCCCTGCTCCAGCAGATCCTTATAGTTTACGACCTCGGCTTTTATGAAGCCCCTTTCGAAATCGGTATGTATCCTGCCTGCTGCCTGCGGTGCCTTTGTTCCTATTTTAATAGTCCATGCCCTGCATTCATCTTCTCCGGCAGTAAGGAAACTCATAAGACCCAGCAGCTTGTAACTGGCCGCTATGAGTTTCTCAAGTCCCGATTCCTTAAGCCCTAAGTCTTCAAGGAACATAGCCTTCTCATCATCGTCAAGTTCGGCTATCTCCTGCTCTATCTGTGCGCAGATCACAAATACCTCGCTGCCTTCCTTTTGCGCAAACTCACGGACCTTCTGTACATATGCGTTACCTGCTCCGTCGTCGGCAAGATCATCCTCCGCCACATTTGCCGCATATATAACGGGCTTTGCGGTAAGAAGATTATAGGAAGCAAACCATTCTTCCTCATCCTCATCGGACAGATCGAAACTTCTTGCTATCTTACCGTCCTCAAGATGGGCGATGAGTCTTTTTAGCATCTCCACTTCTTTTGCGATCTTCTTATCATTGTTGGCCGCCCTGCCCTGCTTGGCGATACGGCGCTCAAGCACCTCGATATCGGCAAATATCAGTTCAAGGTCTATCGTTTCTATATCCCTCAAAGGATCGATCGAGCCGTCCACATGCACCACATTGGCATCTTCAAAGCAGCGCACGACATGAACTATCGCATCGACCTCACGTATATTTGCAAGGAACTGGTTGCCTAAACCTTCACCCTTGCTCGCTCCTTTGACAAGTCCCGCTATATCCACGAACTCTATGACAGCAGGTGTGACCTTCTTCGTATGATACAGCTCGCCGAGTTTCTCTATCCTCTCATCCGGCACCGGTACCACTCCGACATTCGGATCGATGGTACAGAAAGGATAATTAGCCGATTCCGCCCCTGCTTTTGTCAGTGAATTAAATAATGTGGATTTACC
>JAEEGL017326771.1_pt1 | contig 12668 bp, 5 predicted proteins | sample 9134231 | NCBI WGS metagenome assembly JAEEGL01 (sample SAMN16246548, study PRJNA631951) | gut metagenome | biome: gut microbiome; feature: rumen; material: fiber-attached | host: Bos | place: Iran: Karaj | collected 2018-10
TAAAAAAAAAAAAATAGAAAAAAAAACTAAAATTTTTTATTATAACAATAAAGAAATATAAGAAAATATAAAATTTAAATATAATAATTTAATTCAATATTTAGAAAAAATAATTTCAAAAATAAATAAAAAAAATTTATTAAAAATAATTATGATATTGATTTAACTTTTAATAGTTTTAGGTTTTAATTTTATTGATAAATATAAATTCGAAAAATATATTAATAACTAAATCAAATTATTATAATAAAAAATATTTAATCTTATCTTTTCATTCTTTTACTAATATATGAAATATTTTTTTATAAATAGTTTCATAATTTAATCGAAAATTCAATAAACTAATTGAGTATTTAAAATATTATCTATTTGAAAAGAACTCATTGAATTAGTTTCTAAAGACTTTTTGTAATATAAATTTGAACATTTTTTCTCCAAAGAAATAATTAAGATATTTATCAGATATAATATATCTTACCTCTTTTTTTGTGTATGAATTTTTATTTTTTTGATAAAATCAAATATGTATCTAAAAATTGAATTTTGATCAATTAAAAATATATATCCATTTGTATTAAATGTTAGATAATTTCAATTTAATATTGTCTTTTATTTGGTTCTTATGATAATTTTTTGGAAATAGTTTATATATTAAAGATGATTTGGAAATTTTTTTATTGTCAAATAATCATCAAATTCTTTGAAAATTTCTTTTTTTTGATATTTATATTTTTAAAAAAAAATATATCTAACTTATCAATTGTGGTAAGTATATTAATAATTATAACTCACAAATTAATATTTTTCAAAAAAAATTTAAAATTGTTATATAAAAATATAAAATTTAAATTTTAATGCAAGATAAAAAAAATTCAATTTCTACTAATTTCAATTATAATAATAATGAAGCTAAATCTAATTTTTCAAGAAATAATTTTAATAGTAATGAAGAAAGTGATTTAACAGATTCTGATATTGATGATCCAAAATATATTCCAATATTTAATTCTTATCAAAATAATACAAAATTAATTCTTAAACAAAAAAAAATAAAAAATAATAATTTTCATAATTATACTCAAATAAAGGAAAATTATAATGAAATTCAAGATTTACTTTCTAAAATAAATCAATTAAACCAAATTATAATTACTTTAGAAGATAAAAATTCATTATTAAATAATACTTTAAATCAATTGCAAGAAGATTTAAAAATTAAAAATAATATAATAAATCAATTTCAAAATTTAGCAAAAAAATCAAAAGAACAGTTTAATGAATATGAAGAAACAAATTTAGAATTAAAAAAAGAAATTAATATATTAAGCAATAAATTAGGAGAATTAGAAAATTATAAAAATATGATTTCTTCATTAAAATTAGATAATAATAATTTGTTAAATAAATTAGACATTTACAAAGAAAAATTAAATGAATCACAAAATCAAATAATAAATAAAAATCAAAATATTGAATTTTTAACTTTTGAAAATTCTAACAATCAAATAAATTTAAATAAGAAAGATAATATTATAAATGAATTAAAAAAAAAAATAGAAGAAATGGAAAATGAAATTAATATGAAAGAAAATGATTTTAAAATTTTATTAGAAAATAAGCAAATTGAAGTTATTGAATATAACAAAAAAATAAATGAACTAATAAATCAAAAAAATGAATTAGAAAATAATAATATGGATTTAAGTAAAAAATTGATTAGAGCATCTGAAGAATTAAATAAAATTAAAAATTTTATTCAAGAAAATTCTTTAAAGCAAAATTTGGAAAATCAAGAGATTAAAAATTCTAAAGAAAATAAATTAAATAATGAAAATTCAAATTTAAATAATAAAACTATAGAAAATCAAAATATTTCAATTTATAATAATATTAATTCAAATAATTTAATCAATAATAATTTTATTTTGAATAAATCAAATTTCAATTCTCCAAAGAGAAATAATTTAAATAATAAAGAATTAAATCAAAGTAAAAGTGTAATAAATATTGATAATTCATTAATAAAAGCAAATTTATCAAATTCTAATAATACTGTAAATAAAAACAATAATGAATTAAATTCTTTTCATAAATATAATATGAAGTGCATTAATCAAGAATCATTATTAAAATATAAAAAATTTAAAGATCCAAAAGAAGATAAACAAATTCAAATTTTGGAAGAATTTAAACAATTATTGGATAAAATTGATGAAAAATTAGATAAACCTCCTCTATTAAAAAAAAAATAATTTAAATTATTTATTTATCAACATTTCATAAAATATATTTCAAAATATTTAAAATATAATATTTGAAATAAAATATTCATTTTCCTTTTAATTTAGAATAAAATTGTTTATATTCTTTTCTTTTAAAGATCCTTTAAACTTATTTCAATTTTTTATTCTATTTTTTTATAATTTTCCATCATAAATTTAAATAAAAAAATATATATTTATAAATCTATATTATATTAAAAATAACGAATTTATTTTAAATAATGTTATTTTTAAATTTTTTTCAAGATAATAATCTATTTCAAAACCTTTTATATTATGATTAGATTTATATTCAAAATCTTTTATTTCATTATTATCTTTAAAATTATTTTTATTTCTATTAAAATCTTTTTTAATAAAAATCTTTATATCTAATATTATACAAATATTTTTCAATATTTATTATATCTTAAATAGAACTGATATAATAACTTTAATAATAATTATTATAAGATAAATATTAATAGTTATAATGATTATTAGCAAAAATTATATATTTATAATAATATTGTTTCTAATATAATTTAAAAAAAAATGAAACAAATTATAAAATTTAATTAAAAAATAAATTAAAAATATTATAATATGAAAAAAATAGATAAAAATTATAATCTCAAGAAAAATGAAAATTTTGATTTAAATTAGAGAATATTAAAAAATATATTAAAATATAAAATTTTAGCTAAAATAATATAAGAAAAAAGTTTAAATATTTTATATAAATTAGTTAAAAATATTAAGTTAAAAGAGTGTGGTGGTTTTGTATATAAAAAAAAGTTGAAAAATAATATTTTGAAATAAATAAATTATCAAAATTTTAATTTATAAAAATATTTTTGGATTAATATAAAACAATTTTGTTTTGATAATGATAAATAATAAATTATAATTTATGAAAAGACAATATAAATATTTTTTTACTAATAAATAAAGAAATGAATGAAAAATATTATTTTTCAAATTTATTGAAACAATTTATATATAAAGTTTGTTTATCAAATTATAAACTTTTTTATAATATATTTAAAGATTATAATCCTACTCAATTATTTGAAGTAATAATTGCATTATTGGAATTATGTCAATTAATAAGTTTACCATTAAGTTCAGAAGTAAAAGTATAATAATTTATAATATATAGTTTAAAGATTTTTGGAAAGATTCAAATTTATTTACAATCATTTCAAATTTTTTAACAAATTTTAGGATAGAAAAATTTTTATCTGGAAATAAATCTTTATTTTTACTTGCATTAATTATTTCATATATTTTTATTTTTTGTATATTTATTTTATTTATTGAATTATTAATATTTACATATAATAATAAAAAACTTGAAAATAGAAGAAATTCTATTATTTTTTTTAGAACTTCATTAGTATTAATTCAAATGTTTACATATTATTCAGGTTTAGAAATCCATTTAATTGTTATCTTTTGTGAAAAACCAACAAAATATTTTAGAGGTAAATTTAAATGTTGGAATTCAGAACATTATTTATATTTTATTTTATCAATCATTTATGTCGTATTTAAATTTATTTTATGTTTATTAATAGTAGTTTTAAAATTCTCAAAAGATGAATTAAATTCTTCTGCAACTTCAAAATTTATAATTTCAAATCATTTAAAAGTTTTACTTTTTGTAAAGACAATATCATTAATTTTATTTTCTTTACTTAAAAAATATTCAAATCCTGGTATTATTTGTTTTTGTTTTATTTGTATTTCTTCATTTCTTTTATATTCTACATATATTGAATTTAAAAATCAAAATAATAAAAATTTACAATTAGCAATTCATCTTGTTTTATCACTTGTTTATACTCATACTTGTTTTTTATTAATGATTGGTTATTTAATTAGAAACACATCTTTTAAAGGTTTAATATATATTTTATTTTTACTTATTTTATATGATATTACATTTTTTTTTACATCATTAGATAAAGAGGTTAAAATTGATTTAAACAATATAATTTTTAAAGAAGAATTTCAAGTTTATAATCAGTTAATGTTATTATCTAATTCAATTGGAAAAATGAAAAACGATAGAAAAAGTATGTTAAATATTGCAAGTTATTTTAGAAAAAATGATATAAAAAGTGACAGTTCAAAAAATGGTTTTATTGAGTCTTTTAAAAATAAAGATATTAATTGTTTAGTATATAAATATATTGAACAAACATTTAAATCAATGATAAATAAATATGAAAATAGTGTAATATTAAAAATAGGTTATGCAATTTTTTTAAGTAATGTTCTTAAAAAAATTGATAAATCATATATAATTTTACAAGATCTAATGAATAACAATTATAATGATTTAACAATATCTCAGAGCTATTATATTTATATTATTACAAGTCATCTTCAAAATTTATCTTTTGAAAATTCATCAGATAAATCAAATATATCTTTAAGATATGAAGGGAATCAACTAATAAATTCAATATCACAAATTTCAGAAATTTATTATAAATTTTGGACTTTATTATTAAATAGTCAAGAACATCAAAATATAAATATTTTAAGAAAATTAGGTTGTCAAATAAATAAATTAGTAAAAGATATTGATTATACATTTGAAAAATTTAAAAAATTAAAAGTCAAAGAAAAACAAATTTTTTTATTATATTCAAATTATAAAAGAGATATTTTAAATGATTTTTCAAGAATTGAATCTGAAGAAGAAGTAATAGAATTAGATGATTTTTTTTCTCAAACAATAAATAATTCTTTAAATATTAATGAATTAACTTCAACATCAACTTTTCAATTTTTAATAGTAAATTTAAAACAAGATAATTTTGGAACAATAATAAAAATTTCTGATGAAATGTGTAATCAATTAGGTTATTCATCAGAAGAATTAATAGGACAAAATATGAATATTTTAATACCAGATTTTATTATAAAAAAACATCAACAATTAATTATAGAAAAATTAAAACAAATTAAATTATTAGATTCATACCAAACTGCTTTAAAAGAACATATTTTTTTTTTAAAAACTAGAAGTAAATTCCTTTTTCCTATTGGATTTTATATAGGAATGATATATGATGAAGATAATAAGCCATTTATTTTTGCTAAAATTAATTTTGATATTGAACAATCAATAATTAATAATTTGTCATATAAATGTCATATATTAACAAATAATAATTTTATCATTCAATATTTTACTTCTAATTCACTTAATTTAGTTAATTTAACCAATAAAGCTATTAATAATAATATTGATATTACTCATTATATAAAAGAATTTGAAGATGAATTTATTAAAGTTATTATGTCTTTTTCAAATATGAAAAATGTTGATAAATTAAAAATTAAATTATCTATTTTAAAAAAATATTTTACTGATGAACCAGAAGAAATTGTTACTTTTAATAAAATAAAATGTCGGATGACAATTAGAAAATTAATAATTAAAAATGAAGTAGTAGGATATTATTTTGATTTAATAAAAATAAATCATGAAAATCATAATGAAAATATTAAAACAAATTATTTATCAAATCAATCAATATTTAAGTCAAAATCATCAAAATATGAAAAAGAAAGTAAAAAAAATGTAAATCAAATTAAAAATTCAAAAACTAAAAATATAACTTTTCATTCAATACCAATTGAATTTAAAGATATAACTTTTAATTTTCTTCCTGAAAATAGACAATTTGATTTTGATTTTGACAAAAAAGAATTTTATTATAATAAAAATACAAAAAATAATAAAAAAGAAGATAAATTATTCAATTATATTAAAAAAGAATATCTAGAAAAAAAATTACAAATTGAAGAAGAAAAATCTTCTTCAAGTAATTCATCTAGTTCTTATGAATCTTCAGATTCAAATAGTTATTCAAATTCTTATGAATCATCATTTTCTTCTATTGATGATAAAAATGTTATTAAAGTTAATTTATCTAATAATAATTCTATTGGTAATATTATAAATAGTGATAATTATTATCATGTTAAATTAAATAAGATTACCTTATTTATTTATGATTTTATGAATAATAATTTTATTGAATTACCAAAATTCAAAAAAGGAAAGGTAGAAGAAATTATTTTTATAGAAGAAAAAATAGAAGAACAAATAAAAGGAAAGAAAAATGACCCTATAACAAAAGAAGAAAAAATTCAAATTGGAAAAGAATTAATTTATCCTGAAATAAAAAGAAGAAATCAATTATTTTATATAAAAAATAAATCATATTTTTATCAAAAAATTTACTCAAAGAATTTAAGTAAAAGTATAATAATTTTAATATTTACAGAATTATTTCATATAATAGTAATATCATTTTTGGGACTTATTTTCTTTATTATTATCAAAAAAAATGACAAAACACTTCACAATATTATTCTTACAACAAAATATTTAATTAATTTATCTGAGAATATAAATCATATTTTTAGTTTTTCTTTTTTTCTTGTATTAATACAAAATGAGAAATATATAAATTATCATACACCAAAAGATATTGTAATGACTACAACAAGAGAAGAGTTAATAGTAGCATATAAAGAAACTTCAGAATTAATTAATTCAATCACACATTTTTCTTATTCAAAAAAAACTAGAAAACAAATGAGTAAATTAAATTTAACTTACTATGTAATTAATGAACAATTAGAATTAACTGAGATTAATAATAATATTTTAATATTAATTAAAGAATTAAATTATGCAGTTTTTAATATTGCAAATGAAGAAGTTAAAAATATTAATTTTTATAATTTAGATTATAATTTTATTTTTTATAATTCAAATTCTGAATTTTTAGAAAGTATCAATAATTTTATAATTATATTTATCAATGAATATAATAATTATTTAAGCAGTTTGGTTTCAAGTAGTTGGGCATTTGTTATTGTAATTCTTTTAATTCTTTTTTTATGTATTTTGATTTCTTTAAAAGGATTTTTAATTATGACAAAAGAAAAAGAAAAATATTTAAAATATTTTTTTCAAATTAATCAAGATTATATTAAATATAATCTTTTAAAATGTAAAAAATATATTCAATTAAATAAAATTTCAAATTTTGATTCTAAATATTTTATTTCAAATCCAAAAATAAAATTCGATGATGAAAATTCTGAATTAAGTGAAAATGATGAAAATATTAAATTATTAGAAGAAAAAAATTTAAATCAATCATATGTTATAAAAAAAAACAATAGAAAATTTCCGAAAACTAATTTTGTTTCAGATAAAAAAAATTTAAAAAGAATGGGATTAATATATATACTTTACATAATAATCTTAATGTCTTTTTTATCTTTAATAATGATAATAAACAAAAACACATATTATGATATTTCTCATTCATTAACATTATATTATATATTTATAAATGAAAAAACAATAGTTGAAGTTTTATCTAATTATTTAAGAATTTATGTTATTTATTCTTGTGTCTTAGAATTCAACTCAAAAATAACATCAAAAATTGAATATCTTTCAAATTACTTTGATTCAATTTTTGAAACTTATAAAGGATATAAAGATTTGATAGAAGATAATATAAAAAAATATGGATTAAAATCAAAATCATCAAAAGCTTATAATCAAATACAAGATAATAGCCTTTGTAGTTTTTTTAATATATATGAAAATATGTTTGGATTTTCATGTGATAAATTATCAAATAATATTTCAAATTATGGTATGGATTCTTTAATGATTTATTATATACATTCAATGATAAATATATATGCAAATGTTAAAATTAATCTACAAATTGCATTCAATTCTGGTTTTTATTTTAATGAATTATTATATGGAACAGAATATTATTCTTATATTTTACCTAATAATACTGAAGAATTAAAGAAATATAATGAAATTAATCCATTTAATATTTTAAATTCCTATGAAATGGGAAATTTAAGTTTACTTAATGAAATAGTTTTAAAACCTGCTTTTGATTATTTTTCTGATGCTATTTATTGTGATATTGAATTATTATTTGATAATATTAAAATTATTAGAAATTATTTTATTATATTTTTCTTTTCATTGATATTAATATTTAATTTGATATATTATTTTCCTATTTTATTTAAAAAAAATGAGGAAATTAAACAAATTAGAAGTTTATTATTAATTATACCAAAAGATATTTTATATAAATTATTAATTAATGAAGATGATGATGATACAAAAAATCAATTTTAAATGAATTATTTATATAAATATTTTATTTAATTTATTGATAATATTAAATATTTTTTTAAATTATATATTAATTTTATATGAATTTTTTATAAAAATTATTTTTCTTTTGTTTCATTTTCATCAATTTTTATTTTTATAATGCTCCCTTTTTTTTTTATAATTTTCAATGGTCTACATTTTTCAAATAATTCAAAAGTTTCACTTTTACTTTTAGAAGGTTGAATAATAATATTTTTATATTTTTTATTTTTTTTTTCTTTAGAAATTTTACTAATAGGAGTTTTTTGTTTATTATCATTTTTAATTGAATTAGTATTAATTTTATTATCTTTTTTATTAATTAAAAATTCTTTATTTTTACTTAAAGCAACAATTTTTTTAAATTCATTATTATTAATATTTTCAGCAAAAAATCGTTCAAAATTAATTTTTAAAGCTTCTGGTTTATTAAATTCACTAATTGAAATTTGAGGAATGGAATTATTTATATTATTTGAAGGGTGAGCAAAATCTTTTGGTTTCATAAATTTTTCTCTTAATTGACTAGCTAATTTTTTTTTTATTTCTTCATAATTTTTATTTATTGCTTTTTGGTTTTTTTGAATATTATTTTTATTATCATTATTTTGAATTGAGTTTATTTTATCATCATCATCATCAGAAGAAATATTTAATTTATTCCCTCCTAAATTCTCAAATGCTTTTTGCAAAAAATTATCTTTTTTATCTTTTTCTTTGACAATTTCTTTTCTTTTTAAATAAAAAGTATTTTCAATGATTGGTAATTTTTTATTTGAATTTTTTTTCTTTTTTTTAACAACATTTCCAGATAAAGGATTAATATTTACTGATTTAGTTTGCATTTTAACATAATTAATTAAACCTTGATTAAATTTTTTATTCATATATTTCATTATATTTGGATTTTTTCTTTGTTTTTCAAAATTTTCTAAAATAAAAGGTGAGAAACCAAAAGTATTTACTTCATTAATAAAATCATTTTTTAAATCTTCATAATAAATATTTCTTTTCCCATATTTTAATTTTGATTTTGGTTCAAATTCATAGTCTATTGCACCTTCTATTGTTGCTAATCTCTCAAATTCTTGATTTATAAAGTTTAAATTCATTATTTGTAACGTAATATATTTATTAAATTTATTGTTTTAGTTTAAATCATTAATATTTATAGATTTTTTTCTAATTATATTTTATAAAAATGAAATTATACAAAAAAAATATATTTAATTATATAATTTTATGCTATAGGTTTTATGTTAAGAAAACATATTTTTTATAAATTTTCTCTTAAAAAACTATTTATATTAACTTATAATGTACTAAATTATGTAACATCTATTTTTTAAAATATCTAAATTTTTTGGAATCCAAAGCATTAGGAAACATAATATTTTTAATTTTATTATCATCATATAACCAAAAAATATCATCATTTGAAGAAGAAGAAATTAAATCACAATTACAAATTAAATCAGAATCATTCAAATTATTTATTAATTTTATATTATTATTTTGTTTTTCATCTTCTATATAATTAGAAAAATAATAACTTGATCTTGCTGTATTTTTATCTTTATTTTTACTATATGATGGTCTATAATCAAATAATAATTTTGTGGCTTGAAGATTCATTAAATATGGATCAGGTGATAAATTTTTTTCTTCTTCTATATAATTCAAATTACAATTATCTTGAGATTTAAATCTATTGTTATGGATTTTCTTATTATTATTTTTTTTTTTTGAATTAATTACACAACTTTTATTTAAGTTTTGTTGTTTTAATTGATTTTTTAAATTTCCATATAATAATTTATTAGAGTTTTCATTTAATATATAATTTGTTTTATTATCATAAATTTTAGAATTCCTATTTTTATTATAATCAACAATTTCTTCAAAATTCCCATATCTATTATTATTTATATTATATTTATTACAATTTTTTCTGTGTAAAAAATTATTTTCACTTCCAGTTCTATATATTTTTTTTTTCTTTTTTTTCTCTAATTTATCATAATAATTTTTATCATTTTCTTCTTTAGATTCTACTGTTTTTTTTATTGATGAATTTAAAATATTATTTTTATTTTCTTTAACTGGACTTTTTGAAGTACTTTTATTTACCACTTTTAAACTTTCTATTATACTTTTATAAGGAATATCATTTCTTTTTATAACTTTTGAGTTTTGAGAATGTCTTAGTATATTAAAAAATAAATCTGAATTTGAATTATCATTTTTTAGTCTAGATTTAATATAATATTTGTCTTTTTTTTTCAAAGGAGAATATTTTATTTTATCATTTAATAACCTTTTTTTTAATCTTAATAATCTAACTAAATGACTTTCATTATCTTCTAATGAATTTAAATCAATATGATTGTGATTAATTTCATTTTTATTATTATATTTCTCATAATCTTTATCATAATTGTTCTTGAGTGAAATATTGTTGAAAAATTGATTATTTAATATATTTTCACCTTTTTTTATTTCATTTTCGTTATTTAATTTTTTATTATCTGTAATATAAATAAAACTTTCTCTTTTAGTAATAGGATCTTTTCTTATATTTATTCCGGATATTTTTTTTCCACTATCTTTATCTTTTAAAATTTTTTCTCCAGTTCCTTCATTAAATATTTCTTCCATATTATCAATTTCTTCTCCAGTATTTTTATTAATTAAAATTTCTTTTCCTGTTTTATTATCTTTTTTTTTAACAATTTCAATAAAATCTTTATTTAAAGGAACAATAAAATCAATTTTTGTAAAAATTTCTTTTCCAGTTTCAGGATCTTTATTGGCTATTATATTATTATATTCTTCTCCTGTTTTTTTATTTATAAAAAGACTTTTCTTTTTTTCTGGATTTTTAATTCTTATAATATTATTTATTGGTAAATTTGTATTTTTATTATATATTATTTCTTCTTTTGAACTTGGATCTTTTTTGATTTCTAAATTATTAAATATAATTGGTAATTCATATCCTTCATTATCAATTGGTATATTTATTTTATAAATTTTTTCTTTTTCTGTAAATGGATCTTTTATTTTTATTATATTTTTCATTATTTTTCCAGTATCTTTATTTATAAATTTATTATCTTTCATTATTATATTATCTTCTCTTATTTTTGTATTTTTATTTTTTAAAATATCTTCATCTAAACTTTCATCTTTTTCAATTTCCAATTCTTCAATTTCAGCTGGAATTAATTTTGGTTTATTTAAATTATTTTTATTATTTTTATTTTTACTTTTTTTTATTTCAATATTTTCTTCTTTTGTTTTTGGATTTATTTTTCGTATAATATCATAAAATTTTTCTCCAGTTTCTTTATTAAATAAAAAAGGTTTATTATTATTAGAATCATATTTTAGTTCAAAATTACTTTCTCCAGTATCTTTATCAACTAAAATTTCTTTCCCAGTAATTGGTTCTTTAATTAAAGAAAACTCAATTGAATCATTATTATTATTATTATTTTTATTCATATTTGCTTTATTTAAATTTTTATCAGTAGAAAAAATTATTGTTTTACTTTTAGGATCAATTTTAACTTTAAATTCTTTAACTAAATCTCCAGTTTCTTTATTTATTAAAATACTTTTTTTACTATTTGGTAAATTATTTATTTCAAAATTCTTTAATTTTTCTCCAGTTTCTTTATTTTTTAAAACTTTTTTTCCATTAAAAGAATCTTCAGTAAAAACTAATTCTTCTTCTTCACTTGAAACACTTTCTTTACTAAAAATTTCTTTTTTTGTTTCTGGATCAAATTTTCTTTTTATTCCTTTTATTTCTTCATTTGTTTCTTTATTTATTAAAATTGGATTTCCTTCTTTATTTATTTTAATTTCTAAATTATTTAATTTTTCTCCTGTTTCTTTATTTTTTAAAATTTCTTTTCCTGTTAAATAATCTTTTTCACTTATTATTTCTAATTTTTTAAATGGATTTTCTTCCTTAATAAAAATTTCTTCATTTGTATCTTTATCAATTTTTCTTTTTATTCCTTTTATTTCTTTCCCAGTTTGTTTATTTATAATAAAACTTTTTCTTGTTTTTGGATTTGTATAAATTTCTAAATTATTTAATTTTTCTCCTGTATTTTTATTTACTAAAATTTCTTTTCCTGTTTTATTATCTTTTTTACTTA
>JAEEGL010746324.1_pt1 | contig 12667 bp, 11 predicted proteins | sample 9134231 | NCBI WGS metagenome assembly JAEEGL01 (sample SAMN16246548, study PRJNA631951) | gut metagenome | biome: gut microbiome; feature: rumen; material: fiber-attached | host: Bos | place: Iran: Karaj | collected 2018-10
CTCTGCTTCTCTGCGCCTCTGCTTCTCTGCGTTGAAAACCAATAAGCGACGCAATGGCGCGAAATATGCTACCATTATGGTATGCAAACGCTTTTACAGGCATACCGGAGAATGCTCCTCATCCGCCGCTTCGAGGAAACGGTGGAGAAGCTCTTTTCAGAGGGACGCATCGTCGGCACGGCCCATACCTGCATCGGCCAGGAGGCCATCGCCGTCGGCGTCGCCGACGCGCTCCAGCCGCAGGACGCGCTTACCAGCACCCACCGCGGTCACGGACACTTCCTCGCGCGCGGTGCAGATCCGCGCCGTCTCCTTGCCGAACTCTTTGGCCGCCAGCATGGCTATTCTAGAGGTCGCGGCGGCAGTCAGATGATGATGTCCCCGGAACTTGGCTTCTACGGCACCAACGGCATCACCGGCGCAAGCGTCGCCTTCGCGGCCGGCCTCGCGCTTAACGCAAAGCTCACGGACAACAACCGCGTCGTCGCCGCCTTTTTCGGCGACGGCGCCTCAAACCAGGGCATCGTCCACGAAACACTCAACCTGGCCGCCCTCTGGAAGCTGCCGCTCATCGCCATCTGCGAGACAAACGGCTACGCCATGTCAACCCCGACGCCAACCGGCGTCAGCACCGGCTCCGTGGCCAAGCGTGCGGAGGGATACGGCATCCCCGGTCTCTCAATCGACGGCAACGACCTCGAGCTTGTCCGCGACACCGTCTCCTCCCTTGCGACCCGCGCCAGAGGCGGCGAAGGCCCGTCGCTCCTCGAATGCCGCACATACCGCCTCTCCGGACATTCCCGCGGCGATCCGCGCGTCTACCGCACGCGGGAAGAGGAACGCGAGGCCTGGACGCGTGAACCTCTCGCCCGCCTTGCATCGAAAATCGACGACAAGGCCGGCCTCGATGAGGCCGCCCGTTTCGTGGAAGAGGAGATTGCCGCCTCGATCGCCTTCGCGGAAGCCGATACCATATGCCTCGACGATGTTCTGGAAGGAGTCTACGCATGAGCGCCCTCACAACCGTCCAGTTCCTCCGCAACGCCCTCGACCAGGCCCTCGCAGCGGATTCCCGCGTCTTCCTTATGGGCGAGGACATCGCGGCCTATGGCGGCTCCTTCGGCGTCACGCGCGGGCTAATCGACAAATACGGTCCCGAGCGCATCCGCAACACGCCAATCTCAGAGCCGGCATTCACCGGCATGGCCATCGGCGCGGCCGTCGCCGGCTCGCGCCCGATCGTGGAAATCATGTTCATGGACTTCGTCACGCTCTGCGTCGACCAGCTCGTGAACATGGCCGCAAAGCTCCACTATGTCTACGGACAGTCCTGCCCGCTCGTCCTCAGAACGGCCATGGGCGCCGGACGCAGCTATGGCGCGACGCACTCCCAGTGCCTTGAACGTCTCTTTACGGGCATTCCCGGCCTCAAAGTCGTCTCCGGATCCGACGGTCCCGACTGCGCGCGGCTCCTGCTCGGCGCATTGGCCGACCCAAACCCCGTCGTCGTTCTCGAGCACAAGCTCCTCTACCCCATCCGCTTCGAGGAGCCGGAAGGGCCCATCATGCCGGTCGCCCCTGGTTCAGCGCGTGTGACGCGGCTAGGCACGGATGTCACAATTGTCGCCTGGTCGTACATGGCGCATCTGGCGCTCCAGGCCGCCGCCAGCCTTGCGGAAGAGGAGATTGAGGCCGAAGTGGTCGATGTGCGCTCGCTTGCGCCGCTTGATGCGGCCACGCTGATCGCCTCGGCCCAGAAGACTGGCCGCGTCCTCGTCGTCGAAGAAGGCCCAATGACGGGCGGCGTTGCGGCGGAAATCGCGACGCGCATTTCGGAAGGCGCCTTCGGGTCGCTTGCCGCGCCGGTCCGCCGGCTGGCGATGCCAGACGTCCCCGTCCCCTCCGCCCGCGAACTCGAACGCGCCGTCATGCCCGACGTAGCGGCGATAGCCGACGCCGCTCGTGACTTGGCTTGTAGTTTCTAGCCACGAAAGATCCAAGAACGCGGAGTTCGCAGAATGCGCGCGGAAAACGCAGTTTTGTTATGTTTTCTCCGCGCCCTCAGCGTTATTTTCGCGTTTTCTGCGTTCTACCATTCCCACCCTCCCGCGGGAGGGTCGCGCTCCTGCGCGACCGATTTTGTGCGCTAATTCCGTTTCGCACTTTACGCAACGGAAAAAACGACATATAATATTTTTGGCTCGTTCGTTAGTGCAAACAAGGTCACATGTCGCATAACGTAATCATGAAAAAGTTTGGTTTACAATTCGATTCTGCAGCAACTTACGATGTTCTTGTCGTAGGTGGCGGACATGCTGGGTGCGAGGCGGCCCTTGCGGCGGCACGGCTTGGATGCCGGACGCTGCTGGTTTCCCAGTCCCTCGTCCATCTGGGCTGCATGCCCTGCAATCCATCGATTGGCGGGCTGGCAAAATCGCATCTTGTTTGCGAACTCGACGCCCTTGGCGGCGAAATGGCGGTAAACACGGATTTCACCGGACTCCAATACCGGGTGCTCAACACAAGTCGGGGTCCGGCAGTCCGGGCCAATCGGGTCCAGTGTGATAAGGCCGACTACACCCGTCGACTTCAAACCGTTCTCTTCAACCAGCCTAATCTGACGCTTCTGCAAGACGAATGTGCGTCCGTCATGACCGATTCGGCTAAGAGGCAGGTCATTGGCATACAAACAATCTCACATGGACAGCTGATGGCAAAAACCGTTGTCATAACGGCAGGTACCGCCTTGAACGGCTTCGTTTTCATCGGACAGGAGTCCCAGGCGAGTGGAGGGGCTGGCCGGCCGGGCGGGGCTCCCCTTTCAGAATCCCTAAGATCATTGGGATTCGAGCTGTTCCGACTGAAAACCGGTACGCCTCCCAGGCTCCATGTCGCTTCAATTGATTGGTCAAAGACCCTGTCGCAAGGAAGCGACAACCCTTTGCCCCTCTTTTCATGGAAAGGAAGAAGGGTGGCCATTGAGGAGAAAAATTGTTCCACATGGAACATTTCCCCTCCGCCATGGCCAAATGTATCGATCGAACCACAGAAGGACACGCTCTTCCGAGTCGATTGTTCCATGTGGAACATTGGGGAACGAACAAGCAAAAACAGGGAACAGGAAAAACCTCAAAATCTCTCTGCGTCCTCTGTCTCTCTGCCCCTCTGCGTTAAAAACTCCCTTTTCTCACCCCCAGCACAACCGACAAACAGACAGACCGACAAACTGACAAACCGAAACTGTTCCACGTGGAACAACTTGCCTTTGACGGAGTCCATCTCCGAGTATGTGCCTCGTCCCATAGGTTCCCGGCTCATGGACGTGGCGTTCACTCACACGACGGCTGAAACGGCGCAGATTGTCCGTGACAATCTCTCAAGAAGTGCTCTTTACGGCGGGGCGATACAGGGAACGGGCGTACGCTACTGTCCGTCATTCGAGGATAAGATCGTCAAATTCACCTCTCAGGCAGAGCACCATGTCATTCTGGAGCCGGAATGTGTTGGAAGTCCGTCAGTCTATCCAAATGGACTGTCAAACAGCCTCCCTCGAGAAGTACAGGTTGAAATGGTGCATTCTGTTCCAGGATTGGAAAGGGCTGAGTTTCTCGCCTGGGGATATGCGATTGAATATGACGCCATCGATGCGCGCGAACTTGATGCCAAGCTTGCGTCAAAGCGAATAGACGGACTTTACTTCGCAGGTCAGACAAATGGAACAACGGGATACGAGGAAGCGGCCGCTCAGGGTTTCATTGCCGGTGTAAATGCGGCGCTGCGCGTACTCGAGCGCGAACCGCTCGTATTGTCACGGACGGAGGCGTACATTGGCGTTCTCATCGACGATCTCATTACAAAGGGTACGGACGAGCCGTACCGCATGTTCACATCGCGTGCCGAGCGGCGGCTTTCGTTGCGTCAGGACAATGCGCGTTTCCGTCTGCTCGCGCATGCGCGGCGCATCGGCCTGACCGATCCAAGTTTCATCGCGGAGTCTGAAAAGATTGCGCAGGAAGTGGACGAAGAAATTGCGCGGCTCGACAACTCGCCTGGCGACAGCGCTGGTCCAGGCGCATGGGCGCGCGCATTGGCTCATCCCGGCGCAAAATATAGGGATATGCCATTTGCTAACGCCGGGCTAAGCAACGAAGCCGTTGAACAGATTGAAATCCACTACCGCTACAGCGGCTATCTCAGGCAGGAAGATGAGATGGTGAGGCGCATTCTGGCTGCGGAATCAACGCGCATGCCGCGCGATATCGACTACTTTTCAATCTCAGCCCTGCGTTACGAAAGCCGCGAACGCCTGACAAAGGTTCGTCCAGCCACGCTTGCCCAGGCAGCACGCATCCCTGGTGTCAACCCGGCCGATATTGCTGTGCTGTCGATCTTGCTGAAGAAACAATAATGAAGAATGCGGAGTCCGTAGAAGGCGCGGCGTGCGCGAAAAACGCAGAGTAATAATTTACGGTTTTCGCCGCGCCCTCGGCGTGATTTCCGCGTTCTCTGCGTTCCTATTTCTATAATATAAGCCCGAGGCTCCAAACGGAAAAAAAGGCCCCTCCGTCTTTGGAGGGGTCTCTTTTTTGTTCCTTACTCCGCCTGAGCCGGTGGAGGCGGAGGCGCATCCTTCGGGCCGTCCTTCGGGCCGTCCTTCGGGCCGTCCTTGGGACCACGTCCTTCTGGCGGACCGCGTCGGCCACCGTCCCGCGGACCTCCCCAACGCTGTCCGTCAGGACCGCCACGACGTCTCATCATCTCTTCTCTACGGGCTTCAAAGTTTTTCTTGACCTGCTCGCTGGCCTGCTTGATCTGCTCGTCACTCAGATTGTCGCGAATGAGCAACATCCTGTCAATGCCGAGACCGAAGAGTTTGCCCTGGAGCTCGTCTATCTTGACGGCGGATTCCCGAATGTCGTCCCCTGTCTTCGTGCGGTCCGACATCAGAGCTGCCAAAGCTTCCGCCTGTTCCCTGCGAAGCTTGTCAAGCTCATCGCGGAGGGCATGCTCCTGTTCGTCAAGCTTCTTGAATCCCTCTGTCAACTTGCTCACAATTTCCTCGGGAAGACCCAGTCCCTGGATGAATTCAGGACGGGAGAGCATGCGGGCGAAAATCAGCTGCGAAGCTTGAGCTCCTCCTGGCATTATGCGACCTCCACGCTCGCGCATTCCACGCGGAGGTGGCCCACCGGCCCCTTCTGCCGGACCACCCTCTCCCTTGGGGGCCTCTTGCGCCGTGGCCACCAGCAAAGGTAATGCTACGGCACTCAAAACAATAACTAACTTCTTAGAAATGAACATACTACAACTCCTTAAAATGGCCAGCACCATGCCAGCGATAAGATAATTAACGAATCAAATCTCATAAAATTGTAGGAAGGGTCGTTGAAAGGGTTTTCAGCGAAGACCGCTGAAAACCCTTTCAACGACCCTTCCTAAATATTGAGTTCTAACATATTAACTGCATGTTAACAACCTGTTAATAAGTTTATAACTCTTTTCCCTTGTAAGCGCCTTGCCTTATCGCTATTCTGTTATCGTTGATTTTGGACATGAAGGCGGGGTTCCCTGTTGGCGCAGCAGCCTTCATGTAATTCTCCTCTGCGCCAACAACCCTTTTAAATGACAAATGAACGAAAAAGAACTCTGGAGCGCTCTCTCCGAGAAACTGAAGGCAATTGTTGACAGCAATTCCTATTCGATTTGGATCGCGCAGATCAAGCCAGTGGAGTTGACGAAGGAAAAACTTATCCTTGCGGTCGACAACGACTGGGCGAAAACCTGGATAGAGGAGAACTATGTTCCCCTTATGTCGCAGGTAATTTCCGCTGCCTTTCCCAACGAGCGGCGCCAAATCGTGTTGCAGGTTGCGCCATCGGCTCAGGAGCCGCTGACACCCATTCCCCCGCTGGCGCCCCAGAAAAAGGCAAAGCCAAGTTCACGCTGCATCGGAACTTTGAATGAGAATTTCACGTTTGACGAGTTTGTCGTAGGTCCGTCAAACAGCTGGGCGCATGCGGCCGCGCTTGCCGTTGCGAAAAAGCCCGGAGTCGCCTACAACCCCCTTTTCATCTATGGTGACACGGGAATCGGAAAGACGCATCTTATGCAGGCTGTCGGTCATAGAATTCTCGAGCAACCTGGAAAAGTGGTTGCCTATATCTCCACGGAAACGTTGCTCAACGAATATGTCAATTCCATTAAAAGCGATACTGCAAGGGAATTCAGGGAAAAATACCGGGGCGTTGACGTCCTTTTGATAGACGATGTCCAGTTCATGGCCTCTAAGTCTGGAATTCAAGAGGAGTTCTTCAACACGTTTAATGCGCTATATACGGCAAAAAAGCAGATCATCATCACCAGCGACCGTCCGGCCTCGGAAATTTCAGGACTTGAACAGCGGCTCGTCTCCCGCTTTAATGCGGGAATGGCCACGCAAATAGAATGCCCGAACTTCGAGACAAGACTGGCTATCATGCGCTACAAGCAGTCAAATGTGGAAAAGCCGCTGAGTGACGACATCCAGACTTTCATAGCTGAAAACGTGAAGTCAAACGTCCGCGCCTTGGAAGGGGCCATGAACCGGGCAATGGCGCTGCGGGACTTCAGCGGGGAGGAACCGCTGACAGTTGAAAAAGTGCGGTATGTGCTGCGCGACCTCCTCGATAAGGAAAAAGAAGGGGACATTACGCTCGACGCAATCCAGAAGATCGTCTCGGAGTTCTTCAACATCAAGCGAACGGACTTGCTCAGCACTGATCGCATGCGTTCCGTGGCGGTACCCAGACAAATTGCAATGTACCTGTCCCGGCGCCTCACGCATGCTTCGCTCTTTGAAATCGGCGCGGCGTTCGAGAAGACGCACGGCACCGTCGTCCACGCCTGCAAGCAAATCCAGGGCAGCCTTTCCGTTGACACTGATCTCCGCGCCAATGTCCGCTCTATCGTCACGAAGCTAGGGCAAGATCCGGATGCGTTGGAGCTGTAAGCCCCAACGCAGCCCCCCGCTCGCGTAGCCGCGAGTGATTCAATAAGGATAACTTGTGTTTGAGGCCTTGCAGCCGACCACGGAAGCCCGCTTCGCGGGACAATGAAGGCCACGGCAAGTGGCTTGAAGGAAGTCGCCAGGTTTCTAGCTCAAGCCATTCCGGGGCATTTCCGCGAATTTCCGTGTCCCAGCGAAGCGGGGCTTCCGTGTCCGAGGGGCTGCGTACGCCACCGAAGGGGGGCAGCGGACGTTTGACGCGTGCGAGGCTTGCCTCGGAACGCGGCTACCGTCCGCTGGACCTCGCCGCAGGCGAGGCGAGCGCGGCCCCGAGGTTTCTGTGGTAACGCCGTAGGCGACTCTTCGGGGGAAGTTACAGACGAGAGAGGAGATTTGAGTTTTTCCTGTCAATACCCTTGTCAATTTCCTGTGAAAAACACCTCAATAACCTTGAAAGAGTTGACAGTCAAAGCTGTGAAAGCCGCTTTGACTGTCAACTCTTTCATGATATTCACACCTCCGTTGTCAACGGCGATGAATCGTAAAATGGTGGAAGACTGGATTTGACACAGGTTATTGCCAGAATTGACAGCGTCTAATCATAATGTTTTTCTTTCTAAGAAATTTATCCTATAATATTAATGACACAAGCGGCGCCGATGAACGGACCGCGCAATGGAGGAAAGTCCATGAAATTTACAATTGAACGTGCCACATTTTTAGAGGCGCTCCAGAAGGTTCAGAATGTCGTGCCTGCCCGCAGCACGCTCCAGATTCTCTCCAATGCCCTGCTCGTCGCTGAGAACGGAAGCCTGACGCTTACCACGACGGACCTGGACATCAGCGTCCGCTGCAAGGTCGAAGCCGTCGTCGAGGAGCCGGGGGCCACAACTCTTCCGATCCGCCGCCTCGTCAGCATCGTCCGGGAGCTTTCCGAATCCGCCATAGAGGTTTCAGTGGATGATTCCGACACCGCCACTGTGCAGTGCGGTTCGTCCTTCTTCAAGATCGTCGGACTCCCCCGCCGTGACTTCCCCCCGGTTCCGGGCGCTGACGGCACCGTCTTCTTCCGCATCGACAGCGGCGTCTTCCTTGAAATGCTTCGTAAGACGTCATACGCCGTTTCCACCGACGAAACCCGCCGCGTCCTCACCGGCGTGCTCCTTTCCTTCCGAGACGGCAAGCTCACCACGGTCGCCACCGACGGCCGCCGCCTGGCTCTCGTCGAGCATGAGATCGAGTTCCCGCCCGAGATGGAGCGCGACATCGTCCTGCCATCCAAGAGCGTTGCCGAGCTCATGCATGTCCTGCGCGACGAGGGCGACCTCCGCATCTTCACCCAGAAGACCCAGGCCGTCTTCGAACTCGGCGATACCATGCTCAGCACCAAGCTCATCGACGGCGCATACCCGAACTACCGCCAGGTCATCCCCGCAAACTTCGACGAACGCGTCGTCATTTCGCGCGAGGAGCTGCTTTCCGCGCTTCGCCGCGTCTCCGTCGTCACCACCGACAAGTCGAACGCCACCACGTTGACCTTCAACGACAACATCCTGACAATCGTCACAAAGACGCCGGAAGTCGGAGAGGCGCGTGAGACAATCCCCGTCAAGTACACGGGCTCCGAAATCACCGTCACCTTCAATCCTGAATATGTGATGGATCCTCTCCGCAACCTCGACACGGACGAAATCTACTTCGACCTTTCCAACGGACACAGCCCCGCCACCATCAAGTGCGAGCTTCCCTTCCTCTATGTCCTGATGCCCCTTCGCGTAGGAGCCTAGGCTCCCACGCGAAGCGCCATCAGGACAAGTTGGTTAGTTGTCCAGTTTACGAGTTGGTTAGTTTTTACTCATCTCACTTCGTACTTCGTACTTTTTACTTCGTACTTAACCTGTGTAACTTATAGCCTATGTTAGTTCCAATAGTAGTCGAACAAACTGGCCGCGGCGAGCGGTCCTATGACATCTACTCCCGCCTCCTTCAGGACAGAATCATCATTCTCGGCAGCCCGATCGACGACAATGTCGCCAGCGTCGTGGTCGCCCAGCTTCTCTTCCTCCAGGCGCAGGACGCCCAAAAGGACATCTCCATCTACATCAACTCGCCGGGAGGCGTCGTCACGGCCGGTCTCGCCATCTACGACACCATGCAGTTCATCTCCTGCGATGTGGCGACCTATTGCATCGGTCAGGCCGCCAGCATGGCAGCCGTCCTTCTTGCCGCCGGCACGAAGGGCAAACGCTTCGCCTTGCCAAATTCCCGCATCATGATCCACCAGCCCCTTGGCGGCGCCGAGGGACAGGCCACGGACATTAGCATCCAGGCCCAGGAAATCCTTCGCATCAAGGCCAATCTCAACGGCATGCTCGCCTCCCATTGCGGCCGTTCCGTTGAAGACGTCACGCGCGACACGGACCGTGACAACTTCATGTCCGCTGAGGAGGCCAAGGCCTACGGCCTCATCGACGACGTCCTGACCCGAAAGGTCAGTTCGTAGTTGGAGTATGGAGTTGGAGTTCGAGTATTGTCATTCTCCCATGCTTCACTCCAACTCCAACTCTTCACTCCAACTCCAACTCATAACTCCAACTTCTAAATATGGCCAAACGCAAGAACTACGATCCGCTCCGCGCGCTTGACGACGAGAACATGGACGACATGTGCGGATTTTGCGGCGCGACTTCCGACGATGGCGTCCGCATCATCCACGGTCCCGTCTATAATATCTGCGAGCCATGCGTTCAGCATTGCGCGGAAATGCTGGGATTCGCCTTCACACCGCTTCCCGAAGGGGCGAAGCCAGGCGATGCCAGGCAACGCGGCGTAGACGCTTTCCTCAAAAAGCTGAAGGTTCCGGTTCCACGCGACATCAAGAAGTTTCTCGATTCCTACGTCATTGGACAGGAAAACGCCAAGAAAGCCCTTTCCGTCGCCGTCCACAACCATTACCGCCGCATTACGGGCGGCGCGCGCAATCCGGAATACGCCGACATCGAGCTGGAAAAGAGCAACATTCTTCTCATTGGCCCCACTGGCAGCGGCAAGACGCTCTTTGCGCGGACAATCGCCCGCCTCCTTGACGTGCCTTTCGCCATCGCCGACGCCACCACGCTGACCGAGGCCGGCTATGTCGGCGACGACGTAGAGAACATCCTCCTCTCGCTGATCCAGGCGGCGGACGGCGACATCGCCAAGGCCGAGCGCGGCATTATCTACATCGACGAGATCGACAAGATCGCCCGCAAGACGGAAAATGTCTCCATCACGCGCGACGTGTCGGGCGAGGGCGTCCAGCAGGCGCTGCTTAAGATACTGGAAGGCACCGTCTCCCGCGTTCCCCCGAACGGCGGCCGCAAGCATCCCCAGCAGGAATGCATCAAGCTCAATACGCAGAACATCCTTTTCATTCTCGGCGGCGCCTTTGTCGGTCTCGACACCATCATCGGCCAGCGCACCGGCCGCAAAACCGTAGGCTTCGGCGCGTCGGAAAAAACTTCGTCACGCAGTGACGCAACCTCGCCGCGTGAGCGGCCCAACCTCGCCGCGTCAGCGGCCCAACTTCCACCGAAGGTGGAACCAGAGGATCTCGTCCGCTACGGCCTCATCCCCGAGTTCACGGGCCGCATCCCCGTCATCTGCACGCTTGACGAGCTGACAGAGGATGACATGGTCCGCATCCTCACGGAGCCGAAGAACTGCCTTGTCAAGCAGTACCAGAAGCTTTTCGACATGGATGGCATACGCATTTCGTTTGCCGACGACGCCATCCGCGAAATCGCGCGCGAGGCGATCAAGCGCAAGACCGGCGCGCGCGGCCTGCGGGCGATCATGGAGCAGCTCATGACCGAGCTCATGTTCGAGGCTCCCGGCCACAGGAACGTCTCCGAGATTGTCGTCACCGCCGAACTCGTCCAAAACCAGCTCAAGGATCCTTCGACGTTGCTTCGTTTCCTCGGCAACGCCGAGGAAACGAAGAAGTAGATACTTGATAGCAGATAGTAAAACTACTCCAACTCCAACTCAATCATGGAACGATACTTCAATACTGCTGGTCCCTGCGTCCCCGGAAAGCACTACATGATTCCGGCCCTCGAGCGTCTGCCCGAGGTAGGCCGTTTGATTGATCGTGAGCAGTCCTTCGTCATCCATGCCGCCAGGCAATCCGGCAAGACGACGGCGCTTATGGCTCTTGTGGCGGAAATCAATGCAAAGGGCGAAAAACGTGCCGTCTATTTCACCCTTGAGGGCGCGCAGCGCTATCCAAAACCACAGGAGGGCATTCCGCGCATCGTATGGCTGATGAGAGCAGGATTGTTGCGGCATCGCGTCTTCGGCGAATGGGCAAATTCTCTTTCTGTCCTTGAAACATCAAATGGCCCGGCCATCTCATGCAATGGCGTTAAAGAATTTCTTTCCAGCCTCGCCGCCGCCTCAGACCGTCCGCTCGCAGTGCTTTTCGACAAAGTCGACTGCCTTTCCGACGATACGCTCGTCACATTTCTTCGCGAATTGCGCGACGGCATCGTTTCCGCGCGTACCGTGGATCCAGATTCGCAGTTTCCGTTTCCGGTCTCCGTCGCTCTCGTGGGCATGCGCGATGTCCGCGACTACCTCGCCCGCATACGTCCCGATGCGGAATCGCTTGGCACGGCAAGCCCCTTCAACGTCAAGACGAAGAGTCTGGGTCTCGCGAACTTCACAGAGGCCGAAGTCGCCGCCCTCTACGCTCAGCACACCGAGGACACGGGACAGGTCTTTGAACCAGAGGCCGTTTCCCATGCGTGGACGCTCACGCGCGGCCAGCCCTGGCTTGTGAACGCCCTTGCCGCAAAATGCGTGGACGACCTGCTGGATGGCGATTCCTCGAAGCCCGTCACAAAGGCGCTGATTGAAGAGGCGAAGGAGGCTCTTGTCCGAGAGCGTGGAACACATGTCGACAGCCTGATGGAGCGCCTGAAGGAACCGCGCGTCCGGCGCGTCGTCGAGCCGGTGATTCTCGGTCTCGACCGAGGCGCGCCGCGAAATGGGGACGACTACCGCTACGCGCTGGACCTGGGGCTTCTCAGGGAGGACAACGGCGCGCTTCTGCCGGGTAATCCCATGTATGCGGAAATACTTCTGCGTTACCTCTCCTACGACGAGCAGGAGCATTTCAAACTGCACTATCGGACGCCCTTCTGGCTCAAGCCCGACGGGTCGCTGGACATGCCGGCGCTGATGGCGGAATTCCAACGCTTCTGGCGCGAGAACAGCGGCGCCGATCGCGAAGTCTACGGCTATAAGGAGGCGACGCCGCACCTCGTGATGAACGCCTTTTTGCAGCGCGTCGTCAATGGCGGCGGGCACATTGTGCGGGAAATGGCCCTTGGCAGCGACCGCCTCGACCTCTGCGTCGAATACAGAGGTCACCGCTATGCCGTGGAGCTGAAAATGAGGAAGCAGCTCTCAAAAGACTCCTACGCCCAGCTCGCTGGCTATTTGGATACCCTTGGTCTTTCCGAGGGCTGGATGGCCGTCTTCGACCCGGATACCGCGAAGTCCTGGGAGGAGAAGATCTACAACCGCGACGAAATTATCGACGGAAAGACGCTCCATATCGTCGGCCTGTAAAGTAATCCGCCCCGCATTGCGAACTTTGCGAACTTCGCGCGAGATATTCCAGCCCCGCGCGGAAAA
>JAEEGL011050106.1_pt1 | contig 12667 bp, 10 predicted proteins | sample 9134231 | NCBI WGS metagenome assembly JAEEGL01 (sample SAMN16246548, study PRJNA631951) | gut metagenome | biome: gut microbiome; feature: rumen; material: fiber-attached | host: Bos | place: Iran: Karaj | collected 2018-10
GAGGAGTTCCCTTACCTTTGCTTCGATCAATTCATCATCCATTTCCATCTTGTGATCCTTTCGTTTTAGTTTTTACGCTGTCATTGTTTTTGTGTTTTTTGAATCTGTTTTCTATTATTGCCAAGATACAGCAAATCAGTCCTCGGCAGTCCTACGGTAGAACATCGTGTTGACCATCTTCTGTTTAGCTTCAGGAGGGACCTCGACTGTCTTCAGGTCTCCTTTACGCACGAATACAGACAAAGGAACACTGACATCGGTGATAAGAGCCCTGCTGGTAAGCATACCGGGAAGCACCTCAAAAGCAGTAAACCCGCGGAAATTCTGATCGATGAGGTTTTCGGGAACGATCATTACTTTAGATGGAGAATAAGCGTAGCTGATGATATGGAAAGGCTCAACGGAATCGAAAACAGAAAGTTTATTGCCCTTGATAGTGATGCAGAAGTTGGCATCACCATTTTGATTCCACTTATACCACCTGCCCTGCAGCTGATTCAAGAATTCTTCATCGCGTATCTTGATATGATCGAAGGGTCCGTGATCGACTTTTTTAAGTGTGTACAGAGTCTCACCCATGATGGTGTAGTAGTAAAGGAGCTTCAGTTCACCATTCTCGTAGGTCAGCGTCCTTATCATGGTAAAAGGTTCGCCGCTGGCAGTACGGGAAAGAACATTATCTTCCAATTCGATAGGAGTGCTCTCGCCCTTATCCAGTGCATCTGCATCATAAGATATCCTGGTCACGAGAGATATGGCACGCCGGTAGTCTCTGACCGTGAGCTTATCATTATCGAATTCAAGATAATAGTGATAACCCTCTTCCCAGAAACCGTTCAGCTTATCTGAATACTTCATATCAGGCTCCCTTAATCTCATCATACGGAGTAGGTTCATACTGGCCGGTACTGACGACTCTGTCGTTATAGGCTTCATGACCATCCTTTATGAAATCAGCATCGGTCTTAACGAAGCAGTCATACCAGCCGTATCTGTAAGCATCATAGTAATCGCTTCCGTCACACCATGTGACATCGACATTGTAGATGCCGGTATTGAGCTTGACCATGTTCCACTGATGGCCTGCAGGTTCGCCGTCACTATCGAGAGGGAGTCCGTGTCGGTAGGAAACCCAGAGATCAGCTTCCTTACAAAGGAGATAGAATGCTTCTGAATAACCTTCGCATACACATTTGCCATCAACGAGTGCACCAAATGCCGAGAAACAGTTTTTGGGTCTGCCGTCATAAGTGGCACGCTCGCTGATCACTGCGGCGAAGTAATAATACTTATCATACGTAGAGAGACCTTCCGGCATAAACCTTATGATCCTCTTGACGATGTGATCGAGGAGATCTGCATCGCGCAGGACAGTGTTCTTCGTGACCTTGCCTTCTTTGACAGAGGTGTTCTGATCATTGTGAGGATCGAAATAAAAGCTATGGATACTCGTGAATTTAGTGATGATATCGTATTCCGGATCACCATCTTCATCAACCGTGCCGAGATCAATGAAATCAGCGGCAATCACAGGTTCGAGATCGAAATAGGAAGCGATCCCGGGTTCGCAAACCTCGATGATCTGGCAAATATCAAAAAAGGCCTCCTCAAGATCACCTTTGTACTGATCGTCAGTAATCTCAAAATCCTTGCCTTCCCTGGCCGCTGCAATGACCTGGTTATAAAGAGCTTTCTCATTGGCATCTAATGCTGAATAGTACTTGTCCGAATCGATATCATACGAATATGAGATATCAGAGTGACGGTTGTCTTTCATGGCATTGACATATGAGATAGCCTTAGCGATGGCTCCGTCGATAATGTCGGAAGCATCTTTCTCAAGAGGATCGGTAAAATTCTCTTTAGGTAATGTATACGGAACGATCTCAGGAGGCTGAATGTATGGGATCATACCGGACGCAGTATTAGTCTTACTCGTAGTCGTAGTCGTCGTGGTCTTACTTGTTGTTGAAGTTGTGGTGGTCGGATCCAGTTCATTCTCAAGGTCGGTCACAAGGCTCGTGATAGCACTTGTGAGTGCATCTGATACGGCATCTCCGATGCCATCACATCCGGCCGCACCGACTGCGACAGTCGCAACCATCATCAATGAGATTATTACCGATACAATCTTTTTCATGCGATCTCCTTATTAAATCATTCAGCCAGAAAAATTGCGACAAAACAAAAAATAATGCTGTCGTTCTTTTATTGTATCAACTAGGGAGATTGGTTTGTAGAATTCATTTACTTTACTGACACTTAAAACCGTGATCCAGTGCATACTTCTCAGCATAACTGCCTTTTTTACAATAAAAGGTCAATGATCTACAACCTCGAAATGCATTTTTAGTCGTTGTCTTTAAGTGAAAAAAAACCTTGTTCAATGGTATCGGGGTATAGAAATATCTTCTCTCCTCCAGAATTAAACTTTACTCTAATTCTATTCTTTTTTATTGATAATACTTTGCCTTCACCAAACTTATTATGTATTACAACATCTCCAATACTAATCTCTGGAATAAAGTGCGAATCATTAATAACATTTCCTGTTTCTTCAGATTCAGGTTTGTGATTATCTAGTTTTTTGACAATTGTTTCAGTAGTCACCGTACTTATATCTTCACCTTGATAATTGTCATGTATTATCGAAACTAATGGTGTTCCACGCATTGATGCAATTTGAGCCTGCTCCATAGCATCAAATTCTGCCCTTGTGATCGTTGTTGTAAATAATCCGACGTTCTCATCTTGAGAGTGTTTATTAATTCCAGTATACTCAAGTGATTTATCTTCATAACGACGAAAATAGTAAACTGCATTATTCATTTCTGAATTATTAAATAATCCGATACTCTTCAATAACTCAAAATCAGTTACAGTCAATCCTGTCACTCTTTTGAACAATCCAGGCTCAAGTTTAGTTATAACATCATCAATGGAATTCTCTCTAAAATCTGTTAGATACATGAATATTGGGATTCTCGCAACAAATTTAATCAGTTTATCTTGAATATCTTTTCGCTTTTTTTTGTATTCTTTTTCTTCTTCAGTTAATTTATTCTTTTCTTCAGGATTTAAACTATCACTGGTTTTCTTAGTATTTTTAACATGCTCCGACTTATTGATAATCATTTGTATATCTTCATTCAAAGAACGAAAACCTTCAATTTGCATAATTGCATTAAGCGCATTTTCATTATTTAAGAGGCGTTGTAATGTTAAATTATCAACGTTTACAAGAATTGCTGACTCCCATTTTCGTGCCAACATTGTAGCTGATGTTCCCGACATGGCGAAATCAAGAATCTGTGAAGCATTCACTTCCATCATTGTACTTCCATCATATGCGATAACAGGAAGAAAATGAATAAAATCTGCAACTTTTTTCTCTGGATTAGACTCATTAATATTTAAGCTGCAACTATAATCAGATATTTGCTTCAAAGATCTATTCAATGCAAAATCAAAAATGTAGCATTCTTTTTTTAATACCTCGGTTTCGCCATTATCAAGTTTCATTGTCCATGGGGACTGTACACGAAAAGCTGCTTGGAAATAAGTCTCTGGACTTGATAGATTTCTTAACATAAAAATACCAGACCAAGGGCGAATTGTTACACCTGTAGTTAATTTTCCACATGATAATGTAATTGTCTTACTATTGAGTGGGTCTGCCATAGATTGAATAACAGGTGTGACAGCATCCATACCAATTCCTGCAGCGGATCCTGCACAAACATTAACCTTATAATCATGATAGAACGCATTTTGTGGTTCAGCTAACAGATTTCTCATGGCATAACATGAGGCAACTGATGGCATAAACCATAGTGTATGAGAAAGAATCTTGAGTAATCTAGCATCGGAAAAAGGCATAACTGGTTTATGATTGCCAGCTGCTTTAAACATATTAATTGTGGTCGGCAAATATTCATTTCTAATTAGCTTAAGCCACTTCTGTACTTCATCTTTATTAATAAATTCACTTTTCTCCAGAGGCAAGCCGCTTTTTGCAGCAAAAAATGCATTCAAATCAAACTCATTTGTATCGGAATTAACTGCTATTCTCTGAATGTCATCTGGCATTTGGTAAGTCATCATTATCATTCGTGGTAGAGATATATATGGATTAGATTCACCCTTATGCTCCTCAGGCTTCCACTCTAATTTTGCCTTCTGTTCATCTGTATATGTCCAAGAAAAAATTTGTTCTTCTATAAACTCACCGGAATTCAGGGAACGAAATGGAGTTCCAGATAAAAACAGATAACAATTTGTAGTTATGGGCAGCCAAGTTTCATTATATGCATTGTCTGCCTCTTCTTTAACATATTTATTTAAATCTAAAGCATCATAAGAATCTTCGTCTGTTTTTTGGAATAATTTTTTTGCATTATCTCGCCAAGCGCCAAAATGGTATTCATCAAAAATAACCATATCCCAATTGATTGTATGCACCCATTCATTTTTCGCTTTAATACCACCAGTATTCGTGTCAACGCCAAGATAATCTTGAAATGATCCAAAACATACAATTGGTTTAGAAGGATCAAGATCAGACGTGGTTTTGCCAGTGATTAACGATAAATCACGCGAAAAGAATTGCCAGCCAATAAAATCAACATGATCCCTAATTATTTCTTCCCATGCAGACTCTACTGCCGGTTTAAATGTCAAGATAAGTATACGTTTAAAATCCATTGCTTTTGCTAATTCATATGCTGCAAACGTTTTTCCAAATCTCATTTTGGCATTCCATAAGAATTTTGGAGTTCTTTTTGATTGCATTTCAGTAACGAAATACTCTTTTGTAACTTTTACTGCCTGTTCTTGCTCTGGTCGCATTTTAAAAGTAAAGACTCTATCTCCTGTGTCCAATGATCTCCGTTTGACATTAATAATTGCTGCCTGTACATCTTTTAAAGAACACTTAAACCATTCAGATGAACTGCCAGAAAAACTAGGAAGGGCAGGAAAACCTTTTCTTTCAAGAACTCTATGAACTTCATAGTCTAAAAAAGAAGTGCCATCATCACGCATTGCAGACTCAGCATATAGAACATTCCATTGTTTAAATGGAGCATTTTTGAATTCATCTTTAATTCGTTCTTCAACATCTTTCTTGGTTGTATACCCTACACATAGCATTCCTTGAAAACGAGGGTCGTAAGGATTCTCAAATACATAAATCTTTGGATATGCATCAGCACGTTGATGTGTAAATGATTCAAAAACATCCGACATTTAATTTTCTTCCTTAATATCATCAACGCCATAGTTATGAATACGGCTATCAATATATTTCCATTCTTCCTTTGTAATATTCCATCGTTTAACCAACAACTCATCTGTAAAGTATTCTTTATATTCATTTAAAGCTGGTATAAAACAAAATTTGTTACGCAAAACATCCTGTGATACAACCGTCTGCAGCAATAAAAATCTTACTGTCTTAGTGAATAGATATGATTTAAAATTCACAGTTTCTGCTTCAGATTCAAAAGCTCCAGCGACTATCCATGATTCTGTACAACATTCTCCAGGTTTTGCAATTCTTGTATTTCCTTCATAATAAAATCCCACTGGTTTAGTAAAATCGGTCTGGCCAGCAATAGGGGCCTTTGGAACAAGTAACTTCCATTTATCAAGCACACCTGTCATATCTATGACATCATGTGGATCTGCATATTTCAATCCAACCCTTTGAATGAACCAACATGGCACACCGGTATTGGTAGGTTTATAATTTGTTGGTAAACCGAAAGGTTTTTGAGGTGACACTGTATCCTCTAATGTTTTTTTTGGTTTTTCTATTGAAAAAACTTTGCGTACAATAGAAATTGCTTTATTATCACGAATAAGAGTTTTAAACTCATTTAGTGGTCTTTTATCAATAATCCTCTCATTTTGAAATACACTTGTTATCTCGCAATCATCTTGACGTTCTCGTTCCCAAAGAAAATAACACACTCCGCCAGCAATATCGACACCACTAAATACATCTGCAGCATTTGGATAATCAACTAATTTAGTAATGTGTCTATCATTAAGCATTTCCTGTCTAAACTCATTAAGACCAAACCCTCCAGCAAACCACCTGGATGGAATAATCATTGATAAATAACGAGGGTTTAGTTTTTTTGCCTGCTGTATAAAAATATTGTATAAAGGCTTTGCTTGTCTTCCTGAGCCTCCAGTAGACAACTGATATGGCGGATTAGAAATAATAACATCAAATTTCATATTTGCTATTTTCCTTTCACAACTATTATGTATAAATTCATAGGCATACGATTCCAATGAAATATCCCGATTATATTCTTTCTCATTTGCGCCACAATATATGCAATTGCCATCTGACCAAGTATGTTGTATTCGATGATAATCAATATTGCCTACGGTATTATCAAAATGTGAAATTGAATAATATCCATTAGGATATTTGCTACAATATAAACTTCTTCTTGAAATAAGAGATGTTAGTTCTGTATTCGCAATACCGAATAATTGATCATGCAAAATATGATCAATTCTTTCTTGTCTATTTGGAATTATGTCTTTAAGCCCTTCAATCAAACGTTTTGCTATTTCTCTTAAAAAAACTCCAGTTTTACATGCGGGATCTAAAAATTTAGTATTTGGATCATGAAAAAGTTCATCGGGTAGATTATCCAGCATTAATTTCACAATAGATGGCGGGGTGAACACTTCATCGCTAGATAAGTTAGCTAAACAAGAGATTACATCGGGATTATAAATAACCATATTCAACTCATTCATGTATTCACCTCTTGTATTTTCCAATAATCAATGAGAGGAAACTCCCGTATTGCTTTTGGCATCATTTTATTTAAACTAGGATCATATTCAAATTCTGTTCTACGAATACCGCCTTTACTATCTATTTCGAAAGGTATTGTAGAATCATCTTCAATCAACAATTCATCTAATCTATAATCTTTGCGTTTAATTTTTGTATCTGTCACAAAGTCCCATTGAGCAAAAATGATAGGATATCCATCATCTTTTAATAGTGTCAAGGCATCTCCACAAAGGATATTCTTTTTTAAAACAAACTGTATTGCATTTTTAATATTATCTGGTGGATCACATTTAATATCATTTTTATATGTGTCATACCATCTTTTGAATAATCGATTGATACATTCATCAACATTATCCTGCAACAATTCCACACCATAAATGCTAGATACTGCTAAAAAAGAATATTTTTCATAATCAGATTGTTTTTTTATGTAATTACTTGTAACAACTAACAGTTTTCTTTTGAGAACCTGATCAAGAAAATTACCCGATCCACATGCGGGTTCCAAAAAACGACTATCAATTCTTTCTGTTTCCTGTTTTACTAAATCAAGCATTGCATTTACTTCACGCTCATTTGTAAATACTTCGCCATGATCAACAACTCTTTGTTTAGACTTTATTTGATCGTTCATATAATCGTCCTCAAAAAAAAGTTTATGGATAATATACTTATACCAAATTTTACCATTCGTTTATGACAAACGGATATTAAAACATACATTAATGTTTTTACCACAGCTCTAATGGGCAATAACAAACAATAGAGTTGTGAAAATAACACAAGGTATTTTGACATTTTATCCAACAGAAAATGGCAAACCAGAAATACATCCTTATTAGCGTAATTATGAATAAAAGACTTGTAGGATACAGATCAATCACTAAACGATAATTGTAATTATTGATGTGTATTTTGTATTAAAAATTGGAAAAATAAATTTTTGCATTCATTCTGTACTAAAATCACACTACTCTATAGTTGAAAAAACTAATTATTCCTTGTTTTTGAACTAAATACAGCATAAAATAAGCCCACGGTACTCATTCCTTTGAAAAAGGAGCTGACTGTGTCAACTGGTACTTGTCATAACTGTGGGACTAAAATTGTTGATCATGCCAAATTTTGTCCTAATTGTGGTATTCCATTTCAAATTGAGCAACATAATGAATCAATTATCTGTTCAAAATGTGGCACTAAAACAGAATCGCAGTATCATTATTGTCCTATCTGCGGTAACCCATTAACTAGCAAATCACAATTCAGTGTTTATGAAAATAAAGATACTGGTTTGCATCAATATAATACCGACATATCTCAATCTCAAAACAATTCAAACAGTTACCAGAATGATTCTTCAAAAAATAAACAAAAATCAGATAAAAAGAAGGGCTGTTTAAGTCTTTTGATATTTGGAATTGCTTTATTTCTTTTGATAGATGTTATTGGTGGAAATTCAGATGATTCTGGAAAAACGCCAACTACAAAGAATCAAAGTGCTGTTGAAAAGTCCCTTATTACTTTAGGCTTCACACAACAAGAAATTGCTAATATGGTTCCAGTTTTTGAAGAATGTGGAGTAACAGATATATCAAATTGCAAATATATAGATTTAGAAGGCCAAATAGATGGGTTGTCTGTATATGTAGATAGAAGTAATGGTAATACTTTCATGTTTTCTGTCTCTGATGGGCAAATTTTCAATATGGGATGGAATACAGTATTAATGTATGGTTATGACATTGGTATTCAAAAGACTCTATCAGAAGCCAAAGCCCAGTATAAGAAAGAACAGGAACTGAAGGAAGTATCTTCAGACGCAGAAATGACTCTGATGTATATTGCAGAGGACACTGCAAAACAAATTGTTAACTATCCATCAACAGTTGATTTCCATACATTCGATTGGAAATTCACTCGAGATGAGTTTGAATATGCAGTTCAAGGGAGTTTCGACTGTTCAAATGCATTTGGTGTTAAAGAGACTCATTTATTGACCATTTATTGCAGAGCTAATGAAAACTATACCAAGATGAATCCATACAAAATAGTTTTAGATGGAGTAACCATCAAGGATCAGGATCTTAATTCAGAAGCAACAACGATACCTTCTTCTGAAACAAAAGGAACAAAAGAGTCACCATACTTATTGTCCGCGCAAGAATTATATAACTTATCCACTAAAGATAATTTTAGTAATGACTACTTATCTAAGTGGATTCAAGTTACCGGCAAAGTTGAACGTATCTCTAATTATCCTTCGTTAACAGGATATTACATTTTAGGTGAAACCAATGATTGTATTATATGTTGGGTTGACAGTAACGACTTAGTGGCACAAAAAGGACAAACAGTGACATTTTTAGGCCAAATAACCATCTCGGATTATCATCATGTCGAGATTGCATACTGTACGATTGTAACTACGAATCCTACATCTAAACCAACAACGACACCTTCTTCTGAAACAAAAGGATCAAAAGAGTCACCATACTTATTGTCTGCGCAAGAATTATACAACTTATCCACTAAAGATAATTTTAGTAATGACTACTTATCTAAATGGATTCAAGTTACCGGCAAAGTTGAACGTATCTCTAATTATCCTTCATTAACAGGATATTACATTTTAGGCGAAACCAATGATTGTATTATATGTTGGGTTGACAGTAACGACTTAGTAGCACAAAAAGGACAAACAGTGACGTTTTTAGGTCAAATAACTATCTCGGATTATCATCATGTCGAGATTGCATACTGTACGATTGTAACTACTTAATACGTTTCCAGTCTATTTTAAACAAACACTCTTTGCATAAAAAAAGACCCTTTCAGGTGCTTTCATTTAATGTTCTATGGTGTGTTAGCAATTCATGTTCGATACAATGCACCCTTACGTAAAAACGAAGCTTATTTTTTACCCGCAAGTTTATAATAGGTAACAATTCCCTTGAATACTGGTTCATCCGTATCACAATGAACATAACCGAGATCGCTGTTGTTTTCATCAAAGGTAACAAACACCCGTTGCTCATAGGTATAACCTAATATGTCATTATATGAAAAAGTAAGAATCGGGTGAAGATTATCAGCACTCCCCGATTTTACAGCAAAGGTTAACTGCCACAGATATGAGTCTCCCGCAGCAATCGCATTAATTGGGACACAATCAATTTCAGAAACACCTATTTCAGTGCATTTCCAATCATAGACAAGATTTACAGCTGTTCCATTGCCTATATTCTTCAGTTTGGCCACGAAATTAATATAATCATCCTCAGCATCTGTCTCACATGCATGAAGCACAGTAGAAGCCACGGGAATCTCCCCGCATGCGTCCCATAATTGAAGAAAAGGCATATAGGATAGTCTCGTTGTTTCTTTAAATTGTTCTTTAGACACTTCGACAGTTTTTTTGTTTGCACGAAAAATCCCTATGGTTGTAATTGCATATACAATCGTAATTATAACCATTATCCAGTCTGTAACCATTGGTGTATTCTGCATTTCTTATCTCCTTATTGTCAACGTTATTTGAGTTTAGATTCCTTAATATAATCGTTCTCACCATCATTCATAACTTCCATAGCTATCGGTTTCTTCTGCAACTTTTAAATCTTCAGGTGTAGTAATAGCATAAGGATGATGGGCTCTTGAGGCGTTAATATGCACGATATCCCTTTCAGACGTGAATGAGGAAACGACACTTTCAATATCGGCCTTCCACTCCATAGCAGTATAACGATTTCGTACTTCAGAACATTTCAAAACTAGGTCTATAAGTGTTTTTGGTGATACTTTCCCGGTTCAAACATATAACGGAACGCTTTATTTATACTGCATCAACGTAAATTGGTACGATCTGAAGATTTATGCGTCTGTCACCACGCAGATATCGTACTTCTTCTGCTGTATTGGGATCAACAGCATTTGTTACAAACAGTTCTGTAAATGGCAATTCCTCTGTAAACCTCTCAAGAAGCTCCTTTGTCTCTTCTCATGAAACAAGAGTATCCTTACGACTTAAACGTGAACTACGTTTCTCTGTTGCAAGCAAAAATCGATAATACTTTTCCGTCGTTCATCATCCATTTCCATAAGGTTCTTCTTTTTCATCTTGTGATTCTTTCGTCATTGATTAGTCTCTCATATCTTCGTTTTTTCTATAAGATATAGGACTTTTTTGTTCTACTTTGACTCTAACATTTAGGTTTTTACGTTTATCATTTTTTTGTTTTTTGAATAAAAAAAAAGAAAAAACAGCTGCCATGGGATGACAGCTGTTCATAAATAAGATTTTTCCTGATTACTACATGTCTGCCATAAGAGCCATGGCCTTATTGATAGCAGTCTCTGCTTTATTCAGACAATCATAGGACAGTGATGAGTTATGAGCGCCGTGGCTGTTCTCGCCAAAGACAAAATCCCAGTACCACTGAGCTTCTCTGTGAAGATCCCTGATAGGCTGGAGCTGTTCGTCGGTGAATTTCCCTGAATCTTTGTAAGCGGCAAGGGCCAGGATCATATTGGCCAGTTCCTGTCCTACTTCGATGGTGCGGTCTTCGACGCCTTTCTGGACGCCGTGTACAAATTCTGCCATATCGTAGGGATGACAGCGTTTGCAGGTCTCGAGGACTTCGGGCTTATCCAGAGGAGTGGTGAAGAAGTGGTCGGAATAAGTCGTGCCGTCCGCAGCGGTGCACTCTCCCATATGACAGTCGGCACAGTCCAAAAAACTGGCGTGTATACTGCCTTTGCCGAGGTAAGTCTCGAATTCGGGATGGGTCGCCTTGGGGATCTTTGTGCCGGTAAGACCATGGGTGGTCTCTGCGACATTGTTTTCGATGTAGAAATTGAGGATGTATTCGGGATTCATGTTATCGAGACCGGTATAAGCGAGCTTGGCTTCATCGGTCGATTTGAGGAAGTAGTACTCGCAGTGACACTGTCCGCATGCAAGGTTATTGATTTTGTAATCCTTGATATTTTCACCCAATGCATTCTTGAGATATGAGTGAGTGATGACTACTTCGCTGCCGGTGTTTTCATGGCAGGTATAGCATCCGATAAGTTCATTGAGCTTCTCGTAAACTTCATCGAATTCTCTGCTGTATACCTCGACGCCTTCCGTATTGACCATGTAAGTGAAATCAGACGATTTGCAGGTCAGACAGTTGGCCTTGGGATGAGGGCGGCCGGTCTCACCGATGTCGGTGAGTGAATAATTATGGCCTCGCGGTTCGATGTAATATTTGCCGTATGAACTTCCTGCATAGATGACTGAGAGAAACTGATATTCATCCGGGATGTTTACCACCTCATCCAGCTCAAGATCCTTCATGTAAGACTCATACTGATTTGGATACTGAGTTTTCCATTCTTTGGCAGAGATGATACGGTTCTCATCATTGTTCTTGTTGCCATTACATGCCACTATGAAGATGCTTAGGATAGCCAGGATACAGAATAAAATGATGATAAAAGATTTTTTCTTCATAAGCCTGCCTCTGATGAAAAATTTGACAGATGTCTGTTTATGTACATTGTTTCACAATAGAGGATTATAAACAAGGCTTATAATTCGAATAACGATTGGGCATTAATAATAATCAGATCTTCTTCTGCTACACATGTTTTACCATACTTATATGAAAAAACCGAATGTGCAAAAAAACGTCATATAAAAAAATCCCATTACTATCGTATAATGTTGATAAAACAACTAACCATTTTCGGAGGCAATCATGCTTATCGTAACCACAGATAACATCTCCGGCAAAGATCTTGAGACCTTAGGTCTCGTCAAGGGCAACGTCGTCCAGTCCAAACACATCGGAA
>JAEEGL012408268.1_pt1 | contig 12667 bp, 5 predicted proteins | sample 9134231 | NCBI WGS metagenome assembly JAEEGL01 (sample SAMN16246548, study PRJNA631951) | gut metagenome | biome: gut microbiome; feature: rumen; material: fiber-attached | host: Bos | place: Iran: Karaj | collected 2018-10
TTGGGGATTGGGGATTGGGGATTGGGCCCAATCCCCAATCCCCAATCCCCAATCCCCAAAAATTTCAAATTATTTTTAAATTACATTTTTAAATAATAATAAACAATAATTTATATTTTATATAAAAAAGAATAATTAATTAATAAATTTTAAATTAAATCTTAAAAATTTAAAAATGTCAGTACAAAATGATACTTTTAAATTATTTAGCCATATAAATACTCTTAGAAGTCAAAATAATAATTTCCAAACAATTATAAATGCTAAAATAAAGGTTGAAGACGAAAATCAAAAAATAATATTTTTTTTTGGAAATGAATTTATAGAAGAAAAAAATATTAAAATAATATTAGAAAACAAAAAAGAGTTAAAAAAAGGAAAAAGATATTTATTAAAACCAGGAACATATAATTATACAATTATAATTAATCAAGAATTAACCAATTGTAAAAAAATGTTTTATAACTGTAAAAATATTACAGAATTAATATTTATTAATGTCAATACAAAAAATGTTACTGATATGAGTGAGATGTTTTTTAATTGTTTCTCACTTAAAAATTTAGATCTTTCAAGTTTTGATACAAAAAATGTTTATGATATGAAAGGAATGTTTTATGATTGTTCATCTTTAAATAATTTAAATATTAGTAATTTTGATACAAAAAATGTTACTAATATGAGTGAAATGTTTTCAAATTGTTCTTCTTTAAATTATTTAGATGTCAAAAATTTTGATACTGAACAAGTTAAATATATGTGTGGAATGTTTAGTAATTGTTCTTCTTTAAATTATTTAGATGTGTCTAATTTTAAAACAAACAATGTGAAAGATATGAGTTATATTTTCTCTAATTGTTCATCATTAAAATATTTAGAAACAACCCATTTTGATACAAAAAATGTTAAAAGTTTATCTTATATGTTTTGTGACTGTTTTTTATTAGATAAAATAAATGTTAGTAAATTTGATACAAAAAATGTAAATAATATGAGTCATATGTTTTCAAATTGTTCATTAATAAATGAATTAGATGTTTCTAATTTTGATACAAAAAATGTTATTGATATGAGTTTTATGTTCTATAATTGTTCAAAAATTAAAAATTTAGAACTTAATAATTTTGATACAAAAAATGTAAAAAACATGAGTTATATGTTCTCTAATTGTTCATCATTAAATTTTGTAAATCTAACTAATTTTGATACTGAAAATGTTTTAGATATGAATAATATGTTTTCTAATTGTTCATCTTTAAATAATTTAAACGTTGGTTATTTTAATACAAAAAATGTTTCTAATATGAAAGAAATGTTTTCTAATTGTTCAACTTTAAAAAATATAAATATTTCTAATTTCGATACAAAAAATGTTAAAAATATGAGTCATATGTTTTATGATTGTTCATTTTTAAATAATTTAAATTTAATTAATTTTGATACTAAAGAAGTAATTAATATGAATGGAATGTTTTATAATTGTTCATCATTAAATAATTTAAATGTTAGTTCTTTTGATACTAAAAAAGTAATAAATATGTGTTATATGTTTTTTAATTGTTCATCATTAAATTATTTAGACGTTTCTAACTTTAATACAGAAAATGTAATTGATATGAGTTATATGTTTTCTAATTGTTTATCATTAAAATATGTAGATATTTCTAATTTTAACACTAAAAATGTTAATAATATGAGTAATATGTTTTCAAATTGTTCATTATTAATTGATTTAGATGTTTCTAATTTTAATACAGAAAATGTAGTTGATATGAGTTATATGTTCTATAACTGTTCTTCTATAAATAATTTGGATGTTTCAAATTTTAATTTAACAAATATTATTGATTTAAATAATATATTTTATAATTGCTCCTCTTTAAAAAATTTATCTGTTAATTCTTATATATCAAAAATTGGTTCAAATCAAAGTGAAAGTATATCATCATCATTAAATTCTGAAAATATTTCTGATATTTCTTATAATATAAATAATAATTTATTTGGTTTCAATTTATATGATAAAAATTTTACTATTACTAAATTTGATTTAAATATTAATAATCAAAGAGACGATTATTGTACAATAATATAATAAAAATGTTTTGATTTATAATAATGAAGAATAATAATGTTTTTTGAATTAAAAATTTATAATTATTATATTTATTTAAAATAACATTATTTATTTATTTAAATTAAACAAATTATTAATAATATTGTTTAAAATATTAATAAATTATTATTTTTAATATTGAGACTTTTTCATATTAATAATGATTAATATTATTTAAAAATTAATAAATTTAATTAGTTAAATATTTATTTTTAATATTAATTTTATAAATTTGATTTTTCAAATTATATAAAATATTATTCTCTATTTTTTATAATAAAATTTTTTAATAAATAAATTAATTATAATTTTTATATTAATAAATATTTATTATTCTTCTTCAGTAAATTGTTGACTGTTTACACTTAATTTTTCAATTTGTTGTTGAATTGTATTTCTTTTGAAAAATTTACGATAGATAAAATATAAACTTCCACTAATTAATAAAATAATTACTATTATTAATAAATAAATTAAAAAATTATTTTTCGATTCTTTTTCTTCACTAGATTCAGAGCTTGAACCATCATCAATATAAACATCATAAACTCCAAAATTATAATAACATCCTTTATTGCTAGATTTAGATTTACAATAAATTGTTAAAACATAATTAGAAAATGAATTAACATCTATAATTTTATTTTTTTTTATTTGTTGATAATAATTATTTCCATCATTTAAAAATTCAATTGCAGTTTTATCTTCTAAAATACTTTCATAACTAATATTACAAATTGGATAATTCACACACTTTTCTAACCAAACATTTAATGTATTTTCTTCTTTATTTAAATTCGTAACTTTAAATTGATAATAATTATTTGTACTATCTCTAATAAGTTCACCTAATCTAAAAACTCTTATTGATAAATCAGTTAAAAAATCTTCATAATTAACCCCCAATTTTAAAGAATAAGCAGGACTTTTAGAAACTTTTTGATCGAAATTTGATAAAATTTGAATTGAATAAAATGTCATTTTTGAAGAAGTTACTGTATATTTAAAATAATCATCTCCAGAATAATCAACTCCATTATCATAAGTAAAAACAGCTCCTTTTTGTGCTTTAACTTCTTTTGTAATTGAGTTTTTATTGCTTAAAATGAATGTGAAAGTTAAATCATTTTCACTTAAAACATGAATTGCATATTTATAATTTAAATATTTTGGACAATTCAAAGTTTCAGTTGCAGTTCCATTCACATATTTATAATCAAGAGGAGATGAATATTTAGAATTATAAAAATAATCATTTATAATATCATTATTTTTTTGATAGACGGTTATATCATCTTCTTTTGAACCTGTAATTAAAATTGGTAAATATTCATCAGATAAACTTGAATAACTTTTTAAATCAATGTAATTCATTTTAAAAAATTTTGAATAAATTCCTACAACAAATTCACCATTTATTTTAATTATATATCTATTTGTTTGAGAAAAAATATATAAATCAGTATTTTCTTTATATTTATACGAATTATAATAGAAATTTCCTTCAGGTAAAGTTGTATATGTATTAGCAATAAATTCATCATCTAAATCAACTTTAAATAAAGCTTCAACAAAAATATCACATTCTCCAATACATTGATTAATTAACATTAATAAATTATTAGAAGTAAGCATACTTTTTGGAACATATAAAATAGAGCCATTATTCCAATTTGGATAAACAGTTTTTGATCCTTGAAAATTAGTCATTTTTACCATATTATTTTCTCTATAAATATTAGAAAATAATTGAACATTGAATATTAAATAATTTTTATTTCCTGAATTTTTTATATCAAAATTTAATACACCATTATCATTATTTGTTGAATAATGATGTAAAAAATGATTATTATGCTCTAATTCTATTGGAGCTTCCGTAAAATATTCAATTTCTAAATAATCTTCACTCATTAATATATCATAAGAACATCCATCGTTTTTATTATTATTGCAATAAACAACCATCACATAATTTTCATCAGGATGCAAAGTTGTTATTAATTCAGTTGGGACAGATTTTAAATATTCTCCATTTTTTCCTTCAATTTCATATAATGATTCTAATTTATCTTTATTATATGCACAAACAGGATATGTCTCACATCTTGTATAATAAACTCTTATTTTTGTGTTATTATAATTTTTATTAATTACTTTATAATTATAAAATTGATACCTTTTTTTATCTAATGTCAATTCTCCTAAAGTATAAACTCTAATTCCCCCATTTAATAAATTATCATAATAATAAACGTTTAAATATAAAGGATCAACTGCTGTATTTGAAGTTGTTTGATCTGTATTAGATATAATTTGTAAACAATAAGTAGCATTAGCATTTTTTACTTTTGTTGTTAAAACAAATTTAAATGGGCTTTTCAAAATATTTATATCTGTATAATTTAAGACTAATGATTGTTGAGGTTGAATTAAAAATTCTTTTCCATTTTCAAATTTTAAATTTAAAAAAGAATCAGACATAAATCTAAATAAATAATTATTTCCCATATTTGAATGAATAGTCAATATTTGAGACCTTTCATTATTAAAATAATCAAAAATAGAAGGAGTAGAATTTTCAAAAAGTTGTCCTATATACCAATTATTTGGGGAACCTTCATAATTTTGATATATGCTTAAATTTGTATTTTCTTTTGCTTCCAATTCTATTTTAAGCCAAATACCTGAAATAATAGTTTTATATTCACTTAAATTTACATAAGTACTTAAAAAAAAGTCATTTCGTATTGGATTATTTAATTTAACTCCATTTATTGAAACAGTTGGATGGTCTCTATCAGTAAAAATAAATAAACTCATATCTAATCTAAAATATTTTGAATAATAAGTAATTTTTCCACTTTCAGGAACTTTAAATGTTCCATAAAAAAATCCTTCGTAATAATCACTTATGTTGTCTACTAACCAATTATCTAAAGTTATATTACATGTTTTTACGCAAGCAACGTCCATATATAATTTTTTATTATGATATGTTTCATAGGGAATATATACTGCATTTTGAATTTCAGTATCTCCATAAATAATAGTTGATTTATCTTCATTATATACTTTTAATCGTATAGGTCCTTCTGTATCATTATAATACCTTGCATATATTGCAATATATTGGTTTGTTACATTATCTGCGGCTATAAAATTTATTGTTCCTGTATTTAATTCTTCATTTTTAAAATGTCTATACAAACTTTGAGTATCATAAATAGTATATAAAATATCTGTTGTTAATGGTCTTATTTCTCCCATTTTTTCGAAAATAAAATTATACATAGGATATTTATAATAATCATTTCCACTTATAAAAACTATATCAAAAAAATAATATTCAGTTTGATATGTTTCAAGAAAATGTTGAAATGTTAAAATCAAATAATCATCTGTTACATTTGAAAATTTTTCAATATAAAATGGTTTAATAATTTGAGGATTTACATTATCCATAAAATTATATAAACCATAATACCAAAAATTCCAATCTAATCTATAAATTTTAAAATAATAATCTCCTTTTAATACAGTATAATTTCCAGTAATTTTAGAAATTTCTTTAACAGTAGGAACATTCACAAGTAAATAGCTTTTTTTCATATCATCATCTTGATCATCTAAATAAGTTACCTCTCCTTTTATATCATAATCATATATATCTTCTCCTTCTTCATAATATTCATGATATATTGTATAATCTTCTAGTAATAATTGATAATAATCAGGGAAAGCAATAGTCACACTTTTTTCATTATAAACAGTAAAATTAACAGTTTCATTTAGTTCTAATTTTGAAATATCTAATTGAAAAACTTTTCTTCCTAATACTGTTTTAGTATAAGAATCACTTATAAAAACAGGATATCTTCCAGTTGATGTATCATTTTCAATTTTATATTTTAAATTCTCTGACCTTGGAGAAAATTCAATGAATAAATATTTTTGACTTAAATATTCTCTAGGAAATCTATAAGTAGCATTATATAATTTTCCTTCTTCTTCAAAAATATGATTAGATATATAATCATTAGCTGATGGTTGAATGTTATTACTATATAAATAACTTGACCAAACTTCAACCCATAAATCTTTATATTCAAAACATTCTGGATGACTTGATATATCCACTTTAATAACAATAAACTTAGTATTGCTTTGGATATTAGTTACATTGTTAATTGAAAAGAAAATACTACCATATTCTAATTCACTGTCATAAATTCCTGGAATATTAAAATTTGTATCAGAAAAATTTACTGATTTTTCTCTATAATATTCTTCATCTGACATTACTGTTCCATTTACTATTATTGGATTATTAAATAAGGCTATTCGGTTATATGATTGAGGCATTAATCTTTCTTCACAGGTTTTGAAATTATTTGAATAGCCCATGTCAAAAGAAATTCCATATCCATTTTGGGAAATTTCATATGGTAAAGCAATAAAAAATGGAACTGAAGAAGGTTCAAATTTTACGGTATCGTTTAATTTAATTTCAAATATATTTTCATTTGTGTCTGATAAATATGAAGAATTTAGTTTATGTAAAAAAACATATAAAAAAGTATTTAAGAATATAATAGATGAAAAATATTTCATATAAATATAATTTTTTTTTTGAATGATTTAAATTTGATAAAATTAAATATAAAATAATTTATTTATATATTCCAATAAATGAATTAATAAAAATGTTTAAAATTATTTAATTTAATTATAAAATTATTAATTATCATATATGAAATCAAAAAAATAAATTTATTTTAAATTCAATTTTATCAATAAAATTATAATTAAACTATTATTTTAAATATTAAATTTTAAAAATTTTTTTTCAAATATTTATTTATTTTTCTAATAATTGTACAAAAAATGTTAAAAATATGTTCAAAAATTGTTTTAATTTAAATGAAATTAATTTGACAATGTTTGATATATCAAATGTAAAAAATATAAAAATATTTTTGAACTTTGCCCTAATTTAAAAACAATAAAAGTTAACGAACTATTTAAAAACGATTTTTATAATATTATAAATAATAAAAACATTAATATTATTTAATAATAGCATATTTTAATAAATTATTTAAAAATAAAAAATCTACAAAATAATAAAAATTAAATAATATTAAATTAATTAAATAAAAATTATAATGCATATTTTTCAAATAAATAACCTAAATAAAATGTCACTTAATGACCAAACATTAGATGACTTAGAAAATTTATCATATCCAACAGATTATGACGACGGAAAAAGACATTCATCAGTGAACTCAATTCAATTATTAAGCGACAGTGATGACAAACTTTCATACATAAGCGAAAAAAAGAAAATAAATAACAGTGCAGTAACAAACAACATTATTAATGAAATATTTAATTGTAATATGATTTTAATTCCTATGGTATTTAAATTAATAGGAATCATTCCAGCAATAATATTTTTTCATATTGTTTATTTCATTGAAATTCGTGCTTTGCGATCTGCTTTAAAATGTAAAGACATTACAAAAAATTATGGATGTGAAATTTATGCAAGAATTTGTTTTGGTCCAAAAGGAAAACAATTAGTAAAAATTTTATATATAATGCGAAGATATTTATTATGTGTTTTATATTTAACAATTATTGGTAGAATAATTTATAATATGGTTATTTTTTTATTGCCTAGAAGTAAAATAAAATATAAAATATTTTTTTATGATAAAACTTACACTTTTATTTTTTTTTTATTTTCTTTGCCTTTTAATTTTAAATATAACATTTCAGTGAATAGAATGTTTAATTTGAAGATTTTTTTTTATATAATTTTTATTTTAATTTTGGTTTATTTGTTGATTGATAAAGCAATTCATCATAAATTATTATTTCCTAGTAAAAAATTATTATTCGGTGATTTTTGTTATGAAAATTACATTTATGGTTTTAGTATAATTTTATTTTTTATGACGTTTCAAAAAATAATTTTTGAAGTTTATGTTTTAATGAAAAGTAGAAAAAATAAAAATATGATTAAATCAACAAAAAAAGGTTTGTTAATTTCAATTTACATGTTTATTTTTTTAGGAACTTTATTTACAATAACTTTGAATGGAAGTTATGAAACTTATACAGAATTTTTATTTAAAGAAATAACCGGAATAAATAAACTTTTATACAAAGTTTTTTTAGCGAGTATTTTATCAACAGTTTTAATATTTTTTATATTTAGTTATTTTAATAATTTTGTTCGATTAAGAAAACAATTTTATTCTTTATTTTTATATAGAAAAAAACATGAATTATTTGAATATAAAACAACGAAAGAATTTACAGAAATTAAAATGGAAAATGTTAAAATGAAGCATGAAAAAATAAAATTAAGTTTTTGTGATAAAATTTTTGTTACATTTTTAATGATAATTTTTATTAGTATTATGATAAATTATTCAAATAAAATTATAGTTTTAATTACATTTTTTGGGGCATTTTCTTCAAATATAATAATATTATTTTTACCAACTTCGTATTTAATAATATTAAATAATGTTAAAATTTTTAGTAAAGAAATGATAGTTGAAAAAATAATAATGTTGATTGGATTATTTATTTTATGTTTTATTATTTATATTTATATTACATTTATGGTAAATAAATTTATTTAATAAATTTATTATTATTTAAAATTTAATTATTTAATTTATTTTTTTAATATGAACGAAATTGAAAATGAAATAAAAAAATTTGAAAATATTATGAATGAAAATGATTCTTATCAATTTTATTTAAAAGCGAAAATTTTAATGCCGAAATTTATAAAAAAAAATTCAGAACAAAAAATTTTTATTTTTTTAGATTTTTTAATTTCTCATTTAATTTCAGTTAATGATTACGAATCTGCTTTAAATTTATTAGAACTTAGTTTAAATTTATTTGAAAAATATCATTTAAACATTAACGAAAAAGAAAATTTTGTTAAAAATTATCATAATTTATTTAAAAAATTTCCTATTAAAAATTGTGATAAATCTCGATTTAAAATAAATTTTTTAATTTTTTGTGATAAAAATAAAATAAATGAAGAAATTTATGAAAAAGAAAATATTTTTTATGATTATGCAAATGATTCAATAGAAAATTTTCATTATATTATGGGCTATAGATTTTCAATGAAAATAAAAAATGTTGATTTTTTAGTTAAAGAAATTGAATATTTAAAAAAAGATGAATTATTTAAAATTTCAGAAATTGAAATTTTTTATTTTATTTCTCGCACATGTTTAGAATTTTTAATGAATAAAGATAATAAAATTGCTAATGATTTTATTGAGAAATTTATTAATAAAGATTTAAATAAAAATCATCCGATTTTAAATTTTGTTTTTTTGTTGATTAAATTGTTAGAAATTAAAGAAATTTCTTATGAAAATTTTAAAAAATTTGTTGATTTTTATCAAAAAATTATTGATAAAGATAAAAAATTAAAATCATATTTAGATCAAATTAGTAAAAATTATTTTAATAAAAATTTATATTTTAATAATCCTTTTGCTAATTTTAATTTTTTCAATATGATAAGAATGTTTTCAGGCGGAAATTCATAAGAAATTAAATAATTAAAGTTATTATTATTAAAAAAATAAATTATTTTTAATTTAAACATAATAAAATTAATAATAATATTTATAAATATTAAAAAAAATTTTTTTTTTTGATTGAAAAAATTTTTTATAAATAATTGTACAAAATTTTATAATTTATTATAATTAATAATATTATTTTAAAATTATAATTATAAAAATTATTTTTCATCGAATGATTTAAATAAAATGAATATTTAAAATTAATATTATCAATTTAAATATTTTAATTAATAATATTATTATATTATAATTAAATTTATATTAGAGATAAAAAAATATTACTAATAAATTTTCAAACTATATTCAAATATTAATAAATTTTTAAATAAACATAATAAAAAAAAAAATGAATAATTATACTTTTAAATTTAAAATTAACAATCCTTCTTCCGAAGAGCGTAAATCAACTTTTGAGAAAATAAAAAATGCTTATCCAAATAAATTACCAATAATATGTGAAAAGCATCCAGAAGAAAATGAATTAGAAGAATTAACAACCTCAAAATTTATATTTCCAGATAATTTAACATTATTTGATTTTAAAATAATGATTCAAAAAAAATTTAAAAATCTAATTTTCATAGACCTATTTCATAACAATGAAATTTTAGAAAATATGCCAATGAAAGAAGTATTTGAAAAATACAAAGATCCAGAAGATAATTTTATTTATGTTTTTTATAAAAAAATACAAATTAATATAAATAAATTCAAATTTAAAGATGATAATTTACTTAAAGATAGAATTGAAACTTTTAAAAGTTTGTCTAAAAAATATCCAAATAAAATTCTAATCATATGCGAAAAAGATCCTGATTGTGATGAAATAAAAGAATTAGATAAAACAAAATATATAATATCAAAAGAATGCAAAATAATTCAATTTTTATTGTTATTACAACATAAAATAAATTTTTCATGTAAAATTTGTATAAAAATAAACGATGAAATAATTGATGAAAATGAAATTTTGAATAATATTTATGAAAAATATAAAGATAAAGAAGATAATTTTTTATATTGTTTTTATTCAAAAAAAACTTCAAATTCTCAATCAAATTCATATTCAAATTCAAAATCAAATTCAAAATCAAATTCATATTCAAATTCAAAATCAAATTCTCTATTAAATTCATTTGAAGATGAATCAGAAAATTATGAATTTCAATATAAAAAAAATACAACACTTGAAGAAAGAAAAGAAACTTATAAAATATTAATTAAAAATTTCCCAGATAAAATTCCTGTTATTTGTGAAAAACATCCAAAAAGTAAATTAAAACAATTAGATAAATCAAAATATTTAATTAATAATAAAATGACTTTAAATGAATTTAAATTAGAAATTGAAAAAAAATTTCCAAAAAAAACTGAAATTTTTATTTTTATTAAAGATAAATTTATAAATTCTAATTTATTAATGAAAGATTTGTATAATAAATATAAAGATGAAGAAGATAATTTTCTTTATTGTTTCTATTCAGAAACTGATGATTTTTCTACTAAATTTAATGATAATAATGAAGAAAAAAACAATAATGATGATGATAATGAAAGTTATGAATATGATGATGAAAATAATAGTTTTGAATATAAAGATGATGATGATGATGATTAAATAAAATTTATTTAAAATTTATAAATATAAATAAAAAAACTTTAAAAAAAATCTTTAAAAAAATTTAAATTTATAATTTTAAATAAAATATTAATTAAAAAAATTTTATTCTAATGAATATTCAAATGTTTGTTGATTAATATCAAATTTAGTTTTATTACTATCGATTAATTTTAAATTTTCTTCGTATTCATTTTTTGATTTTTCATCGAAATTTTTAATAACAACTTTACATTTAAATTTAATTTCATCAATTGTAACAAAAGGTTTAATAATTTGATTTTTAAAAATATCAAAATCAATTTCATTTAAATTAACTGAATTTGTAAAAGAAATTTTAATAAAATTCGTTTCAATTTCGAAATTATTCAAATCACACAAAGTTAAATAATTTAAATTTTCTAAAACAGAAAAATTTGGAGAAACATTAAAAAAAAATTTTTTTTTATTATAAAAATTTTTAATTTCATTAATTTTTATAAATAATTTTTTTATAATTTCATTTTCTGATTCAAAATTTTCGCTTAAATTTGTTATTTTTAAAACGTCATTTTCTTGAAAATCAAAATCGTAAATAAATAAATCTAAATCAATAATATTTTCATTATCAAAATTAATATCGAAATTATTTGTTGTTAATTTTTGATATTTTTTATTAATTAATTTTATTTTATTGCAAATTATTTTTTTCATTGTGATTAAATTTATATTTTTTTCTATCGAAATTGAATAAATTTTGTCTTCAAATAAAAAATTCAATTTCAAAAACTCTTTTTTTGGCTTTAAATTTACATATTCTAAATCAAAAATTTCTTTTTCTTTTTTAAATTTTTGATAAAATTTCTTAAATTTCTTAAATTCAAGAAATTCTAAATAAATTTTTTCATCTTCGTCAATTTCTTTTTCAAAATTAATATTATCTCCATTTCCAAAAAAAATAGATTTATAATTTTCGTTATTATTTTTAAATATTGAATAATTATTATCGTAATTAGCATTATTATTAATACCAAATAAATTATTATTATTATTATTATTACCAAATAAATTATTATTATTATTATTACCAAATAAATTATTATTATTATTAATATTTTCACCTCTAATAAATATTCTATTATTGTTGTTGTTATTATCAAATAGGTAATTATTGTTATTATTATTACCAAATGAATTATTATTATTGTTATTATTATTACCAAATAAATTATTATTATTATTACCAAATGAATAAATATTATCGTTATTATTAATACCAAATAAACAATTATTATTATTATTATTATTATTAAA
>JAEEGL016473920.1_pt1 | contig 12667 bp, 12 predicted proteins | sample 9134231 | NCBI WGS metagenome assembly JAEEGL01 (sample SAMN16246548, study PRJNA631951) | gut metagenome | biome: gut microbiome; feature: rumen; material: fiber-attached | host: Bos | place: Iran: Karaj | collected 2018-10
GCCGTTCCAAAAAGCACAAATACATCTGAAACATTTATGGAGTTGGTTCCGTTATATCTGTTAGCCGCTGATAATATCTGTTTTGTCCTTGCCATAAGCTCAATGACCGCAACATTGGCGAGAAAAGAACTGTCCTTGATGGTAGTGATTACCTGGCTCAGCAACGAAGGTACTATCGCCCTGAAAGCCTGTGGAAGTACGATATACCACATGATCTGTACCATGCTGAATCCCTGCGACTGGCCCGCTTCTATCTGTCCATGAGCAACTGAATTAAGTCCTCCTCTGACAATCTCAGCGATAACGCTTGAAGTATACAAAATGAGTGCAACAGAAGCCTTAAACAGAAGCTTGTTATTTACTGATGAGAGCCCGAACATCTGCCGATCCACGAATCCCGGAGCCGGACAAAACACAACACAGATGAAGATCCAGAACAGAAGCGGAGTGTTCCTGAAAAGCTCTATGTAAATAACAGACAGCGCCTTAAACAGTCTTGTTCTACTTGTAATACAGTAGTTTCTTAGCAGTGCCAGAACCGTTCCCAGCATTATGCTGACGATTACCGCCACAACAGAGATTATCAGTGTGAAAAGAACTCCCTGAAGAATAAAAGATATTATCGCCGGATTTTTCAGCATTGAAAGGCTGTTTCCAAGTGTACTCATGTCATGCCTCCTTAGGTGAACCTGCCTGGAACACCCTCTGCTCCCTCTTCTTTAATGAAGTCTCCCACATTGATGCAAATGAAGACAGCGGGAAGCAGATTATAAAGAATATTGCTCCGCAGACTATATACGCAGGAGCATATGAACCACCGGTGTTTTCGCCGGTAACAAAGCTGTAGGTCAGCGATAAAAGGTCTGCTCCTCCGACAATGTACAGACAGGAAGTGTTTTTTATCATATTCACTATCACGTTTGTCATTGGCGGAAGGATAACCTTTATGCTCTGGGGAAGGATAATGTAGTACATAAGGCCAACATATCCGAACCCCTGTGATCTGGCTGCCTCAAACTGTCCCTTTGGAACTGATTCGATGCCTGCTCTTATAACCTCTGCCATATAAGCTCCGGTATATATGCCCAGCGCAAGGATTCCTGTAACGATTATTCCAGGACTATGCCCTGAAAAAGCCAGCGCATAATACAGAAAACACATCTGCAAAAGGACCGGTGTGTTTTGGATCACCTCCACATAGACTCTGCTGATAGACTTTAAGATCTTCTTCCCGCTGGTTGCCATGAGACCAAATATGATTCCCAATACTAGCGCGATCAAAAGAGCTATAGCAGCGGTTTTAAGCGTATTCAAAAGCCCCAGGAGAAAAGTCCCCTTATAAACCCATATTTTGTTCCATGCCCTTGGTGAAAAAAGTCCTGACATCACCGGTCCTCCAAATTCCTATTTCTTTTTTATTTATTCCAGACCATTATCGGCAATGAGCTTTTTAATGGTTCCGTCTGCAAAGCTGTCATTTACAAGCTGTTCAGCAACTTCTGACATGCCTGAGCCCTTCGTTGTGGCAATACCGTAATTCTGAGGTGCAAATTCAGCATCGATATATGATCTTCCCTCAGTCTTGTAGATAGCAAGGATTGACTTGTCCACGCAGAATGCCTCAACTTCTCCGGCACTTAATGCGGTCGATATTGTTGGATAGTCGTCATACTGCTGGAACTTTACTCCGTCAGTCCATGTAGCAGGATCAAAGCTCTCCTCATCAAATCCGTCTCCTGTTAAAACACCCTGCTCGATCATTGCTTTTACAAGTGATTTGGCTGAAGTTGAACCGGATGATACACCAACTGTTGCACCTTTAAGATCTTCCAGTGTCTTGATGCCCTTTGAGTCCTCAACAAGGACACTTACGTAATCTGTGTAATAAGGTGTAGTAAAATCCCAGCTCTCTTTTCTCTCATCAGTGATGGTGAAAGTAGCAAGGACGCAGTCAATATCTCCTGAGTCAAGAAGCTCTGTTCTTGTAGCAGCGGTAACTGCTGTAAACTCAACATCGACTCCAAGCTTCTTAGCGAGTGCCCTGGCCAGCTCGATCTCCATTCCCGAGTACTCTCCTGTTAATGGATCCTCGTAGCCAAAGCCGATTACTGCATTCTTTACTCCGACTCTTAAGACACCCCTGTCGATAACTGCCTGTACATCTTCGGGGTAGGCTGCGCTTTCTTCTTTTTGTGCACCTGCAACCTCAGAGGGTTCTGCAGCCTCCGCAGGAGCTTCAGCACTCTGTTCTGCGCTGCCACAGGCTGCTAACATCAGCCCCATCGCTCCCGCTACCATTGCACTCAATGACCTTTTCCAAATTTTCTTCATAATTATTTCCTCCTCCTGATAATCTATAGCCAGTACAATTTTATATATGCACGTGACCTGCTACCTGATGATCTTTCCCAGGAACTGCTTAACCCTCTCACTTTCCGGGTTGTTAAAAAAGTGTTCCGGTGTCCCTGATTCAATGATCTGTCCATCTGCCATGAAAACAACTCTGTCTGCCACCTGGCGGGCAAAGCCCATTTCGTGTGTAACCACCACCATTGTGATATTCTCTTTAGCCAGCTTGATCATTACATCCAGAACCTCCTGTATAGTCTCCGGATCAAGTGCTGACGTAGGTTCGTCAAAAAGAATTATCTTGCTTTGGGAACACAGTGCCCTGGCTATGGCAATTCTTTGCTGTTGTCCTCCTGAGAGTGTCGTTGGATACACATTTGCCTTATCCTTAAGTCCAACAATATCCAGATAGTGATATGCCAGTTTTTCAGCTTCATTTTTGGATTTATGATGAAGCTTCATCGGTGCAAGAGTCAGATTCTTTAAGACTGTCATATGGGGATACAGGTTAAACTGCTGGAATACCATTGATGTCAGATCTCTTACGACCTTGGTCTTATTCTTTGTTGTCAGTTCTGTGCCATCTATATACACATGCCCGCTGCTGGGAGTCTCCAGAAAATTCATGCATCTTACTGTGGTTGATTTCCCAGAACCTGAAGGGCCAATGATAACAAGTTTTTCACCCTCCTCCACTTCCAGATTCACGTCTTTTAATACATGAAGATCTCCAAAATTCTTATTAACATTTTCGAGCTTGATCATTGCCATTGGTTTTGCCTCTTCCTGGATGCAAAATGGCGCCCCGGTATAAAAACCGAAGCGCCATTGCTCCATGTGTCTTATAGGATTGGTAAGTGAAATGAAAAAGAAAGAAAAAAAGACGTTCTGAAACACCAAGTGATTCAAAACGCCTTTGTTTGTATACAAGTATACGGATATCAAGTCTTTCTGGCAATTGTCATTTTTCTACAAAGATTTATGCACATTGCTCTATATCTATGTATATTAGTCCTATTTATTGCTCCAGATCCTGTAGCCACATGGCCACTGATGCATCACTGGGCATGCGCCAGTCACCTCGGGGAGACAGTGTGACTGATCCCACCTTAGGTCCATCCGGAAGGCAACTTCTCTTGAACTGCTGTGAGAAGAAGCGTTTAAAAAAGTTTCTACCGGCCGCTACCATCTCGTCATATTCCAGCTCAGGATATGCCTTCAGGGCATAAGCCACTGACCGGGAGGGCTCAAAACCATACCTTAATGTGTAATAAAGAAAGAAGTCATTAAGATCGTATTTTCCTATCTTCTCTTCTGTCATCTGGGCGATCTGGCCATCCTTATTAGGCGTCAGTTCTGGTGTTATGGGAGTATCGCATATTGACAGGAGCACCTCTTTTAACTCATCATTGCCACACATATACGCGTAGGTGCTGCATATGAATTTCACCAAAGTCTTGGGAACAGAAGCGTTCACTGCATACATGGACATGTGGTCACCGTTGTATGTGCACCACCCTAGTGCCAGTTCTGAAAGATCCCCAGTTCCCACCACCAGTCCGTTCTTCATGTTGGCGGCATCCATAAGTATATAAGTCCGCATTCTTGCTTGTGCATTTTCATAGGTGACATCTCCTTCTCCCTGATAGGTCTGCTCGTGTCCCAGTTCTTTCAGATGAAGGACCACGCCTTCTCCAATAGGAACCTCATGGATCTCATCTGCAAGAAGCTTCATCAGATGATTGGCGTTATCATATGTCAGCTCAGAAGTGTTTCCCTTATTAGGCAGCGTGTAGGCAATGATCCTTATATCCGGTATGATCTTTTTTGCCTCCGCACACACAATAAGAGCCAGCGTAGAATCAAGGCCTCCGGATACACCGATAACAAGATTTTTTATGCCTGTAGCACGAACTCTTGTTGCGAGACCATTTGCCTGAATCTGAAGGATCCTGCGGCACCTGCTGTCTCTGGCCGCGTTGTCAGCCGGAACAAAGGGCTTACGGGCAATGGGATAGTCATAGCGTTTGAGTATATCTGCCATCTTGGCAATACTACATTCTGACGATCCAATTGCCTTCATATTTACCTGGATTCTTCTGTATGAACAAGCTACTGAATTCTCAAATGTGTTCTGGCGCCTTCTGTCATGCATTATACTTCCCAGGTCCACAAAGGCAGTTTCTACATTAGGATATTCCGGGAAGATGGACTCCGCCATGATGTTTCCACTCTGGGCAATTATGGAATGTCCGGAAAATACCATATCCGTGCTGCTTTCATAAGTCCCGGAAGCAGCATAGATATATGCGCAGTAACAGGCTCCGCTCTGCTGTGAAACAAGCTGCCTTCTATACTCCTGCTTACCAATAAGCTCATCCGAAGCGGAAAGATTTGCGATTATATTTGCTCCGGCAAGAGCTGCGTGTGTACTGGGCTTATCCGGAATCCAAAGATCCTCACATATCTCCACTCCCAATACAGCACCTGTTACCGGGTCTTCTGCCAATATGTCTGTTCCAAAAGGAACTTCCTCTCCATTGAGAATAATAGTTTCACCTTTTATGTCTTTCCCGGTGGCAAACCAGCGTGCCTCATAAAACTCAGAATAATTTGGTATATAGGTCTTTGGAATAAGCGCCTTGACGGAGCCATCAGCAATTATTGCCGCACAGTTATACAGGTTATTTTTATAACGGACAGGCACTCCCACTATGACAGTATTTCCGCTCTCCTCGGTCTCTTTTGCAATATAAATCAGTGCATCTTCTGATATCTGCAAGAGAAGATCGCTCTGAAACAGATCCCCACAGGTATATCCTGTCAGCGACAGTTCCGGAAAGACTATTACACCACAGTCATTCATATCTCTTATTGCTGAAACAATCTGCTCAGCGTTGTAATCAACATCTCCTACTCTTACCTCAGGCACAACAGTAGCAACCTGTATTATGCGATTTAACATCACTTAAACACCTCCAAAAAAATAAGCAAAGATGCCCTAAACTTAAGCACCTTTGCTTTTCTTTATCTATAATAACACAAATTTTATTATTTTACCTTTGAAAAAAGCCACTCCTTAACCTGGTTGTCCCGGCCTGCCTGAACCCAGCTGCAATGCGGGTTTATTCCATAGGTTTCCTTCATGGCTCCGGGGTTATACTCAGTGTAGTGAATATCTGGATGGAGGTCTTTTAATACTTCATACAGGTCTCTGGAGCCCAGGTGGGCCATGCTTCCATCGCTGGACTTATAGGAGGCTTTTACTATCTGATCATCGGCGGCATGAAGCAGCCACAGAGGTGTCCTTGTAAGAGCCTTCAGATCCTCTTTTCCTGTGGCGCCGCAGATTGAAACTGCAGCTGCAAAAATCTCCGGGTGATACTTGATGATCCCCAGGGTTCCCACACCTCCGGCGCTGTAGCCATAGATATACAGCCTGTGGGGATCTATGTTTGTATACCGGGTCATCAGCTCTTTTACCAATGAGACGACCCTGCTGCCGTCCAGAAAGCCAGACCAGTGTCTTCCGCGATTGCACTGAGGAGCCAGTACAAAACAGGGATGTTCCTTCTGCCACTCATCCCGCGCAAAGACCGTTCCGATGTCATGCAGGGTAAGCTGCAGCTCATTGTCTTTTCCATAGGCATCCGCTCCGTGAAGATACACGACCAGAGGACACTCAGGCGAGGCGTCAGGCACAAAAAGCCTGTATGGCAATTCCCCGGAATAGTCATAGGTTGCATATGTGAACTTGTCACAGATAGCCATGTTCTCGGGAGATGGCTCATCCCAATCAGGTGGCAGTTTCATTTATTCTTCCTTCACTTCAACATTATTTTATGACCTGAATCTCCGCAATGGAAATGTAGTCGTAAAACTCCTGGGGGATAGATTTCCCTTATATCAATACCTCTTCTCCGGAATGGACGTATTCCAGCTGATCACCCATGATCTTCTTCATCTCTTCAAATGCGGGAACTCCGGTGCAATGGCAGGTATAGAACTTTGTGCGATACTCACTAAGCTCTTTTGCAATGTCCTGTACTTCCTTAAGCTCATTCTCACGGTATTCGCGCTTTAACATCAGGTGGAAGCCGCTGATAACCACATCCGGAAGATCTCCATATTTATCTTTATATGCATCAAGGATACTCAGGATGCCATTGTGGGCGCAGCCGGACATTAAAACGGTGAGGCTGTTGTCTTTTACCACAAGAAAATGCTCATGGGCAAAGTCATCGGGAATAAACTCATCTCCGGTCCTGATCAGCAGGCGCTTGTTGGTAAAGGGCAGCATATGGGTCCTGGTCTTGATGGTAAAAAGCTCCAGCTCATCATCTATCACATGATCGCCTTGAATCAGTTTCACCTGGGGAAGCTTAAGGATATCCTTGTCTATCCCAATGTATCGATAGCGATCACCAACTGCATGTTTTCCGTCATCGGCGTAGTATTCTCCGCCTGCTGCCTTCTGCATATAAATGGTAGCGTGGTCATTGATCCCGGCAAAAGACATTATCCCGCCGGAGTGATCGTAATGGCCATGGCTTAGTACGACACTCTCAACTGCTGATAGATCAATTCCCAGCCTCTCTGCATTTCTAATGGAATTATCTGTCTGGCCAAGATCCAGTAATGCTTTATGTTTTGATGTTTCAATGTAGAAGGACAGTCCATGCTCATATTCACAGCCGGATCTGCCTTCGGTATTTTCGATAAGGTTTACTATTTTCATAATGTCTTTTCCCGCCTTATGTCGGTGGTCACATCCCGGATGACTGTAGAAGCAACGCAATGATCCAGATATAACAGATGGTTTTAGGTATCATCATCATTCCAAGCATGGGCTTTTTCCTTGCGCCAAGCACAACAATCATGTAGCACACAAAGCTCACCGTCACCAGCACAGCCAGCAACCACTCCTGATACCATGTGATCAGGTAACAGACAGTGATCACGCCCATGATGACAAATGGAACATTTCTGTATATGCCCCATTTTGTCTCCTGGTCCTTAGAAAACCAGTGGTTCTGGGGGAACATGCAGAGAATGATGCGGATTATCGCCAGTACATTCAGTATCAGATATAGGTTGAACTTCTCAGGCATAACCGAGCTGACATCATACTTTCCGTGTTTTACAGACAGCGCTGCATAAAAGAAGATATAAAAAACCGTCATGGTAATTGAGGATATAAGATTTCCCAATCCCAGCCAGAAATCTCTTTTCTTCTGAACTTTCTTGTCTGTGGTTTCGCCCCGGAAGTTATAAATGATCCTTGGGATCAGGTGGAAGGCATCTCCGCCCCCAAGAAGGAAGGTCATGACCGCGCAGATCCTAAAAAACAGATTGCCGGTACTTACTGTCCTGGAAGTAAATATGATACCTGCGATAAGTGCAAATGTGAGATACCCTATGCAAAAGACATTTTCGCCCATCCTCATTCCGAATGGTTTTTCTTTGGGTTTTCTTTCTGTGTCTACACTACTCATTGATTACGTCCGCCTTTGATCTTCTCTTTACTGGTGTATTCCCAGTTCCTCACAGAGGGCATCATATCTTTTCTGCTCTTTTTCCTTAACGGGTTTGGAACTGTCCTTGAAGCAATGGTCAAAAACATCTGCATCCTTTAAGAGTTCATCCATCGGACTGTCAACTGCAGCCTTATCATCATGATGGTAAATGGCCGAGCAGATTATGTCAGTCTCTTCAGGTGTGGTAAGCTCCAGCTTGCCGAGTATCTTTCTTGCGAGCTCGGCGCCAAGATGCGCATGGTCATCATAAGATCCGGTCTTGTAAGCATGCATATCGTGAAGCATTCCCGCCATACCTGCCAGCTCAGGATCAAGTCCCCTCCTTTTCGCAAGCATCTGCGCCGCCAAAGACACGCCGTAGAGATGGGCCGTTGCACTTATCCGCTTATCATCATCATCAATTTTGTTTAACTTTTTGTCCACGTACGCTCTAAGATCTTTTAATCTGCTCACTTGCTAACCCTCCTCAGATAGTAGTCTTTTTCCCACTCTGTTCTTAAGCTGCGATTTCTGTATCTTTATCCCCCTCATACCCCCAGCTCCTTTAGTCCTCTCCTACCAGATGCACCGTCATCGGTTCATGTCCTACTGCCGGCAGGAACTTATCAAAGATGTCGACTGTCCTGATCTTCAGGCTCGATGTGCACACGCAGGGGTGGCAGCCAAAGAACTCAGCAGTTTTAAGGTCCTCATCAACAAGAAGCTGCACTTCATGATTCTTATCGTTCATCAGTCCCATCACGCTTACAGCTCCGGGTTCAATATCCAGATATTTCAGCATATCCTCTGCTTCGGCAAAAGAGAGCCTGGCTGAGTTGATCTGACTGGAGAGCTCTTTTGTCTTGAACTTCTTATCTCCAGGCATGAGCAGCAGATAGAACCTTGTCTTCTGACGGTTGCACAGAAAAAGATTCTTGCACATCAGTGTTCCCAGGGCCTTATCAACTTCTTCGCAGGCTTCCATTGTAGTGGCCGGATCGTGATCCACTCTTTTATAATCTATTCCCAGGTTATCAAGGTAGTCGTATACTCTGACTTCTCTGGGCAGCCTCCCTTCACTGCTTTGGGGCCTTCCGTCAAGCAATTCCATTTTCACAGCTTTACATTTCCTTTCTATGCAAACTTCCTATTCTCACATTTTACCGCAGTTCTTGCCCAAGCGCCATCTTGACGGTTCATTATTTCGATCATAATCTCACAAAAAACAGACCCAATCCGCCGCACGGATCAAGGTCTGTTTTGCACTCTTTATTATTTTCCAAACAGCATATCCGCTGTTTTCTCCAGTTCACGCCTCTCCTGAGTGTCATCGTAGGATCTTTCCCTGTCATCGATGCCCTTTACCACGTCTATTGAAAACAGTCCGTCCTTATTACAGTAAAAGAATATTTTCTTTACTCCGGATATCTTAAAACGTGCCTCGGCGTTTCCTTCTGGATAGAGCTTCACCATCTGGATGCTGTCCGATGATGTGGCTGCGATAAACGAAATGTAATGACGCTTTGTCATCTCATGGTCGATCCTGACGTAATACTCATCCTCAACGCGCTCAATGAATATCATATGGTTCTCATCTGTGCTTTCTGCCTCTGCCGGAAGGAGCTGTACTCCGTGGCACTGTATGACAGCTTCACCCATGGCATGTACTGCATTGCCGCAGATGGGACAGACATAAAACCTGGATCGCATCATATTGGCGGAAACATTTTCATTCTTTATCCTGTTTCCTGAGATCAGCTCCGTGACAGAAATCTGAAAGGCATCAGCGATAGGCTCTAAAAGAGCTATATCCGGGTATCCCTTTCCGGTCTCCCATTTACTGACTGTTTTATCTGTTACTCCGAGATGATCAGCAAGCTGAAGCTGCGTCATATTCTTTTGCTTGCGCATTTCTTTTATCACTTCGCCTGTTACATACTGGTTCATAATTTTCCTCCTCATCATTTCATTTTTTGTTTCTAATGAAATGATATATCAGAGTTTTTCTATTAACCATCCACGTAAAGTAGAGTGGCGAATCCTGCAACACTGAAATTTCCAGCAGCTTAAGCTGCATCCGGTCTTTCCTCTTTCATAAGGTCAAAGTCCATATCGCTAAGGGCAATGATTACCATAAATACAATGGCTGCTATTCCACAGCCTGCGATAAGAACTGCAGGACTGATGCGGGTTGTTGCGATGCTTACAAGAATTGAAGCCAGTGGCATTGCAGCTGTAGAGGTTGCTCCCATTACTGCGCCGGCTCTTGCAAGATAATCCTTGCGGCAGTATTTAACGAACTGAATGCTGACAAGAGAACCCATGACTGATGCAGCTGAAGCCATCATGAAATAACAAATCCCTGCCAAAAGATATCCCGGAAGAACCATACCGTATAGAAATCTTCCCAAAGACAGCAGGTATAAAAAGCCGCCCATGATTGTTCCAAAGATAAAAACTATCTTCTTGGGAGCCATCTTTTCCATGATCACAGGAGTTAAAGCTGAACCGAGGATACCGCCAAGAGAAGCAGCCATGCCCATTGCACTGAGAAGTCCGCTTCCAAGTCCAAAGACGTCTTCTGCAATAGGGGCCTGCAATGAGTTAAGTGGAACCAGCAGGAAGTTAATGAAAATTGCCATAATGCCAAAGTTCACTATGACGCGATTGCTGATGACATATTTAAAGCCATCCTTAAGCATTGAAAGATATGATGTTCGCTCTACACTCATAGTTTCGTCTGTCTTCTCAGTCTCTTCAGCCATGGTCCTTATTGAAAGAACAAATGCTGCCGCAGCAAAGAAAGTGATCACATCTATGATCATTGCTGTCTGCACGCCAAGCCTGGCTATGATGATTCCTGCAACGCCTGTTCCCACAAGCTGTACTGCACTTGAAAGGCTTGAGTTAAGGCTCATGGCATGTGCCAGGTTTTCCTTTTTAACAATCTGTGGTACAAAAGCTCCTGCTGCCGGGAGATTGAAGGATTCGATAGTAGTGATCAAAAGAGTAAATGCCGCCATGATGTACGGATTTACAACTCCTGTCATATACAATGCGACAAATCCTGAGATTACCAGCGCTCTGGCAAGATGTGTAAAGATGATGATCTTCTTTTTATTCATCTTCTCAACAAAAGGTCCCACCAGAGGCTGAACAAAGATATTAGGTAGAATGTTTAGACCGAAAATAAGCGCCGCCCATGATGCGCTGCGGGTTATCTGATAGACCAGCCATGTAAAAGCAATAGCGTCGACAGAATCACCAAATCTGTTTATAAGATTTGAAAACAGAAGTTTTCTGTATTCCCTGTCCTTTAAAACCTCTTTATACTGGAATTCTTTAGTCATGTTTATGTCCCTCTCTTTGCTGTCTTATTATGACTTTATTGTATAAAAAACACGCTATGATTTTAACACACCGTCTATCCAGTTGGTAGGCTTAAAGCTTTCCTAGCAGGAAAATGTAACTGTGATTCTTGTACCTATTTCCTGACGGGAAAGTACTTCAACACTTCCCTTGTGGGCATCTATGATCCATTTAGCAATGGACAGACCAAGTCCTGATCCGCCTGTTGATGAATTTCTGGCCTTGTCGGATCGATAGAAGCGCTCAAAGATGTGGCTGAGCTCTTCCCCTGCCATGCCGACACCTTCATCCTGAACGATATATGAGACCTTGTCGTCAGCTCTTTTAACAGAAAGCTTAATGGTGTTGCCTTTGTCAGAGTACTTGGCGGCGTTCTGAACGAATATCCTTATGGACTGCTTGATCATGGCCTGATCCGCAGTAATAAAGCAGTCCTCATCGCCCTCAAAGAGGTACTTATGATCAGGATCTATCATCATGGACTCTTCCCACACTTCACTCATTACACCGGAAAGATCAAATCTCTCCTGTGCCAGTTTCTGACGTCCGTTATCTCCTCTTGCCAGAAAGAGAAGCTGATCGATGAGTTCCTTCATGTTCTCGGATTCATTCTTTATTGCCTGAATGGATTCCTCTAAAACAGCCGGATCATCTTTCCCCCAGCGGTCCAGCATATTGGCATAGCCCTGGATAACAGCGATCGGAGTCCTAAGTTCGTGGGAGGCATCGTCAACAAATCTTGCCTGCTGCATCCTGGCTTCCTGCATCCTGTACAGTAGGTTGTTAAGCGCAGCTTCTATGCTGGCAAGATCCTGATCTCCGGTAGATATCCTTGCTCCGTTTTTATCTGCAGGGACCTTTAAAATAGCTTCTTCAAGCTCCTCAAACTTGGTGGCGTCAAGGGGAACCTCGCTTATGGCCTCCGCCTGTAGTGCCAGTTCATTCAAGGGTTTGAGCTTTCTTCTTATTCTGGCAGTATGGGTAAAAGAGAATAAGAGATTCAGAAGCTGATAGGCTATAACAGCCATCATGATCATCCCGATAAAAAGGACGTATTCACGCATGGGAAAACTATACTTAGAACTGTCAGTAAAAAAATTCAGATCGATGCTTAAGTAATCATCGCCGGTTATAGAAAAACTTTTGACAGGTTCATCTGCGGGAATGGTGCTGAAGCTGTTGTAGCCAAACAGCCCGAAAGAAACCAGAAGGATAAGCAGATCCACTGTAAAAAAAGCTTTCAGTTTATTAAACCAGAAAGCTAAATTTATTCCTCTTGCTATTGATGATGTACGTTTACTTACATTATTCATAGCTGTCCTTCTTTTATGACATATCCGACACCTCGGACTGTCTGTATTAACTTGATGCCGTATTTATCATCTATCTTGGTGCGAAGATGTCTGACATAAACATCTACTACATTAGTTTCA
>JAEEGL016904720.1_pt1 | contig 12667 bp, 6 predicted proteins | sample 9134231 | NCBI WGS metagenome assembly JAEEGL01 (sample SAMN16246548, study PRJNA631951) | gut metagenome | biome: gut microbiome; feature: rumen; material: fiber-attached | host: Bos | place: Iran: Karaj | collected 2018-10
AAGCACGGTGGAAGGTGAAAGGCAAACCCGCGGAGACCTTGACTAACCGTGCCGTAGCGGCCACGTCCAAGTCACCCTCGGCGGTCAAGGCACCGCCGACGATGGCGGTGGCACCTGCCTCAACAGCGAAACGGATGTCCTGTTCCATCACATGCAACTCATCCTCGGAATACACAAAGTCGCCCTCGCGGGGACGGATCAGTACGTGAATGCGCAGCTCGGGAAAGCGGCGGCGCAGTTCACACAGGGTGCCCATGGACGGTGTGAGGCCGTCGAGATGAAGGGCTGAGCACAACTCAATGCGCCCGGCTCCCCCCGTTACAGCAGCGAGGGCAGAAGCGAGTGAGCCGCAACAAACTTCAAGCACCATGATATTTAAAGACTAAAGGTGGGTTCTATAAATTAGCTTTGCATTGCTTTTAGACTATTAAGCGGCCTGAAAGGCCAACGAGCTCATAGCCCAGGGCATCGCCCTGGGTATTCTGTCCCCAAGGTAACCTCGCCCTGTAAGGCCTGTAAGGGCAAAAGCACCACCGCCATAAAGCTTTTGCCCTTTCAGGGCGCATATACTGGGTGCATACGTACCCAGGGCGATGCCTTGGGCTGAGTGCTTGCTGCCCCGTTGGGGCGCTCCCTGGGCGAAGAGGGCCTTTAGAGGAAAGCCCTTTGGCCATCCGTGCCCGATGAGGGGAGCCGTAACTCCTACGGCGACGGAGGGGCAGGGCTTATAGTCCTTTCAGGACTTTTTCAAGTGGACTCATACTTGAAGAATATTATTCTTCGTCGTCTTCCTCACCAAGGTCAAAATCGAAGTCGGAGAAGAAAACTGGTGTGTCGGCAGCGGTGTCGGCAAAGTCATCGAGGGCGCGACGTTCCTTTTTGGTGGGGCGACCCGTTCCGCGGGCTCGTCCCACGAAGCCGCTGATGCGATTCATTTCCAGCAGTTCATACTGCTCTGGCTTGGTGACGTTCTCCAAAATTTCGGGGATGAGTTTGGCTCCCACGCGGTGCTCTATGGCCTGCAGGATGCGGAAGCTGTAGGTAATAGGCGGCTTCCGCACGTCCACAACGTCGCCCACTTTCACCATATACGAGGGTTTCCTCTGTGCCCCGCCAATGCAGATCTGTCCTTTCTTGCAGGCGGCAGCGGCCATGCTGCGCGTCTTGTATATGCGGGCGGCCCACAGCCATTTGTCCAGACGAGCAGTGTTCATTCGGCTTTCTTCTTCTTATTCAATTGATTCATTGCCATCTGAATGCCGGCGAGGCAGAATGTCTTGATGGCGGCAGAGGTCTCCTTGGTGCGTTCAGGGATCAGAGCCTCTTCCTCGGGGGGGAACTGTCCGAGAACATAGTCTATCTGCTGCCCGGAATAGAATTCGTGTCCGATGCCGAACCGTAGGCGCGCATATTGCTGTGTGCCCAGCGTCTGTGCGATGTGTTTCAGACCGTTGTGTCCGGCGTCGCTGCCACCGGGTTTCATGCGCAGCTGGCCAAAAGGCAGGGCGATGTCATCCACACAGACGAGCAAGTGCTCCAGTTCTATCTTCTCCTGCTGCATCCAGTAGCGCACAGCGTTGCCGCTCAGGTTCATGTATGTAGTGGGTTTGAGCAGGATGAGCTGGCGGCCTTTGATGCTGATGCGAGTGATGAAGCCATAGCGCCGGTCCTCCCACACCGTCTCACGACCTTTGTCCTCGTTGACCGAAACCGCCAAGGCATCGACCATGCGGAACCCGATATTGTGGCGGGTGCCTTCGTAGTCAGGACCCATATTACCAAGGCCCACGATAAGAAACTTTTCCATAGCAGGAGACCCAGCCTCTTGCCCATCCGTCCTCGCCTTAGGAGTTAAGCCTCGGTCACTCGGGGTGGTTGACAATGAGTCAACCGCCTTTTCCCCCGCCACCTTGGCAGGGTGGGGAGTCGTCGCCTTTGTGAATAGCTTTTTCAGGAAGGAAAACATGGGAGACTTGGGACGAACTAAATTGTAATTTAAACGAATAAAGGCGCAAGTAGTATGTGGAACTTGCGCCTTTGCTTTTCCTTGGGTAAATATTCCCCTCGCACTTTTATGCCTCTGCACCCTCCTCAGCGCTGGCGGCGCTGCGGGCGTTACGTGTCATCTTGACTTGGCAGACGACGACGCTGGGGCTGGTGACGAGTTCCAGACCTTCGAAACGAAGCTCGCCCACCTTGATGGTCTTGCCGAGTTCGAGGTTGGTGACGTCGATATCCAGGCGCTCGGGAATAGCGGTGTGCACAGCCTTCACCTTGAGTTTGCGCACGCTGGCAGCAAGCTTACCACCGGATTTCACACCAGCTGCAAGGCCGTTCAGCTTGATGGGCACCTCCATCACGATGGGCTTCTCATCGGTAATCTGATAGAAATCCACGTGCAGCACGTTGTCCTTCACCGGGTGGAACTGAGCCTCCTTGAGGATGGCCAGGCACTGGTTGCCGTCCACGTTCAACTTCACGGTGTAGATGTCGGGGGTGTAGAGGAGTTTACGCAGCTCACTCTCTGCCACGGCGAAAGCATAGGCCTTGGGCAGACCCTTCTCGTCCCTGGCTTCACCATAGACATTGCAGGGAATCATTCCCTGTTTGCGCAGTTGCTTGGCCAGCTTCTTGCCGCCAACTTCACGGGCTGTGCCCTTGATCTCGATTGTCTTCATTGTTCTTTGTAAGTTTTTGTGTTACTCTAAATTAAGTTTTCTGTTTTGCTTAATTCGCCATCACACGAACCACCGGCTGGCGGGGATGTGCTCCGAAAGCGGCCGCAAAGGTACAGTAAATTACGCACACCTGCAAATATTTTCGCAGGAAATGTGTGACAGACAAGAAAAATGGCAATGTCCTTGCCTGTAAAACACAAGTCAATATAGCAAAAAGTCACGATATCCTGCCAAAATCAATGTAACAATCAACCGTAAAGAGCCTGGATGCTCACACCAACTGGCTTGGCCTTGCCCGGTGAGGAAGATAATCCCACGCCGGAATAATGAATCTTCATCGTCACATTCTTTAGCGCCACAGATTACACTGACTTGTAGTCTTCACTCGGCTTGAAGAGATGCTTCATCGGTCTCTCAGCCACATCTTACGCCGGCCAGATGCAGGGGCCGGCGTAAGTGGTGTTATTTGTTCGTTCGTCCGTCTTCCAAACCAATACCTGTTGGCTGTGTTTTGCTGATAATGTGGGTTAATTCTTAAAATCACGTCGTGATTTATAGAAATCTCGACGCGATGTTCAAGAATCCCGACGTGATGTATGAAAATCCCGACGTGATTTTAATTTATAACTTGACTGTTTCATGATTGCATGATTTATGATTGAGGTTTATTGTGCTGTTCTAAACACTTTTAGGTGCGGTTAGGCGACAGCGGTTCATCAATCGAATGTTTACGTTCAACCGATGGGGACCTCTCTTTCAGTCACTTCTGAGGGTGTCTTGAAGTTAAATGTTGTTAATGCGCTCCTTATCCAGCTATTTTCTCCGTGTCACAGCAGCATGTGTGAGATGAAATGTGTATCTTTGAGGCCGCAAAGAGAAGTTGAAAGTCGAAAGTTGAAAAAAGTGTAGAAGCGACCAAAGGTCGATCGGAAAGTTGAAAGTTGAAAGTTGAAAATTGAAAGTTCTTCGAAGTGTCGAAGCGACCAAAGGTCGAGCGCTTCAAGCGTGAAGCGTTGCAGGCGCCGAGCGGAAAATTGAACTTTTGGAGCAGCGAGCGCCATCAAGCTTGCTTGTTTGGCCGAGTCGTGACAAAAGTCAGCGAAGCTAAAATTGAAAATTGAAAAAGTGTAAAATGATAAACGAACGATGAAAGACATGAAAAGGATACTGTTGTTGGCCGTGCTGCCCATGGCCTTGTCTGTCTCGGCACAAACCATCAGCGGCGGCCGTGAGACCGATGTGCCGTCGCCCACAGAGGGCGTGATCACCCACCGCTTCGTACCCGAAGCGGAAATGATGCAGGACCTGCTGCAGATGCTCACAGACCATCTGGTGTATATGAAGAGCCGTTATACGCCGTGCGTCTCGCCTACCTCCGTCGGCGAGGACTGTGGCTTCTTCAAGGACACCGAGGGGTCGAACAACGATGAGAAAGTGGTGCGTCCCAATGCCGACTTCTCTATGATCTGCGCCTTCCTGTGGAAGTACGCGCAGGGCAAGACCACGCTGCCCGCCGCCATCACCTGGGACGAGGTGAAGGAGATGGCCATGAAGAGCCTCATCTGGGGCTATGCCAGCCACAAGGCCAACAAGCAGAAGGTCACCAGCCGCAACGCCTACTGGGGCAGCACCTCCACCGGCGACAACACGTGGGAGAGCTCGCTCTGGGCCATGTCGCTCTGCTATGCCGCACACTTCCTGAAGGACGAACTCACCGATGACCAACGCGCGCGTATATATAATATGGTGAAGGCTGAGTGCAACTATGAGCTTGGCCGCTCTATTCCCACGGGCTACGCCGGTGACACCAAGGCCGAGGAGAACGGCTGGGAGGCCGACATACTGGCCTGCGCCCTCGGGCTCTACCCCGACGATGCGCTGGCGCCGCGATGGTTCCAGCGGTTGCGCGAGTTCGCCATCAACAGCTACTCACAAGTGGACGATGCTGCCCTGCAGACCGTCATAGACCCCGACTACGACCAGAGGACGGTGGCTGACCTCTACCGCGGGCAGAACCTCTATGACGACTATACACTGCAGAACCACAACCTCTTTCATACCTCGTACCAGAACGTGGTGATGCAGGAGCTGGGCGAGGCGCATCTGGCCATGCTGCTCTTCCAGGGCAGCAACCAGAAGTGGAAGACCAACGCGCTGATGCACAACCAACAGAAGGTGATGGACGAGGTGCTGAACCGCTTGGCGCTGGCCGACGGTGAACTGGCCATGCCCAACGGCAACGACTGGAGTCTCTTCCTCTTCGACCAAATCACCTCTTACTCGACAATGGCCTGTTTCCTGCGTGACAGGAACGCGCTGTTCTTGGAGAACATGGCCTACAAGTTCATCAAGGCACGCCAGCAAACCACCACCGACGGCTCGTGGCTGCTGCGCTCAGACGTGGGTTCGCGACGCATGGGGGTGGAGGCGCACCGCGTCATGATGACCTACCTGATGCACGCCGCCGCTTCCACCGCCGACCTAAAGCCTGTCACGTGGCAGGAGTTCAGCGAGGAGTATCGGTCTGCGCACCTCTTCAAGAGCCAGAACATCGTGCGCGCCAGCAGCAAGGATCGCTTCGTCACCTTCTCCTGGAGCAACGGGCTGAAGAGCTACACGGGCTACTTCACCGACACCACGCCCGACCGCAACAAAATCATCTGCCCCTTCCGCGCCAACAACACGGGCAACCTCATCGGTTGGTACAGCGTCAGCGGCAAGGGCACCAACGCCACGCCCGTCGTCAGCGGCATCTATGACCTGAAAGACAACGCCTTCACCATGAACGGCCGCTTGCAGATGAATGACAATGCGCAGGAAAACAGCTTCCTGCTCGCCGCTACCCGCGGCAACGCCCTCGTCTATATGAACCACCTGCGCGGCTTGGAAAGCGGCACCATCGAGGGCCGGCGCGGCGGTATGCTGGCCATCACCACTGACCCCTTCACGCGCCCCCAGCGAACGCTCTACTATGCCGGAGGCCGCACACAGACCGACGGCACCAAGCTTATCACCTTCGATGCCACATGGGTCAACGTGGACAACTCCATCGGCATCGTCACCCTGGGCAGCAAGGGCCGCATGGCCTTCGGCGAGCAAGCCAACAACAACAGCATCCTCTGCTCCAAGCTCTACCCCATGTACTCCACCACGCCGGAGAAGTTCATCAAGGACCGCGTCATGGAGCACGCCATCGTCATCTACTACAGTCAGGTCGATAGCGCTACCACGGCACGCCTCGCGGCCGAGGCCATCCCCCTTACCGAGCAAATGCCCGAAGGATGGAACGGTGTCATCACCGCAGCCCCTGACGGCGAGCACAACCTCATCATCGCCAACCTGCGCGGCGGCAGCAAGAACCGCGTGAAGCTCAGCGGCCTCACCGTCGAGGGCTTGGGAGCACCCGTGTTGAGCACGGAGACGGTTATTACCGAAAACAGCGCTGCTGCCACCATCAGCCTCGACGATTGTCACGCCTTCATGCAGCCCCTGACCGTCTTTATCCAAGGTGACGGCGTGGCAGCCAAGATGTTCAACCCGTGGGACGACAACCAGCTTTATGTGCGTACGTTAACGGGCGGCAAGGGGACAGTGACCGTGACCATCGTGCGAAACGGAAAATCGGTCAGCAACACCTTGGAGATTGACGGTACAACTGTCATCCGACTGGATGATGAGGAGATCAATGCCTACGTAGAGGAAGCCGAACCGTTTTACTACAAAGACATCACAGCCGAGGTTCTCGCAAACCCTAATTTCGAGGAGGACGAAACGTGGGGCACCACAGGCAGCATCACACTGGGCGGCGTGACCTATAACCCGTGCTACACGCAGTCGGTAAAGGCCACCAACAGCAACTTCCCACAAGTGCTGCCCGTGAAAGGCTGGAAGGCAGGCAACAAGCTCTCTGCCGCCAGCAACTTCGCCCTCCTCTATTCCATGCCCTACAGCTTCACACAGTACTGCGTCTCGCCCTCCAACGTAGGCAACAGCACAAGCATCATGGCCGTGCCTGCCGCATTTGAAGAAGAAGCGGGCACGCGTTGTCTCAGCATCATGAACTCATGGACAGCAGGCACCAACGCCATCACACAGACTGTGACGTTGCCCACCAGCGGTCGCTACCGCCTGACTTTTGACATGCGCTATGTCTGTCCCAACGAGAGCCGCCGCACGGCTCCCAACGTCATTGCCACCACAGGCGGCAACGCCAACACGCTGCTCTGCGGTGTCCGCTTTCAGGGGCAGGAGTTCATGGCACCCTATCCTGCCGCCGCCGACACTTGGCAGCTGCAAGTCATCGATTTCGACTACGTTACCTTACCCAACGGCGACGCCAATCAGACGATAGAAATCGTCATGGGACTCAACACCTCCGCCAGCCAGGGAGCCGCCAACAACACACGCCTCTACATCGACAACCTACGCCTCTTGCAGCTCACCGAAGACCAGTCCGATGGCGTCGGGGTGATTGAGAATTCAAAAATGAAAATTGAAAGTGGGGTAGGAGAAATGTTTGACATAACAGGGCGCCCATTGCCTCATGGACAATCATCCCATCTACATAAACCCCAGGGCCTCTATATCCGCAACAGCCAAAAGTTCATCATCTACTAAAAGATATCAACACGTTAACACGTTAACTTTCAATCAACTCGTCAACTTGTCCACTTGTCCACTCGTCAACTCGTCCACTTGTCCACTCGTCAACTCGTCCACTTGAACAAAGTCCTTCTCATCTACACCGGCGGAACCATCGGTATGGGGCGCAATCCCGAGACGGGAGCGCTGGAGCCGCTGGATGTCAACCACCTCATTGCCAGTATTCCAGAGTTCCAGCAACTGCCGGTGGGGGTGGATGTGCATCAGTTTCCGCCCATCGACAGCAGCGATATGAACCCGCGCTTGTGGGCAAGAATCGTGGAAGTGATAGAGAGCAATTATGACCGCTACGACGGTTTCGTGATCCTGCATGGCACAGACACGATGGCGTTCACCGCCTCCGCACTCAGTTTCATGTTGCAGAACCTGACGAAACCTGTTATCCTCACTGGTTCACAACTGCCCGTCAATCAGTTGCGAACCGACGGCAAGGAGAACCTCATCACCAGCATTGAGATAGCAGCTGCCCGCCACCCCGACGGCCGACCGCGTGTGCCCGAGGTTTGTATCTACTTTAGCGGCAAGCTCCTGCGTGGCAACCGTGCCACCAAAATCAACAGCGAGGGCTTCAATGCCTTCGACAGCTTTAACCTGCCACATCTGGCCGACGCCGGTGTGAACATCGTCTATCACGACGAGCTCATCCTGCATCCCGACTTCGACCGACCCATGAAACCGCACTATGAGATGAATCCCAGTGTGCTCGTTTTCACCCTTTTCCCCGGCATCCAGGAGAAGACGGTGCAGCACTTGTTGACAGTGCCCGGCCTGCGGGCCATCGTCATGAGAACCTACGGCAGCGGCAACGCACCGCAGCTTCCTTGGCTCATTGAGATGCTGACGGAAGCCACGCAGCGCGGCATCATCATCGTCAACATCACACAATGTGCCGCAGGACCGGTGCAGATGGCGCGTTATAGCGGCGGTGTGCTCCTGCAGAATATGGGTGTCATCAGCGGTCATGACAGCACTGTGGAGTGTGCCATCGCTAAACTGATGCATCTGCTGGCACACAGCTCTGACCCCGACTTCATCCGCCATCAGATGAACCGGCCTCTTTGTGGAGAAATCACCGTCTTGAAAGTTGAAAATTGAAAGTTAATAGTTGACAAGTTGACGAGTTCTTGATGCTCCATATAGAAAAAGTCGAGCGGACAAGCCTCTCTGGCTTGCCCGCTCAACTTATTGATGGATCATTTGTGATGGTTGTTGGCTTATTCTGTCTCGTACTCCTTGATGCGGCGTCCCATGACAAGGTAAGCGGTGGGAGCAGCGATGAACATGGAGGTGAGGGTACCGATGACCACGCCGAGCATCATGGCAAAGGCGAAGCTGCGGATGCTGGCGCCACCGAGTGCGAAGATGACGAGCAGGACGATGAACGTTGAGACGGAGGTGTTGATGGTACGTGTCAGCGTTGCATTCAGGGACTGGTTGAAGAGCTGCTGCTTGTCACGCTTGGGATAGAGTCCCAGATTCTCACGAATACGGTCGAAGACCACCACCTTGTCATTGATGGAGTAACCGATACAGGTGAGCAGAGCGCCGATGAACGTCTGGTCGATCTCCAGGGAGAAGGGCATACAGCCCCAGCAGGCGCTGTACATGCCGAGGATGAAGATGGTATCCACTGCCAGCGCGATGATGGCTCCGACGGAGAATGCCACGTTGCGGAAGCGCACGAGGATATAGACGAAGATGACGATGAGTGCGAGGATGACGCTGATGATAGCACCTCGTGTGATGTTCTCGGCTATGGAGGGTCCTACTTTCTGTGAGCTGATGATGGAGCCTCCGGCGCGCTCGTCGCGGTTGATGAAGTTGTCCAGGGTGAGGTCTGCGGTGAGCTGGCCGCCTGCCTTCAGGACATCATAGAGTTTCTGCTCAATCTCGGAGTCAACTTCGATGCCGTCCTCGTCGATACGGTAGTTGGTGGAGATACGTACGGTCTTGCCTTCTGTTCCGAGAGCGATGACGCTGGTGTTGGATTCGGGGAACGCTTCGGCAAAGAGCGGCCGTAGGCTCTCGGGTGACACTTCTTTCTCAAAGAGCACTACGAAATTGCGGCCTCCTGTGAAGTCGATGGAGCGTGAGAACCCGCGGATAGCCCAGCTCAGCACGGCGAGCACGGCGATGGTTCCGAAGATGGTGAAGGAACGCTTGTAGCTGCCCATGAAGTTGAAGTTGGTGTCCTGCAGGAACTTGCGTGAGAGAGACGTGGTGAAGGTGAGATCCAGCCACTTGTCCTTGGCCATGAGGCTGTCGAACACCACGCGCGTGAGATATACAGCGGTGAAGAAGCTGATGACGATACCGATGATGTAGGTGGTGGCGAAGCCGCGGATGGGGCCTGTTCCGAAGTAGTAGAGGATGATACCGGTGAGCACGCTCGTCACGTTGGAGTCGATGATAGCGCTGAAAGCGTTGCTGTAACCAGCCTGCATGGCTTGGCGCACAGCTTTGCCAGAGCGCATCTCTTCCTTCGTGCGTTCAAAGATGAGCACGTTGGCATCGACGGCCATACCTAAGGTCAGCACCATACCAGCGATACCGCTCATGGTCAGCGCAGCCTGGAAGCTGGTGAGAATACCGAGTGTGAAGAAGAGGTTGAGCAGCAGGGCGCAGTTTGCAACCATACCGGGACGGAAGCCATACATGGCCACCATGTAAATCATCAGGGCGATGAACGCCAGGATGACGGAGATGAATCCCTGACGGATGGACTCCTGTCCGAGGGTAGGACCAACAATTTCCTCGCTGACGATATTGGCAGGGGCGGGCATCTTACCAGACTTGAGCACGTTGGCCAGGTCACGGGTGTCCTCTGCGGTGAAGTGGCCGGTAATCTGGGAGTTACCACCAGTAATCTCGTTCTGCACGTTAGGAGCACTATAGACGAGGTTATCGAGCACGATGGCCACGGGACGGTGAATATTGGCCTTGGTGAGGGCTGCCCAGCGGCGTGCGCCTTCCACGTTCATCTGCATGGAGACGCAGGGGCGGCTGTTCTGGTCATATTCGTCCTTGGCATCGGTCACCACGTCACCTTCTAATGGAGCACGGCCGTTGCGCTCGGTCACCTTAATGGCATAGAGCTCAAAGACTTCCTCGTTCTTGTCGATACCCTTGACACCCCAAAGGAGTTTCATATCATCGGGCAAGACGCTCTTGGCTTCAGGTGTCTGGAACAATGCATCGAGGGCGGCCATGTCGCGCTTGTTGGCATAACCCACGACGGCACCGTTGTTCTGGTTCAGTACCTGCAAGCGTGCGAGGACGGGGTGAGCCTTCAGGGCCTGCTCGTTGCTGACGGGAGCGGCGGCCTCGGCCTTGTTGCTTTCGCCTTTGGCGATGGCGGCGAGGGCGTCATCTGCGGAGGGGGCGGCGGTGGCGGTGTCGGCGGGCTGATCCGAGGCTGATGCCTCGGACACGGTGGCGGGCTCAGTAGCGGTGGCGGGCTCGGGAGCAGCAGCGGGCTCGGCGGCGGGATCAGCGCTTTCTACGCCAGCGGCAGCGAGTTTGCTGTCAAGGGAGACGAGGAAGGGAGCAGCCTCGGTGGTCGTGTAGGTCTCCCAGAACTCCAGGTTGGCAGAGCCTTGGAGGAGCTTGCGGACGCGCTCGGGCTCCTTGATACCCGGGAGCTCCACCATAATGCGCCCTTCCTGACCTTCCAGTGCCTGAATATTGGGCTGCACAACGCCGAAACGGTCGATACGTGTGCGGATGACATTGAAACTGTTGTCGATGGCAGCTTTCACCTCGTCACGCAGCACATTTTCCACTTCGCGGTCGGTGCTCTTGGTGTTGACCTTTCCGCGGAGCTGCTGTGTGGCAAAGAGCTCAGAGAGAGAGCTGTTGGGAGCCAATGCCTTGTAATCTTTGATAAAGAGAGAGATGAAATCCCCTTGGCCTTCTTTGGCCTCTTGTTTGGCCTGAGCCAACGCCTGCTTGAAGTTGGGGTCATCCTTGTGGTCGGCCAGTGCATCGACGACATCGGGCACGCTGACTTCGAGAATGACGTTCATGCCACCCTTCAAGTCGAGGCCGAGGCCGATACCCATTTCACGGCACTCTTTCAGAGACCAGACTCCGAAATAGACAGGCTCATTGAGCAATGAGTCGAGATAGTGCTGTCCAGCTGCTTCGCCCTGAATGGCAGCAATCTTCTCAGCCTTGCTCTCGTAGTGGTTTGACACGAACGAGAAACTGAGGTAGAAGATGCAGACAAGGGCGAGCAATACAGCAAAAACTTTTACGAAACCTTTGTTTTGCATTTTGTTTTTTTGTTATGATAGTTTGTTATTATTGCTTTTTCTTGAGTCCTGTAGGGGCTTTTTATTGGTACTTTGCGTCAATAAGCGCGCAAAGGTACAACTATTTTTCCAAACTCTCAGTGTCTTAGCCAAAATTATTTCTCTTTTAGCTGTATTTTATGGTTTTTTGGGCGTTTTGCGTACTAATTCCGTGGAAATGGGGAAGTGATCGGATGCCGAAATGGCTTTTTCGACGTGTGTGTGCCTGCTCTGCCAATACTCTGCGCTGAAGAGAATGTGGTCAATGCGTACGGGAAAGCCTCGGTCCTTGAAGGTGAAGCCCACTCCGTTGCCGCTTTCCCGGAATGCATTCTGCAGGTGACGCGAGAGGACACGCAAGGTGTAGGAGACAGGTGTGTCATTGAAATCTCCGCAGAGGATGATGGGTCGGGGCTGCCATGATTGTATGATGCTCTGTATGGTGTCGGCCTGAGCTGCACGCAGGGGTGCTGCCTCGGTGAGCAGGTTGACCACGGGCGAGAGCTCTTTGCGGAGGGTGTCTCGCGCCTCACTCTGATAGGCATTGGGCGCATTGTTCTTCAAGGCGTCGCGATAACCGTCTTTGATAACGTCTGAAAGGTGATTGCTCTCCATGTGGCTGTTGATGAGCAGCAGGGTGTCATTCCCGTCTAACAGGTGAGCCATCAAGCCGTTGTTGGTTCGTGTGGGGAAGGATATAGTGTCTGCATCCAGGATGTGCAGGCGAGAGAAGATGACTGTGCCTTTGTTGTCATAACATTCATAGCCCAGTTCCTGCATGTGTTCCTTGACGGTAGCGAGCTTGGTTCCTCCGCTGGCCGACTCCTGGAGGCAGATGATGTCTGCGCCGGAGGCATAGATGTATGCGGCAACAATGTTGTTGCCTGCCTCGTCTTTGGCAGCCTTGCCGCCATAGCTGCGGGTGTTGTAGGTGATGACGCGCAGGGTGGCTGCGCTGTCTGACTGCTCTGCCTGCAGAAACGGAGGGTTGATGGGGCAATAGTCCCGGCAGAAGCTGTAGCAGAGCGCGATGCC
>JAEEGL017019342.1_pt1 | contig 12667 bp, 4 predicted proteins | sample 9134231 | NCBI WGS metagenome assembly JAEEGL01 (sample SAMN16246548, study PRJNA631951) | gut metagenome | biome: gut microbiome; feature: rumen; material: fiber-attached | host: Bos | place: Iran: Karaj | collected 2018-10
AGGTATAAAATTGGCTGGTAAAAAGTGGAAAGAACTAAAAAATAGTTCCAATACTACTGAAATTCAATTTATGGAGAACCATTCATTTATTGCTGATAATGAAAGTGTGACATATTACAGAAACCTGCACAAATACCCTGTTTTAATTCTTATGGGAACAGAGGATGAAGATGATATTGGAGGGTTAAAAAATTGTTATACCATTACGCCAGAAACCCTTCGTAATGAGTTAGAAGGTCATTATTATCGTCTCTTTGGAGATTGCTTTACTTATGTCACTTCAGAAGACGATAAAAAACTCATTGATAAAATGTATAACTGTCTTTTTGACTTTGCTGCACCTGATATATGCAAGTTATCAAAATTTGTTGAGCAATGGCAGAACAGTTTTGATACATTTGACGAATTTATTAATGCTTTTTCTCAAAATCTGCCAGATTGGGGATTGCCACCAAGAATATTAAATCCCATAACAAGAAAATTTGTTGATAAAAAATCAAACTTTCTTCTTGATGAACATCATTTTATCAATTTTAAATTATTTAATCGTTTCTCAGAATCATCATTTGCTAATTTTGAAAAAACATTAAGCGAATATGACAATGACGGCGGAAAATATTCAAGTAGCTGGGATGGTTGGCGTCAACAAGGTTTTAATGATTATAATGATTATTGCAATACGGTAAAGGAATATTATAAGGGCCGAAACATTCCTGAAAACAAAAAACGACTCTTAAAAGCAGATTATTCTATTATTAATGACATCATATCTAAAAAAACAAAAAAAGATACAAAAAAGGAGCTTCTTGATAAAGAGATACAAGTTAATGGCGAGCCATTAAAAGCATTTTTATTTTCGTTTTATAAAATATTAGAAAAAGCTTCTAAATCCCCTGTAGAAATCAAAACTGTTGAATTTGAATTTAAATCTGCTGAAATTGTCACTGGTTTTACTGACATAGGAAATGATGATGACAAAGAAGCTCGTCTAAATCTTTTATGGAAAAATATTTGCATTCATGTTAATAGTATTTTTGACTTTATTGGAAATTGTGACTGGTCTGTAAAAGGTAAAGAATTTTCCATTGTATGTGCAAGTGATAATTTTTTTGATATTAAAAAAGTCAATGATAACATAGATCAAGGTATTGTAAGCACTGTTTCCAAGACAAATACTTTAAATAAGATTAGATTCTCTGTAAGATGTTTGGACAATGATGGTGATTTGATTTCTTACGAATTAGGAGATGAAGAGATTAACTTAGAACATAAGTTCTGTTGGAGTTTCAGAAATGAATCTGGCTGGCTCTATGATTTTTCAGATATAACTCGTCAGGATTTCGTTAATAATGATGAAGGTTACATTCCCATTGTTACATTTAATAATATTTTTGAGACTATGTTTGTTAAAAGCAATGAGGAATTTTTTGATATAATAGAAGACTCAAAATTAGATTATACTTTTAATCTGATGGATTTTATAAATTTAAGATTAAAGAACATCGATCCGAAGTATAAATTTCGTTTTGAAGATTTAGCTAAGAAATTTACCGCTTTTATAAATTTAATCTCGGAACATGGTTTTTATAAATGTTTTGATAGTTCACATACTGAGTATTCAGATTTTATACTTACATACAATAAACTTGCTGAGGAGCTATTAAGCAAATCATTACCAGAAAATGCTTTATGGCTACTAGACTCTTTTATTCATGCTTTTAATTTTGAATTAAATACCGATTTTTTAAAGGAAGAAGAAGAACCTGAATGTTCAATTGTTCCTCCATGGCACCCAGCTACCCTTCAAAAACTATTCGATCAGAAGAGATTTATCTTAGAATGTATATATGAAGCTTGGAAATCGGCAGATGCTAGTAACAAAAAATTTAATTTCAGCGAAATGATTGATGAGCTTTTTAGAACTGCTGAAATTCAATCGTCAGTAGATTTGTTTCCTGCTAGACAAGGCAGATTGTTTGGTTGTTTAGGTTCTTATGGTTCTTATTCAGTTTATGGTGATTATGACATCAAACATCAAATTAAAACAAGAATTAAGGACTTGATAAAGAAAGAAGCAATTTATGATGAAGAATTCAGCAAAAAAGAAATGATGTACATGAGTGACGACGCTCAGATGATTTACGATTTGCTGAATGATTATGTTACTGCAATACCGTATGCTAAGTATAGTATGAGATTGGTATTTGTTAATCCTAGCGATCTTCAGCCAATTATTGCAGCCGTCTATCGTTATATTGAAATGTTGCGAAAAGCAAACCCAACAAAGTTTATTAACATAAGATTAATGATTTTGGTAAAACCTGAAAACAAAGGCGGTCGTAACTATTTAGCATATTGGATGAATGATTATTTTGAAACAGACAGCTATTGTAAAATAAGAGCTTACTTGAATGAATGGAAAGGAGTTCAAGATCTTAAGAATCTGCTAATTTCAAACAATGATATAATTTTTAACATGGATCTTCTGACAGCAAATGAGTATTCATTCTGTCAATGTAATGACGTGATATGTGACAAAATTGTTGATTGCCGTTTTCCTATAGTTTACCGGCCAGCACCTGTATCTCGGACATCCAGAAAACGTCGAATTGAATTGTCTCAGCCTCAGTTTTCTGCATCATTTAATCATACACAGATTGTTCATTTTAGAAAGCATGCAGAGGAATCACCTAATGGAAAAACATATTTAGCTGTTAAGGAATCCAATTTTGATAAAGATGCTCAGCAATATATAGATTTATTCCATCAAAATTCATATTGGGTTGTGTGCATTGATAAGGTAATGGATGGTGCTTTACTAAGAAATGATGAAAATTCAGATTTTTCTATTATTGGATTTAGTACTGGCAAGGGTATCTATGGACAGTATAATCTGACCATAACTGCAAGAAATTCAATACTAGAGACTGTTCAGAACAAACTCAAATCACGTTTGAGAAGTCTCTTTCACTGGAATGAAGATCTTATATCTTCTGCTGTAAATAGCGTCTTGAAAGAGTATTCATCTCTAGATGGCGTTAGTTTATTTTCTGCTGTTAATCCTGCTGATTATAAGATCAATGAGTTCATGGCATATGTACTAACTTCTATGAGAGAAAAAATAAATGGTTCTCAAAGTCCTTTGCGTATTTTAGTTCATCTTGACTCATATCAGCACTGGTTCAAAAATGCCGAGGATTCTTCTAGCAGACCAGATTTTTTAATGCTTTCTGTTAAGTCTTTTGATGATATTATCCATCTCGAAGCGAGAGTAATAGAATGTAAAATTTCATCAATATCAAATTCGCATGTTCATAAAGAAAAAGCTCTTGAACAGGTTTTGCATGGTTTAAAGCATCTCCAACTTTTGTTCAATCCTGATTCTTCATCTAAAGATCGCAGATACTGGTATGCTCAGCTTTACAGAGCTCTTGTTTTTGCTCAAGTATCCTTTTCTAATGATTCTGATAAATTTGACGAACTTTCTAAAAAACTCAGGTCTATACTTAATGGTAATTTTACAATAGAGTGGAAAGGGGAAGTTCTTGGTTATTGGTTTGATATGCAAGGCCTTGAAGAAAAAGTTGATTTCCAAGACGATGTTTCCATCTTCAATATCCCGCAACTTAAAATTCAGGAAATTCTCTCAGGTGAGCCAAGAACTGATTTTGTAACAATAAGACCTGAGTTTATTGAATCTTCATGTGAATCAGATGATTCGCTTGAAGGTTCTTCAAGCGTAGATACAACTGATGTTGCAGATAATGGTTCATCAACTTTAAGAGATACTATTGCAGAGGATGAAACTCTGGTCTTACCTTCTCAAGGTAATTCACCTTCAAATCTTGATAATACGTTGTCATCTGAAAGCAATTCTTCGGATAATCATATCTCTTCATCTTCTGATGCTAATACTCATAATGATTCATTAACCGGTTTCCAGGGATTGTCTGATACCCGCATACTTATTGGTTCAAGTCGTGCGAATACACCACTTTTCTGGGAGTTTGGCAATTCTCAGCTGGCAAACAGACATCTTTTGATCACCGGCACTTCAGGTCAGGGAAAGACTTACTGTATTCAAACCTTGTTATATGAATTGTCTAAATTTGGTGTATCAGCGGTTGTTTTTGATTATACGGAAGGTTTCAGAGAGGATCAGCTGGATCAGTTTTTTAGAGATAATATGTCAGGTAAATTCGAACAGCATGTAATCTACAGTGAAGGGATGTTGATTAATCCATTCAAACGTCATGTAATAGATCTTGCCGGTGAAGTAGTCCAAGAAAAATCTTTTCAAGTTGCTTCTCGTATTGCCGATATTTTTGCACATGTTTATAAATTTGGAGATCAGCAAGTTAGCGATATTTATCAAGCAACTCTCAATGGTATGGATAAATATGGTGATGGCATGAATATGAGTCATTTCCAGAATGAATTGTCAGCCCTCAATTCAAAAACATCCAAAACAGTTGTATCAAAATTAATTCCTTTTTTTCATAGTATTGAATTTCATACGTCTGATGTAAACTGGAATAATATTATTTATGGTGAAAACGGCAAACTTACCATTTTTCAATTAACAAATTATAGCAGGGAAATGCAAGTTGTCATTACTGAATTTTTACTTTGGGATTTGTGGTATTTTGCAACAGTTAATGGCAGTAAAGATAAACCATTTGTTGTTGTTTTAGACGAAGCTCAGAATTTGTCGCATAAAGCTGATTCGCCAAGCGGAAAGATTTTAACTGAAGGTCGTAAATTTGGCTGGTCGGCTTGGTATGCCACTCAATCGTTAAATGTATTAAATGGAGATGAGGTAACTCGTTTAATGCAAGCAGCATTCAAACTTTATTTTAAGCCTGCTGATAATGAGATTAACTCTATGTCAAAACAGCTTAATCCCTCGGATCCAAGTGAATGGAGAAATTCTCTTATCTCCCTTAAAAAAGGTCAGTGTATAGTTACCGGCAGCAGAACTCAAAACAATGGACGATTTGAATCAGGCCGTCCGCTAACTGTGACTGTTTCCTCTTTTGGTGAAAGAAGCTAATTTTTCTCAGTTGGGAAGATATATACGATGGCCCTCGCTAATTTATCATTTCATCAGACATTTAAACCGGAACGTCAGTTTCTCAGCAGTATTCTTGTCGAATCCGAATCCTGCTGCGGTCTTGATATCTTGGAGATTTCGAACCTGACGGGAATTCCCACTGGTGTAAGCAGTGGAAAGGTGGAACCGTCTATAGCTTATGCTGAGTACATGGGGTTAGTTACCAAATCAAGACACGCCGGAAAAATTGAAATCAGATGCACTCCTCTAGGAGAGTGCATTAAAACTGAAGACCCCGGATTCTTTGAGAAGCTGACTTTGCTAATTATGCATTGCATGATTACACGTCCATGGAACGGTGCTGCATTATGGTCTTATATTTTTCAGGTAATTCTTCCCAGATATCATTTTCGTATTACAGCTAATCAGTTCTCGAAGGAAATTGAACTTCATTTTGGGCCTGGTGTAAAAATGGCTCCTTTTAACGGCTGCTATCTGGAATTGTTTCAGCCGTTAGGGTTATTACATTTTGATGCTGATAATCTGGCTCTTTCACCTATTAAAATAGATCCCGATTTCGTATATCTCTACGCCTTTGTCCTTTTTACTTATTGGGATGAGTGGCTTGCCAATTCATCTAAGGAGGATTCAAAAATGGCGTCTGCCGAAGAGATAACTGCCAATCATCTTAATATGATCTGTTTCAGGAATCCTTTTGGCTGGGATGAACGCACTGAGTACCAGGTATTGGAACTTATGGCAGCAAATAATTTAATAGCTCTTAACCGCCAGATGGTTCCCTTTACTGTAAGGCGAACTACTGATCTTAATTTTTTACTTCAAAAGCTCTACAGCGAACTTTGTTAGGGGGATGCTATGCGGATCGGCGATATTATTGCATTCAGGAATGATTTGTATTTTGAAGGAGCTGTCCAAGCTGACTGGTTTTATACGCCAGAGAAGTCAGCCAAGGTTGCCGAGAGCTTTGTTTTCCATGGAAAAGATTATCACGGCGCCTACGGTTCCGGAAATACCAGAGCCATTGATACTGTCTCTCTGGTGCGTACCTTTGTCCAGAAGTTAAATGACGACATTACCAACCCCTTATCTTTAGCCATTGCCGATTATGGTACCGGAAAGTCCCATCTTGCCGTAACTTTGGCTCAGCTGTTTTCCGGATCGGATTATATGCCAGAGACCTTCTCGGCAATAATCCGTAATATCGGAGCCATTGATGCTGATGCGGCTTCTTATATTAAGTCTTCCTGTTCCGGCCGCAATTTTGTGCTTGTCATCAACGGAATGCGTGATTTCAACCTCCATTATGAGTTACTGCGGGCTGTTCATAAGAGTCTGCGTATTTACGGTCTGAGCGATGATAAGCTTAAGAATCTGAACAGGGCAGTTGAGACCGCCGGACTTTTCTTCGATCGTAACAAGGATTCCCAGTTATCCTTATTTGAAAATGCTGCAGATGTCAGAGGGTGGACAGAAAAGGGCGGAGCGCTTGTTTCCCGAATCAATAATTCGCTCCTGACCGATAATGCCGCTTTTGATATTATCAATGACGTGTATTTGCAGATAACGGGCAAGGAAATAAGCTGGGATGAAGGCATTTCAGCATCAGCTATTCTGGAAATGCTGCTTTCAGAGTATTGCGGTCTCAATGGTCAGTTTGATCATGTGATAATTCTTTTCGATGAGTTTGGCCGTTACCTTGAGTATGCTTCCGGTTCTGATGCCGGAAAGTCGGGAGACTCTGCGCTGCAGCAGATTTTTGAAGTTGCCCAGAATGCTGCTGGAGCCCTGAACGTCATCAATTTCATTCAGTCTGATATCAAATCCTACATGGTTCGTGTTGACCAGACAAGGAATATCAGTCGTTATATCGGCAGGTATGATCAGAGCGATAAGTATCGTATATCGTCAAACCTAGAAACTGTATTTGCGAATCTCATTGCTCGCAGCGACCGAGAGGCTTTTACAGCCACTATAGTAAGATGGCAGAACGAAAATGAATCTCGTTGGAAAGATATTCACCAACAAATGAGCGAATGGTTGCCTCTTAACGGGTTATGGTCTGATTATGATTCATTCAGGAAAGTTGTGGTTGAGGGAATCTACCCTATGCATCCTATTTCAACCTATATGCTTTCCCAGCTATCCGATTATTTGCAAAACCGTTCCTCGCTTACCCTGATCAGTCAGTGCATTTCAGAAATAGCCGACAGTAATACTGAAGACGGTGTGCCTCTGGTTATGCCGGAAAATCTGATGAAGGGCGACCTGTATCAGGAGATGCTTTCTTCTGAGATTAACGGGAAGCAGATGTCGCAGCACTGCATGAGATTTGACAGCATTCTTCGGAAGTACGGAGATAAATTTTCTTCCAGAACTCTTTCAGTTTTACGCGCAAATCTTATTGTCAGGATCTTGCGGTTTAAGACCAGGGATTATGAAGATGCCAAAGCAGCTTTGATCCTTTGCTCCGGACTTAATCAGATCACATTAAACTCCGAATTAAATCTTCTGGAAAACGAGTATGCCGTTCTGGGCTTTGACGGCAATGCCGGCTGCTTTGATTTTATGGACGATTCCAAGGGGGCGTATGAATACAGGCTCTTCAAGAATCGTCTTGCAAGTTCCTGGAAGGCAGATCTCAGGACTATGTTCAAAACGGCTCGGGTACTTGAACTCGGCGAAGTATGCGAAACGCAGGAGAGTGCATTCGGGGTAAATCATAAGATACTTACCAATGAGTGGAAATTTAAACAGGAATTGATAATGGCCGAGGATGTTTCCGAATCTCTGGCAGACAATCTCCTGATTAGCTGGAGGGAAAGCCGCAGCGCTACTCAGCCTAAGGGCAGACTCCTCTGGGTATTTGTTAGAAAGGGAACTGACATTACTGTCTTTGACAATCTTCATAAGTTATCTCGGAAACTTCAAGGGGCTCCCATTGTTATGCTGTTGCTTAACGATTCCGAAGGGCGGCTTGAGGGAGCTTTGTCAAACTACGATTTGTTAAATCATTTGGATGACGATACCCGTAAAACCTATGATCGGGCCTATTCTGATGATTGCATTCAAGCGGAAGCGAACCTTCATATTGAATTTGATTCACTGAAGAAAGAGAGACTTTGCGTGTTTCCGGACGAAATCCGCAAGCTGGGAAAGCGGCTTCATCTTGCCTTGACGGATGTTTTTGAGAGCTTATATCCTGAGGTGATATCTTTTAATTTTGACGGGCTTTTGACTTCGTCAAATAACTTTACCGGGAAAGGGTGCCAGTTTTTTTGCCAAATCGTTAAAATGCTGCTCTCTAACAGTGTTAACTATGACGCGATTCATGACATCACGATAGATGTTCGCAATAAGCTTTCAGCTGTTCTCGAGGAGAAAGGAGCTACTTCGTGGAAATGTATCAGCTCTAAATACTCCATAATGCCCCCTACAGAATTAAAGGCAAGAGCTGTGTATGACGGTGTTTTGAACCAGTTAAACAGCAACCATGAATATCTCTGCAGGAGTTTTTTTGAAACTTATTGTTACCCGCCATACGGTCTGAGCGAAGAGGCAGCAATTATGATGCTGGCTGTTATTCTGGCAAATAACAGCTACAGCATAAGAATGCAGTTCAGATCCGAACAGTGCTCTGTCATCCGCTGGAAGGATGAGATAATAAGCCGAGACAACAAGAAAATAAATCTGGAGTTGATAAAGGAATCGAAGATTGTAGTTGTTGACAATGATGAGATTGAGGCCAAATTTCAAAGACTTTGCAATAAAGTTTCGGAAACATCTGATATTGATGAAATTATCAGCTTGCAGCCGGAGCTTATGCGCTATGAATTTAGCGGTGAGATACCAGAATCTCTCGAAATGAATTACAGGTTAGCCAAATCAAGGGTTGATGCAACTGTGAAGGCTATGAAGGACTGGAATGAAAGAATTATTAACGTTGAAGATGAACTTGAGTTTGCTGCGGAGAGAACAGATGTTTGCAGGGCTTTAACAGCTTTGGAAATGCTTGCAGGGATGCCGATCTCTTCTGTTTTCAATGATAACGAATTCACCTTCACCGGCAAGTATCGTAAACAGATAGAAGATCTGCAGAATCAGGCGAACACTTTCATTACTAAGAATTTTAACGAATGGCTGAATGATTCCATTCACTGCAAGTCCGTGGAGGCCATTTCTCAGTTTGACAGTTTTATCAGGAAATGCAGCTCAAAATTTGAAAGATTCGGTTTTAAAGATTTTGCCAGAAAATTACTGACCACTGGGGAACTTGAAATCAGCAAAAAAGATGAAATCAGGAGCAGACAGGAACTTTTAAAGGATGGAGAGAGATTTTTTGCTGCCTTTGAGAAGACATCATTAAAGGTTTATGTTGATGTTCAGGGTATGCTTGATAAGGCCAAAGGTTTGCTAGATCGCTTATCAAAGTACGAGAAAGGGCTAGGTCATGATGCCAGAACCATGCATAAAAAGCTTGATGATTGTGTAACACGCCTCACTGAAGCAAAAAATGCAATGAAGCAAAAAATGAGCAAGGTCTGGGATGATCTCGCTCAAGCACAGTCATCTGAGGATCTTGATAATCTTATTATGGCCATTTCCCAGGTTATGGATTTCAGAATTCCAGCAAAGGATCTGGCGGATTATGAGGATCTGAAAAACACTCTCAGTCGGTTCAAATCAGATCTTGAAGAACTGGACAAAGCTGTAAAGGACAGAATAAAGCTGACAGACCTTAGTGCCAGATTACGAAACAAATATGCTGATTCAGAGATGGATTTCGATGTCAGCACTGTGCTAGAAAACGCCATTAAAGCAGCTGAGGGCACTATTGATGACAGGGACAGACAATGGCGGGATAAGTATCTGACTTTAGGGGATCGTCGGCGTGAAACCATCCATCGCTGGAGAGAGAACATTCGTGTATTGCCGGCATATCTTAAGCCGGAAACAATAGATGCTGTCTCCGCAATGAAAGCTGAAGCTGAAAAGATAATCAGTGCTGCCAATATTGAGGATGTGGTCTTTTATTTCAAAAGGCTCACAGAGGCCGAAAGGAAACAGTGCCTTGGCATTCTGACAGAGTTTTGTACCAATGACGGAAACAATGGAAATTCTACCCCACTGTGACCACATTTAGTGCTTTTTCATGATCCTCTGTTCTCATTACATTTCACCCTCACTTCTGAAATTCTTGATCCCATCCAGGAGCTGGCTCTGGTCACGTTCTGGTTGATAGTGGAATCGAAGAAACGAGGGATCAGAATCACTTTAAAAGGTGGCCAAGAATTTTATCAAAATGGGTATAGTAAAAGAGAAAATTTCCAACCGTGGAGTACATCTGCCAGATGGCCGGTAAATTCTGAAGAGGGACGACATTCATGAACGGAATTCAGACAAGCCACTATCTGAACTCACCCCATAATTTACTACTTATTTGCAAACTTTATCTTAATTCATATTTTTTAAATTTCTGTAAATTGTCATCGTTGAAACACCTAAATCTTTTGCAATTCTAGTAATTGGAATTCCCTGAGATCTTTTTTCAAAGCATATTTTTATCTTATCATCTGTCATTTTTACAGGTCTTCCTGTCTTGTATTTTCCATTCCTTTTTGCTATTTCTATTCCTTCTCTTTGTCTTTCATGAATCAATTGTAACTCAAATTCATAAATTGAACCTAGAATTTGGAGCATCAGCTTTGAAGTTGGGCTTGAATCTTTTTTTGAGAAATCAAGAGACTGAGAAACAAAATGTATCGAGCAACCTTTATCTGTGACCAAGTTGACAATATCTAAAAGATCTTTAAGATTCCTCGCTAGACGATCCATTGAATGTACATAGATATGATCACCTTCTCTCACGTATTGCAACATGGCCTCTAATTGTGGCCTGTCTTTTGATTTTCCTGAGAGTTTGTCCTCGAAGATCTTGTCAAAGGTCATTCCCTCTAGCTGTCGTGAAGTATTTTGGTCAATGGATGAAACTCGCTTATATGCAATTTTCTGAAAATTAGCCATAGTAACATAAGATGTACAATGTTATGTTTTTACAACAATACTGTGGAAAGGGGACTTTTGTTAGCACGAAAACTCCGAATTGATAAATCTATCAAAAAGTATACCCTTTTGTTACGCTCCTTCACAGTAATTCCAAAAAACGAACGCTACAAGAATCTCTGTCCTTGCAGCGTTTGTCTGTTCTCAAAATAGGGCGGGGAAGGCGGAACCTTGTATAAGCTTACAACTTGAAATAGTAGGTCTGCCCATATTCCTTGCCGTCTATCAGAACATCAATGTAATGAAAGGTATCCGTACAACCTTTGGGTTCAGGATGACATCCTTGATTACCGCAGTTTGAAACGCAATGCCTGTCCTTAACATATGAAGCTTCAGAATTTCCGTAGCTAAGGCAGGTTTTCTTCTGAGACGGCCCATATGGTGTGTATACCGTCTCTTCGGAATAGCTGGTGCAGATTTTCTGAGATGGGATGTATGCAGCCTCATTGAACTTAGCTGAAAATGTGGAATTGCTTAATCCGTTAAGGGATAATCCGTTGATAGTGTAATTTGTCATACAGGAGGAGAAGGAGGGCAGGGGAAATTTGCCATTTTTGATTCTTCGCAGCATTTCGTTATGGGGAGCTCTGCACTGGTCTCCAGGAAATCCAGCAGGCAGACATAACCAAATGGCACAGCCATTGTCGTAACTCTGATCCGTATTGGAAAGGGCTTTTTGCTGCTCATCATTCAGTCTGTAATAATCAATATCAACCTCCGAATCAGCATTGAGTGCCTCAGACACAATATCATCATTTACAAGAATCTCTGATTCAAGCAGTGGTGATGGATCAGTTTTCGCTATATTACTGTAAGCATTCTCAAACTCTTTGATGTCAACCGTGTCCGGCAGTATCAGTTCTTCTGCCGTCAACGGCGAACAGAAAAGACTTAGAGACAATAGTTGCAACACAAATACCGATTTTTGCATTATAGCCATCTCCTTAATAATCATATTTTGCGATGGCTTATTCTATCACACCTGTTATTATTGTTATACCGTTGCTGTTCAAGCATGAAACACGAAAAAGTTTGGCCTTATGGGGAGTATTTGTCTACTTCATGAATTTCATAGAGCTTTCAGATGCCTTATGTCAGGCACTTTAGATAGTTACTGAATCCAAAAGGAATTGATTCAAACACCGAATATGAGTAGAATCGCCACCGTTTCCTATGAGGTGGTTTGTTATGCTTAAGGCTTTGTTATTAGTTATTTCTCTTATTTTCCTCACTCCTGCATTTGCAGCAATCTCTGAGGATGAAGCATTAGACATGGTTTTCGATTGTGACGCACAATCTAAATGGAAATATGAGGATGTGCGAATGAAGAAAGCGTTCTACACTGTTGTCAAAAATCTGGCACAAGAACATCAGGATCTTTCCGATTACCTTGGTCTGTTAGCTGTGTGTTCAACTTCTCCGGAATGTGCCGACTATCCGCAAAATGGAGCTTTGAAAGCCTCCAAATACTGCGGAAAAACAGTGAGATTTTATTTTGAGGATACAAAGGAAGTCTTCATGAAAAGATCAGTC
>JAEEGL010051706.1_pt1 | contig 12666 bp, 11 predicted proteins | sample 9134231 | NCBI WGS metagenome assembly JAEEGL01 (sample SAMN16246548, study PRJNA631951) | gut metagenome | biome: gut microbiome; feature: rumen; material: fiber-attached | host: Bos | place: Iran: Karaj | collected 2018-10
GACAGTAGAATTTTCCAGTATGCTTTTTGCTATATCCGTTATTATTTTTGAATTGTATAACAGACAGATATTTGAGCAGTCCTCTTGTGCTGAATAGGAATAATCCCAAATTAAAACTGCCGAATATCTTTGGGAAAGTACAACTGCAAATTCGGTTGAACCCCAGATATTTTCCTTTGAACAGTTTTCCCCGGAATTATCATCATATTTTAATACATTCGCCGAAGAAAAATTTAACCTTTGAATTATGGATTTACAATTATCATAATTATTCAGTTTTAACAGTACGCACGATTCAAGTTTCTGGTTCGATATAACAGGCTCTAAAACAGCCCGAAAGAGAGCCTCTATGCTCTCTCTTCGGTACTCTCTCTCTGAATATTCAAATATATATTTGCTTAAAGTATTATATTTATTCTTCATTTGAAATTATATAGCCATTTTTAATTTTTTTCTGTTAAGAAAACCGTTATTTATTGCGTATAATACAGCCTGTGTTCTGTCATTTACCTGTAATTTTTGGAATATATTATTTACGTGTGTTTTAACCGTTGTTTCGCTGATAAATAACTGTTGTGCAACACCTTTATAAGTTACTCCCTGTGTTAATAGTTCAAGTACTTCATCTTCTCTTTGAGTTAAGTATTGCAGTAAATTTTCGCTGTTCTCTGTGTTGTTTGCTTCTTCCTTAAAGGTTTTCTGGAAGTATTCAAAGAATCTTGAAGATAAACCTGAGGGCAGATATATTTTACCCTGCATAACTTCTTCTATTGCATAAATTAATTGAGCTGAAGCCATCGTCTTTAAAATATAGCCTTTAGCGCCTATTTTCATTGCTCTGAAAATCAAATCCGGATCATCATATCCTGTTAATGCAATAATTTTTGTATTTACCCCTGCTCTTTCAATTTCACTTATTGCTGTTAAGCCGTCTTTTTCCGGCATATTTATATCCATTAAAACAACATCGGGCTGATATTTTTTAACCAGATTTATTGCAATATTTGCATTCGTTGCAGTTGCAATGACCTCAAAATTTGTTTCGAGGTTAACTAATTCTCTTATGCCTAACAAATGATCAAAATTGTCGTCAACAAGAATGATTTTAACTTTTTTGCCAAATTCCATTGCTCTTTTCATATACACACCGTCGCTCCCTTTAACATCTTCCTTATATTTTCATATTACATGCTCGGGCATGGCGGCTCATCGATAGAAAGGCTGATATTTTTATATTAAAAGGTTAATGTTGAGGTTTACACCTTTAGGTTGATATAACTTGAAAAGGCTTGTAATTATTGCTTTTTACTAATTTTTTCCGCCTACGTTTTTTAAATTATTTTGAAACTGTACATCATACAATCATACGATTGTAACAAATACTTTAAATAGTCTGTAAATTAGTGTTTTTTAGGTTTATTATTGTCTTGTGTTTATTATTTTTATTAAAGTACATTAGGAGGTATGTATGAAAATTGGTGCAATTTCAAACCTTATGCCTTTGCACAGCATAAACAAACTTAACGGTAACACTTCATTAGGTACAGTTAACAGTATTAAAAATGATTCCGTATCTTTTTCCGGAAAATATCACGTAAGACGTGTTGATGTACCTGTGGAAAAAGCAGAATTTGTTGCAAACAGTCTTTCAACTTCAACATCAGGACACAGAGCCGAATATTTAAGCGAAAACTTTACGAAAGATATAGTAAATCTTATTACCTTAGGTATTGCTGATTATGCTAAAGATAAAGCAAAAGAAGGAGGACACAGACCGACCGTTCTCATCGGCGGAGATACAAGACGCGCTTCAAGAGAATCTTTGCCCGAAATTAAAGATACATTAACAAGACAGGGTGTTGACGTTATTTATATAAAAGAGCCTGTTCCTACTCCACTCTTGGCTTTTGCAGCTGAAAATAAAAATATAGATTTGGCTGTTTTAATGACTGCAAGCCACAATCCCTGGAATGATGCGGGGTATAATATTGTTACTCCTGAAGGTGCAATAGCGGGACCTGATGTAACAAAACAGATTGCTGACAGAATGGTTACTATTGCAAAAATCGGTTCTTATCCCGAATTACATAAAGATTTGGGAAAAGTAGAAGAATTTGACCCGTTTGATATGTATTATGAACGTATAAGTAATGCAAATATTGATTGGGATAATATAAAAGAATCCGGTCTTGTCGTATACTATGACGGATTACAGGGTACCGGCGGATATGTTGTTCCAAAATTATTGGAGAAGAAAGGAATTGAAGATGAAATAGTTCACTCTCAGGGGCAGGACGGACCAAATCCGACTGATAAAAATTTAAAACAGCTTGAAGCTGCCGTTAAAAATAATAATGATAAGGGATTAGTTGTTGGTTTGTCTACTGACGGTGATGCTGACAGATTCGGAGTTGTTGATGAACAGGGTAATTATATTACTCCGAATGATGTAATTCTTCTTGTCGGTTATCACCTTGCAAAGAATAAGAATATAGAAGGCACCGTAATAAGAAGTCAGGCTACATCAAAACAAATTGATAAAATTGCCGATAAATACAATCTTGATAAGATTGAAACTCCTGTCGGGTTTAAATTTATCGGCGGAGATATGCTTAATTTAAGAGAACAAGGTAAAGATATTCTTGTTGCCGGTGAAGAATCCGGCGGGCTTACCGTAAACGGTCATATCCCCGAAAAAGACGGTATTATTGCCATATCTACAATAATGGATTTGATTGCAACTGAAAAGAAACCGCTTTCGCAGATTTTAAAAGACGTAAAAGCCGATCTTGGCGTATATTATAAGACAAAATGTGAATCACAGAGATTTACTGATGAAGAATCCAAAGCCAAAGTTATGAAAAAAGCTGAAGCTATGTATAATGATGCTATGAACGGTAATCTTGATTTTTACGGAACACATAGAATAGATGCCGAGAAAACGGCAGAATGTCGTAAAAATATGGAACACTACAAGAAAGGCGGAGACGGTTATAAATTTATATTAACCGACGGTTCTACAATTCTTATGAGGAAAAGCGGAACGGAGCCTCTTGTAAAATGTTACATTGAAGCGGCAGGTAGTACCCCGGAGGAAGCAGAGCAAAATTACGATGTATTATGGAGCGATTTGGGTGATTTCTTTAAAGTGTAGTAATACATAAACAGGCAGGGCTTACATATATGTAAGCCCTGCTTTTGTATTTAATAAATAATTTTATTGAACGCTTGATGCGATTTTATAACCTTTACTTATTAGTGCCTGTTTTATTTGCTCAAAGTGTTCGGCATTTCTTGTTTCCATTGATATTTTTAAGAAACAGTCGTTGATATCCGTGTTTTCTCCGCCCTGATTATGTCTTACTCTTATTACATTAGCACCGTATTCTGCAATAATGGAGGATACACCTTTTAATTGCCCCGGTTTATCAAGAAGCTCTACAGTTAAGTGGCACAATCTGCCTGATTTTAAAAGACCTCTGTTTATAACTCTTGAAAGAATATTTACGTCAATATTTCCGCCGGAAACAATGCAGGCTGTTTTCTTATTCTCTACGGGGAGTTTTCCGAACATTGCAGCAGCTACACTTAATGCTCCTGCACCTTCTGCTACAAGCTTTTGTCTTTCCATTAAGGCAAGAATTGCGGAAGCTACTTCGTCATCTGTTACGGTAACTATATCGTCAACAAATTTATTGCATAAATCGAAAGTCAAATCTCCGGGTTTCTTTACTGCAGTACCATCCGCAAAAGTATTAACCGTCGGAAGTTCAATAATCTTATGCTCTTTGTATGATTTATACATACTTCCTGCTCCCTGAGCCTGAACGCCGTATACCTTGCAGGAGGGTTTTAGATGTTTTATTGCATAAGCTACCCCTGATATAAGTCCGCCGCCCCCTATTGGAACAATAACAGCATCAACATCGGGCAACTGCTGTATTAACTCTAAACCTATGGTTCCCTGACCTGCTATAACGTCCTCATCATTAAACGGGTGTATAAATACGCCATCGGTTTCCTTTTGAAATTCGCACGCAGCTTTATACGCATCATCATAAACCCCGTCTATAAGCTTAATATCAGCACCGTATTTTCTTGTCGCTTCAACTTTTGAAATAGGTGCCGTTGCGGGAATAAATATTGAAGCCTTGATATTGTTTCTTTGAGCTGCGAGTGCAACACCCTGTGCATGATTACCCGCAGAACAGGCTATAATTCCCCTTTTCTTTTGTTCTTCATTAAGCTTTGATATTTTATAATAGGCTCCTCTTAACTTAAAAGAACCTGTTAATTGCAGGTTTTCGGATTTTAAATATATTTCATGACCTTCCAGCAGTGTTTTGGAAAGAATTAAATCAGTCTTTCTTGCTACTTCACCCAAAACTTTGGCTGCATCATATATTGTTTCTATGTTTAACATTGGGCATTTTCCTTTTTATATGTTCTTTAGTGCGTATTTGTTTATTATGTATTCTGTTTTGTCCCATAAAATAAGTCTTATATCTTTTTCTTCACAGGCTTTTTTCAGATATAAATATAATTCACCGTAGTGTTTCGGAAGCGGCACCGTATCTAAATCGGTAAACAGTGCATATTTATTATCTATCATAAATTCTATATTCTTTATTCCTATATCATACATTAAATCCACAAACTTTTGAATTTCTTCTTTGTTGTCATTGATGTGTTCAATAAGAATATATTTTACCGTTATTTTCTCGGGGTGCTTGCTTTTTGCATATTTCCGCAGATTTTCAACGGAATCTTTAAATGTATCAACTCTTTTTAGTTTCTTATATATCTCTGGCGTAGCACAGTCAAGAGAAGTCTGATATATAACCATATTTTTATCAAGCAGCTTTTGGATTATAGGCTGGTATTTTATATTGTTTGAAAGAATATAAAATTCTTTTAAACCCTGCTTTAAGAATTCTTTTACTATTGGTTCAAACTCTTTTAATACCGATATATCACCGCCCTGAATACATACAAACAAATTTTCTCTGTCCAGTAAATCTTGTTTGTACAGCTGTTTTAACAGAGGAAGGAAATCATAATATTCGCTTTTTTCCGGTTTGTAGGTGATTTTACCCTTTGAATCCAGCATTCGGGCGCAATAAATACAGCCGCAGTTGCATTGAGTCCAGTGGCTTATATTTATGGTTTTAAATTTTGGGCTTATAACATCGCCCTGACGTTTTTCACGCAGAAAAAAACAACCTTTGCACGGTGAGTTATTTATATTTTCCTCATTAAGCATTTGAAAGGCTTTATATTTTACCTGTCTGAAGGCTTCCCAATCTATCTTCTGTCCCCTGTAGGCTTCATAATAGACAGGACCAATCTGCCCCGAACAGCAGGACATAATACGGTCGTGGAAACAGGATAATACATTATTTAATTCATCGCAAAAGTATTGTTTACCCATAATTTACCTATAAATGAAGTACAAGTGCTCTGTCATAAAACTCAAAATCAATGTTTGCTTCCTGACATCTGCTTCTGATATAACGGAGCAGGTCTTTTACATATTCGGGTACATCGCCGTGCTGGCGTACAAACCATTTTTCTTCAACATCGGCAATTAAATATTTCACGCCCAGCTTATTTACGCAAAGATCAAACCATTTATCAATTTCTTCCTTTGTATCATTTATGTTCGGAATGATAATATATTTAACGCCAAGACCTTTCGGCTTTGCATCTCTGGCATACTCTTTAATATTTTTGCAGACATCTTTGAACTTATCAACTTTTTTGACTTTCTTAAATACTTCTCTTGAACCTGCATCAAGTGAAATAACCGTTGCCATATCGATTTCTTTATCTTTGATTAATTTAGAAGCCATTTTACTTAACTTAATGCCGTTCGTATAAAGTGCAAAGTGCTTATTTCCGTATTTTGCAAAGATTTTAATTATATCATCAAACTTTTTCATAATGGTTGGTTCGCCCATTGCAAACGAAACGTGAGCGCCGGGTTCTTTTTCAAGATTGTAGATTTTCTTTTCAAGCATTTCTTTAAAGAGCGGAAATATATCATAGGGTTTTTTTGTTCTTTTTTCGAGTATTTCCTGAAATGCAAAACAGTATATACAATTGGCATTGCATTCATTGGTAATGCCTATCCAAATCATATCAATATACGGGTCTAAATCGGATAAGAATTGTTCTTCCGAGTTCTCGTCAAATTCTTCAATCCAATGACAGCCCTTGCAATATGGGGGTATATCGCCATCACGCATGCCCTGTACAACTTTTTTCTTTATTTCAAAAACTTTATTCCAGTCGGGACTTTCTTTTCCGCCAGAGTACGGAATGATATAGTTGTTATTTCTTTCATCAGGAGAATGAATAGATAAATGGCAATGTCTGAAACAATCATAATGAATGTATAATCCGTGAGCTAAATATCTGCATCTGTACATTTTCGTCATATCAACTTCCCATACTAATGTATTTATTATAATATAAAATTAAAATTATACTTCAATTTAAACTATGAAATACAAAAGCTGCAGATTACTTGAACACGGAATTTATTTTTATGTTGACCCGGGAACGCAACATCTTATTGCCGGACATTGTTGTAATACCGATCATCTTCATTTTAATGACCGCTTGTATATGTATTTTGATTTAAAAAATGAAAAACTTGACTGGAATTACATTTTTTCAGAAAAGAGAAAACTTCGTGAAAATGCCAAAAAAGGTATATATCCCTGTCAATGCGACGGTTGTTTTGAACTGATTGAACGAGATTGGGACGATGAGGATTATATAAACCATTTGACGGCAGGTCATATAATGAAGTGTAACTCACGCTGCATATATTGTCCTACGGGAAGAATCCCCGAATGGCACAATAAAGAGCAGGATATTGATATTAAACCTGTGATAGCGGAATTAACACAAAAAAATCTGCTGAAATATAACGGTTCTTTGCGTTTTGTAGGCGGTGAACCCACTTTAATAAAAGAGTTTGACTGGCTTGTTGATTTGTTCTCGGAAAATAATGTTCCTGAAATCTATGTTCCGACTTCCGGAATAAGGTTCTCTGAAAGTTTATGCAAAGCCATCGAAAAGGTTGAAAGTGCTGCAATTGTTATCAGCGTTGATTCCGGAACAAAAGAAACCTTTGAAAAGATTAAAGGTACAAAGTTTTATAATGTTGTCTGGGATAATTTGCAAAAATATTTGGCTCATGCACGTGAAAAGAATTTTGTAATTCCTAAGTTTATTTTGTTTACAAACTATAATGATACTTCTTTTGAGATAGAAAGCTGGCTTAAAAAGTGCAGTGAAACAGGTGTTGTTGAAGTACAGTTTGACTCCGAGCACAGTGTATCTTCATCGGAAGAGTGTGAAAACAAAAAATATGTGAACAGAACGGTTAAAATGCTCGAATTTGCGCAAAAAGAAGCTGAAAAATATAATATTAAAGTAACCTCTTTTCTTGCTTTTATGAACAGAGCCAAGAGAATTTATGAGAAACAGAAAAACTTCTTTGAAGAGAATAAAGGTAAGTTTAGGGATTTAACAGTTGATGCTTCAGTAAATAATGTTGATTTTAATCAATATTATAAAAATTTATACCTTAATATTGATAATATTTCAGTAAATTACTTAAATGAGATTCTTGACAGAATAGTCAGAGAAGAAAAATATGCTTATAACAGAAAAGCATATCTTTCTTCATCACGGGAAATAACCCAAAATCCTGATTTTAATGAAATATCTATGCTTCTTTTAAGGCTTGGTTTTGATTTGGAATTTGAAACCAAAGAAATCAAATTTAATAAAACAATTGATGAAATTTTAAAAACAAGTTATTCAACAGTTATTTTTAATATTTCATCAAATATACCGTTTATGAGTGCAATTAAGAAATCAAGGATTTTAAATCAATATAAGAATTATTCCGATAAAATAAAATTTAATTAGATTTCCACAGTCCGTGAAGATTACAATATTCTCTTGCCGAAAAATCATCGTCTTTATTGATTTTGAAATCCATTTTCGGTTCTTCGCCCGCATTTAAATATTTTCTTGTTATGTATTTTTTATCCTTTGATATGGCTTCAATGAACATAATATAGTGTTCTTCTGCCATTGGGTGCGGAACAGAACCTACTCTTATTGTTTTTGTTTCCCCTTCTTTTGTAATTACGGGAACATGCTTTTCATTTGCGGCATCATCATTACTCTTTTCACATAATCTTTCCATCGGAACATTACAGCATACAAGACTTCCTGCACCCGCATTGATAACTTCAACAATATTTCCGCATACGCTGCACTTATATAAAGCCATTTTTTCAGTCATATAATATCTCCTTTTTATAAATATTAAATTAAAAAATCGGGTAAATTAATTACCCGATTTAACAAACTATTTATTATAAATAATATTTATGAGTTCATTTTCAAATTCTTTTACTTTTTGCTGCGGTTCCGTAAAATTCTGAATCATAATTGCAACGGAATATGTATGCCCGTCCTGTGATTTTACATAACCCGCAAGAGAGCTTACATTAGCCAAAGAACCTGTTTTTAACCAAACGTCCCCTCTTAAATCGTGCAGTCTGTTGGCAAGCGTACCGTCTCCGGGTTGTGCCATATTCTCTCTGTACTGATTAAAATCATTTAATTTGTACAGTTTATCAAGTGCATTTGTCATCCAAGCCGCATAAACAAGATTATTTCTTGATACTCCGCTTCCGTCTCTTATTACAATATCATCTGTTGATATGTCATGACTTTTATAAAATTCTTTAAAGTTAAATATTGCCAAATCATTTGTTCCTGTTGCGGAATAACGTTTTGCTCCTGAAAGTTTGAATAATGATTCTGCCATTAAATTATTACTGTTCTGTAAGATGGCAGGAATTGCTCTTGTAATAGGGTTTGATATTTCCGTTAATAATTCTGCGTTATTCGGAACTATTTTTGATGCAAATGCTGTTCCTGTTATAGTTATGTTGTTATCGTCCAAAGCCTTTTCAAGATTATGTATAAAATATCTTCTCATACTGCTGACTGGAATCGTAATTGTCTGAGGGGAAGAAACACTTCCGTATATTTCGACAACCTCAGGGTTTGACCAGTTATAACGGTTGACATCAATGTAATTTGATTTTGAATCCGAACGTATATTGCTTACAACAGACATCGGATAACTTGATTTTAAGGTTGTCGCCATCATTCCGTTTGTTGATTTTGACATGGAAAGGCGTACGACATTACCGTCAAGGTTATATGAACTTACTTTCGGTGTATACGGGTTTATGTCATCGTCCCACATCCAGCCCGGTGCAAATTCTTTTTTATCTATAATGCTGTCATCAAAATACAGGTTTTTAAAGGATTTTTTGCCGGAATCTTTAAGTTTACCTACGGCATTTTTTAATTGGGTTGAGGTTAAAAGCGGGTCAGCCCCCAGTTTTATGTATAAATTATTGTCAGAATCCTTATAAAATTGTGTTTTAAAGAAATAATCATATCCGAGTTCTTTAATTGCAGGATAAGTTGTGAATATTTTTAAAGTTGATGCGGGGTGCAGCAGTTTCTTTTCATTGTATTCATAGGCGCTGCTGTTATTATCCGCATTTCTTACTGAAATCGCTATTGTTGCACTTTGGTTTAAATCGGATTTTTTAATGTGTTTGTCTAATTTTGTTACGGATAAAGAATACCCGGCATTTACGCTGAACATAAATGCTAACATTAAAGTTAAAATTCTGAATAAGTTTTTCATTATTTCTCCATTATCTTATATTGTGATTTCGTATCTTTTAAAATAGGCATTTGCTGCCTGTATTGCTTCATTTCCTCTAAATCTATTTCCGAGTATAAGGCTTTTTCTTCATATTCTAATCCTAAAACTACTCTGCCCCTGTAGTCAATAACCTGTGAATGTCCTGAAAAATTATAGCTTTCATTTATTTTACCCGTTAAACAACAAGAAATAAAGTAATTTTGGTTTTCAATTGCCCTTGCCTTTGCAAGTGATAAATATTCATTCATAAAGGATTCCGGCCATGCCGCCATATTAATAATTATATCAGTTCCTTTAAAAGCATATAATCTGAATAATTCGGGGAATCTTATATCATAACATATTGAAATTCCCAGCTTACCTATATCTGTATTTACAATAAGTCCGGTTGTTCCTTCTTCGAGGAAAGTACCTTCCGATTCTCCTCTGTGGGAAAATAAATGATATTTGTCATAAGAAGCAATCATTTTGCCTTCTCTGTTAAATATTAAACAGGTATTTCTGTCTTTTTCTCCCTGTTTCTTTAATATTCCGCTTCCGCCGATTATATATGCTTTATATTTAAGCGCAAGCGATTTTAAAAAAGAAAAGATTTTTGAAGAATATAATTCTTCGGAAGAACTGTTAAAGTTTTCACAATTCCAGCCGATTGTCCATAATTCGGGTAAAATAATCAAATCAGGATTCGGGTGCTTACTGTCCTCAATAAGTCCTGTAATTTTTCTTATATTACCTTCTATATCCCCCGCAATTGCTTCCAATTGCACCAAAAGTACTTTTACGCTCATATTATAATTGTATTACAAAATGGCATAGTTGTACAAGTTAAAAACAGGGTTATTTTCGGATAAAAAATTTATTTTAAGAGCATACTGCGAATATTATTTGAAAGCTGCTCGAGTCCTTTCATTGCACTCTCATTTGACGGTATATTTTTTGCAAAGGCTTCAAGTTCCGCACAATTTTCCTTAAATGCTTTCTGTGCGGCACCTAATAATTTTTGTGCATCAGGTGTTGTAGTATATTCAGCTGCTTTTTTACAAATTCTGCCAAACATTTTTATATCTTCCGTTCTTATATATATAAAAACAAAAAATTAATTAAAATTGTTAATATAAATTAAATTCTTTTAATTGTTTGGTTGATGGCTTCTTTTACCTGTTCAACGGAAATATCATTCATACAGGCTTTATATGTATGACAACTCTTTAAATTACAGGGAACACAGGGAAGATTTGATTTTATTAATATGTTGTTTTCCCCCAGAGCTCCCCATTTCTCCGTAGACATAGGACCGTATAATCCTATTACTTTTGTATCCACCGAAGATGCCATGTGCAGAGTTCCTGAATCGTTTCCGAGTATAAAATCAACTTCCTTTAATATTGCAAGACTGTCCTGTAAATCAACAGCACCGCATAAATTTAAAGGTTTTATTTTTAATTCTTCCTTAAACTGAATTTTATCATATATCTCTCTGTCATCAGGTGCGCCTATATATATTACCTGCACTCCCTTTTCATTCGAAAGATATTCAATAATTCTTGCGAAATTATTAATGTCCCACACTTTTTTCTCATTTGTTGCGGTAACATTAACAACCGCTTTTATTGAAGATTCGGAAATATTATTTTGTTCAAAAAGCTGTTTTACCTTTTTTGTTTCTTCATCTGTTACCCAGTTTTCAAGGTATGTATCTTTTACCTCAATGTCATCTCTTTTTAATACATCAAGATAACATAAAGATTCATGCTGATGATGGTTATATTTTAAAGTTTTTGTTAAAAAGATACTTCTGAATTCTGTATTATAACCGATTCTTTCCTTGATTCCGGCCATAAAGCATAAGAAGGCACTGGACATTGAACGTTTTAAAACGTAGGCTTTATCGTAATTCTCTTTTCTTATGGCAGAAACATAGTGCCAAAAAGATTTTTTATTCCCGTTCCCCTTTTCATACTTATGTTTTCTCGTTGTATCAAAATAAATAAGATTATTAATATACGGGCAGTCTTTTAATATTTCACCGCTGCCTGGGGATACAAGTATATCAATAATTGCATCAGGCTCCGCACGTCTCAAATTCCTCAGAAAGGGAATGGTAAGAAGCGTGTCGCCTATAAATCTGTATCTCAATACCAAAATTTTCTTTCTCATCAGCATACATCCTTTATATCAATATATGCTTTAAGTTTCAAGGCATAAAATTTAATCGGCATTTCAATATCTTTTATGATATCAATTATTTTAACGGCATCTTTTTCTGTTGTAACAACGGCATCAATGCTTTCTTCCTGTGCATAATGGATAATCTTTGAAACATCTTCTCTTTCATAATAATGATGATCTTCAAAATCCAAAACAGCGATTAACTTGTAATCTTTTTTGAGAAAATCATAAAAACTTTCAGGCTGACCTATCGCTGAAAATGCCATTATTTTTGAACCTTTTTCTAATTGTGCACCGTTTTTTATATTATAAACATAATCAGGTATTATTTTACACAAAAAAGTATCTTTTTGGTATTTATTTTTTAAATAATCGCAATATTTAAGTGCGTTCTTTGAGTCAAACCCTTTATTAACAACAACAAGTTTGTTAATTCTTTTCATTGCGCTTTGTATATCTTCTCTTAAAGGACCTGCCGGCAGTAAAAACTTGTTGCCGAATTTGTTTTTTGCATCAACAAGAACAATATCCATATCCCTTTTTATTTTTCGGTGCTGAAATCCGTCATCGAGAATAATAATATCCGGATTATATTTTTCCTGTAAAAATTTTTCCGCTGCTATTCTGCTTCTGCAGGTTACAACATAAGCACCTTTTGCATTGTTTGCCAGCCAAACCGGTTCATCACCGGCAACTGATGCGGGGAATACAGAACC
>JAEEGL010441239.1_pt1 | contig 12666 bp, 7 predicted proteins | sample 9134231 | NCBI WGS metagenome assembly JAEEGL01 (sample SAMN16246548, study PRJNA631951) | gut metagenome | biome: gut microbiome; feature: rumen; material: fiber-attached | host: Bos | place: Iran: Karaj | collected 2018-10
GGGGCGTCTAAAAGTGCCTTGGGACGAGAAAAAACTTTGCTTACAAGCTGAATGCAGTTTTTGCCACTTACGCGGATTATGCCCAGGGCTGCGGGAGCCAGGGCAGTTGCGATTGAGGAAATAGGTTCTTCTGGTGTGTATGAGCCGATAGTCATAGGCACATTCTACTTAGTTTAGCGGTACTAAGGGAAGAGCCGGGGTCATAAGGAATGGAAAATAACCCCCTTTTATATCATCTTCTAGTGACTGCGGTAAAATTGTGTCCAGAATAGAAAGGCCTGTGTCGTTGTCTTTTGGCTTTTCTGTAAGGCCTAAAGCTGGCTTTCGCACGTTTTTGGCTGCTTCTGGAGTTTTTCCAATGTATGGTTCGGAGCCAACATCTGCTGGTGTGGTAGTGTAGTCGCCGCCGTTATTCCAGCACATGTAGCCGCGGTTGATTGAGTCTCGGGTACCGTAGAATTCGCGTTTAATATAGTCCGAATTGTAGTAAAGGCGGTCGTAGCTTACACCAAGGTAGAAACTCTGAATCCACGGACGGATGATTGCACGGTTGCGGCACAAAATTGTGTTGCGGTATGAGCCGTAATAATAAATGCGGTAAGTGCGGTCTTCAGCCGGCGGATAGTTCATAAAGCTCTGTTCAAAGTGGCTTGGGTAGAACATTGGTCCGATAACGTCTACGTATTCTGCAAGCATTTCTGCGTCCTGGCCTGTGCGTGTGCCGGAACGATACCAGCCGTTTGCACCGTAAATGTCGATGCCGATTGGGGCCTTAATGTTTTCGCGTGCATAAGACAAAAAGCTGATGAGGGCACTTTCTTTGTCCATTCCGGGGCTCTTCCAGCGGTAGGTGGCGTTGGCAAGGTTCTGTCCGTCTGTTGGGAATCGGATGTAGTCAAACTGAATTTCATCAAAGCCGCGCTCAATGAGCTCTTTTGCAACTTCTATATTGTATTCCCAAACTTCTTCTGAATATGGGTCTACCCAGTTTTCGTCGTAATAGCCCATCTGCTGCTCACCTGTCGGGTTTCCTTCTTCGTCTACAAGTTCTTCCATGCCTTTTGTTCCAACCCAAGGTTTTTTGAGTTTGTAATCCCAAACGGCATATTTTCCGCCTGCGTAGTTAGAAAGACTGCGGTCCTTAAATGTTACAATGCGGGCAACAAGATAGATATTTTCTTTTTTAAACTGACTGATAAAATTGTCCAGCTCAATAAAGTACATGGAAGTTTTTGCTTTTTCCAGAACTGCAGAATTACGGGAATCGTAACGCAAAAGACCGTAGTCGTCTTTCATGTCGATAACAAGTCCGTTCATGTTGCGGTCTTTTACTGCTTTGATGTATTTGTCAATTCCTGCCTGATTGCGGCACTGATAAGCCGAGGCATAAATGCATTTGCGTCCGTTCGCAACTTCTGCATATGGGGAGTTTACGGTGCCAGGGTAGAGAAGCCATAGCTCGTTGAGGAGGAGGCCTTTTGCAAATCCGCTGCGTCCTGTTGGAATCCATGCAGAGTTAATCATTCCTGGTACTTTAGAAAAGGCTTTGTTCCATTCGTCAAAGCGCGCTGGAACTCCTGGCGAAGTAAGAGAATCGATGTCTACCGAGCCAAAGCCTTCCAGAGTTGTATACAAAATTACGTTGTCTATAGAAGTAAGTCCGTCAACTGTTGCAGCCGGGCTTTCTCCCTTATAAATTAATTCTCCACGTCTTGTTTCCCAGTTAAAGCGGTAAAGACGCGGAAGATATGTCTGAGAAATATAGATTTCTGTAAATACAGAGCCGTCTGCGCGGGTGCGTACAACTGGCAGAATGTCAGAAATTTCATCTGGCGAACTGAGAGAAGGCATAATTTCAAAGCCGGCGCTTACGTCGTTCCAGTTTGAATTTTTTCTGTCTGGAAAAGTGTAACTTAAGCCAAAAATCGGATGGCTCATAAAGATTACGGTTTCGCCATCAAGAGTTGCAATTGCTACAGCTTTTACGCCAGGTGTGCTTCTGCTCATTGAACCGATGTTCTTCCATGTATGTCCTGCGTCTGTGGAATAAAAAACATTGTCTTTTGTGGCGGTAACCATCTGACTATTGTTTACAGGATTTACGCAGATGTCTTTAAGTTCCTGAATTTGTTTTTCAAGACTTGTCTGTTTGTCTACATACTTTTTGATTGTAAGGAACGAAAGACCTTCATTACGCTCTTCAAAGTGTTCAAGATCGGAAGTGAATATAATTCCCCTGGAGGTTCGCATTATCCAGCCGTGTTCCATTATTTTTTTACTGTTTGGAACATTTATCTGAACAATCTGATCTACACGGCCTTCTGTCCAAAGAGGAACTGCACTGTTATTTACAGTGATTTTAAAAAGTCCGCTGTCAGAGCCTACTAAAAATTGAGAAGTCGTAGAGTCCTTTTCTGTAAGAGGACTTACGCGTTCTGGGAGCTGATATAGAGGTTTAACTTCTTTTTTTGTTGAAGTAAAGTTTTGTGCATATACCGGTGTAAATAAAAAAAAGCCGAGTACAAAAAGTAGTATAGTCATACTCATTGTATCGGCATTTTTTGAAGTAAGTTTATATTTTATTTGTTTGAACTAAACAATCTGATCAAGAACTTCAACTACTGTCTGATCGTAGAACTGTGGCTGTTCACGGAGTTTTGCAATTGCAGTCTCTTTATCCATTGTTTCGCGGTAGTTTCGCTTGCTTGAAAGTGAAACAAAAGTTTCTGCTACACGAATTAGGCGTGCAATCTGTGGAATTTCGTCGCCCTTAAGTCCGTTTGGATAACCAGAACCGTCAATGTTTTCGTGATGTTTTACGGCAGCGTCTTCAAAAACTTCCCAGAATTTCTTTGGAACAAATTCAAGGTGTTTTTCTGCAAGTTTTACGTGCTCATTCAAAGCCTGTTTCTGCTCATCTGTAAGATTTGTTGCAGAAAGAAGATCCGGGTCAATTCCTAAGAAGCCTGCATCGTAAATCATTGAAGCGCAGAAGTAGAGCATGCTCATGCCCTGTGGCAGACCAAGTGCCATAGAAAGCTTGTAAACAAGTTCGCTTACGTTCTTAGAGTTATTCTTGCGTCCGGTAGCGGTATCAATTTTTGCACCAATTTCTTCGCACTTAATTGCAAGCTGTTTAAGCTCTTCCTGGTCTTCTTCTGTAAACTCAACATCTGGTAATCCTTGTGCCGGTGCCCATGTAGAAGAACCTGCAATCTTCATTGTAGCATTTGTGCCGTAAAGGTCTGTTACACCGCCAAGCATAATTCGGTTTGTCTGGCTCTGATTTGCTGCAAGCATTTTGAAGGCCTGTACATACTGTTCCTGCTGAACTTTCTGTGCCTGGAAACCTTTGCGAACTACAATAACAATTAGTCCTACAATAATCAGAATTAAAAGTGCAATTCCGATGATGGAAAGTGTAAGAACTTTTGTAGAACGCTTAGTTTCTTCTGCGTTTTCAGAAAAAGCTTCGCCAAGTCTTGAAAAGCCTTTTTCAAAAGAATCTTTGAACTCTGCCTGATTTTTATTGTTTGCTTCAATCTGTTCACGGATTGCCTTTGTACTTGCGTCTGTTGCTTCTTTTTGCGTTTCAATAATTTTATTGAACTGCTCCTGCTGACGTGCAAGGCTTTCCTCTTTTTCTTTTGATTCTACAGAAGACTGAATCTGGCGAACAAGTTTTTTGATTTTTGCATTTTCAATTGCTGCATAGCGTTCCAGATTTGTCTGAACTTCAATGAAGGCAAGTTCGTCATAATTCTGGAGGAGTCTTGTAAGTTTTTCTGCATAAACTGTTCGGGCAAAATAAAGAATGTTTGCCTGTGCGCTTTCGTCCTTTGCAACCGCAAGAGCCTGGTTTACATATTTGTAAGCCTCTTCTATATTCTCCTGCTCGTATGCAAGTTCAGCCTTGTCCAGAAAACGCATCGATAAATCTGTTGTTGCTGCAAAAGCAGTAAAAACAAAAGCCACGAAACTTAGAGAAAGAATGATTTTTTTAAGCTTATTTTCCAACATTTTCAGCTCCAATTGCAAGAATAATATTAGCACGGTTTTCCAGGCCGTCATCCTTCATAAATATTCTATCTTTTACACCAAGATTAAACGAAAGTTTAACCTGATCAATTTTTGCAAACGGTACAGAAAGATTTGCTCCTGCTCCAAAAGCAGCTGTTATGTCATCATAGAAAAGATGACCTGGATAGTAATCAAGATTCATAGTGAATGCCACAGGTCCAATAGGGAAGCGTTCCAGCTGAATTCCCAAAGTTGGGGTGTAGAAGTCGCCTACAAGTGGTTTTACTTTTTCTGAATCTTTTGGTTTTCCAGTCTTAACGGCTGTAAATCCTGCTCTGATAAGGAAGTATTTGAAAGAATTGGTTACTGCAATTTTTGGAAGGATATCGAAGTCTACTAAAAGCGGAAGTCTTGAATCTCCGCTTCCTAAATCAAGGAATCGTAAATCAAGGGCAAGATCTGCTCCAACGGTGCAAGGGCCTGCAATATGTTCGTAGGTGTAGGCAAGTGCTATACCGTAGTTGAAGGCATTTACGTCTGCCTTTTGATCTGTGATGGCAGAAACATCTGCAAGGCCTATGCTTCCGTACCAGCCGGAATCTTTGGATTCGGTTTCTTTTCCAGAAACGTAAACCGCACCTCCGCTTGCAGTCTTTGAAGAAATATACTGCTTATCTACGATTGCACGTTTAGATTCCTTTTCCTTTTCTATGCGGGCAAGTTCTTTTTGACGCGCAATTTCAAGCTGCTCTTCGTACCTCTTCTGGTCATCGTATGCATCCTGAATAGAGGAGTACATTTCTACCGCGCGATCGTTATCCATATTATTTTCTATAACGATTTCTGTCGCGGTTAAAGCAAAGTCGTAATCATTTGCAACAATCAGACGACGAATCTTCTTTTCCGTGTAATTTTCTATTAAATAGTAGAACCGGTCGTTCTGATTCTGCTTTAAAAGCGTGTTCAGTTCTGTGTCAGATTTTTTAGAAAAGATTGTATCAATCTGCTTATAAATTGCGCTTACGTATTCTTCTACTGCAAAAGCACCAGCTCCTGCAGTTGCAAGAAGTGCGGCCGAGATAATCAGTATTTTAAATTTACGGTTAGTAATTTTCATATTCTTCAAAACCATATTTTTCACACGCTCCTTAGAAGATATTGGTTCTTAAACCGATAGAGAATTGAGGTACAAGACTGTCAATCTCAACTGAACTTGAAACGTCAGTAGGAATAAACCAAAGCGAACCTTCAAAGTACAATGCAAATGAACTGAACATCTTTACGTTCTTTAATTTTACCTTCGGAAGTTCAATCTGTCCAATTAAAGCTGACAAAGTTTGTGTTTTTCCACTCTGTGTAAGGTCAAACCAGCTGAATTGTGCACCAATTGCTACACTAGAGTAGAGCCATTCAAAGTCGCGTCCAAAGAAGTAACTGGCTGGAATAGAAACGATGTTTGCAAGAATTTTAAGTCCGAATACGTTTCCACCGTAGCGTGTTCCTGTAAGTTCAAGTCCAAACAGGTCAGAAACTGAGTCGCGCTGTTCCTGTGTGAACTGTCCCCATTCAAACTGAAGTTTTACGTTGTCGTCAAAGAAGGTAAGACCTGCACCCATTTCAAAGAGTGTTGCACCCCAGAAGTGGAAGTCTACATAAAGTCCCTGAATAAAGCTTGGAACTTCGTAGGCAGCCTTATCACCTTTACGCAAGGTAAGAGTTACATCAGAAAGTTTTACGTTATCATTAGAAAGTCCAGAAACATCAAGAACCTGGTTGTAGCGTCCACCGCGTTCTGGGCTAATCAGGCGGATTGTAGGATTTGTGTTATCAACCTGAATGATTGTACGGGTTACTGCAACTTCTCCGTTTGCCATTGTGGCGCGGATAAGGAAGAAGTGGTAACCTTCCGGCAAATCTTCGTTTTCAATGCGGTATTCCCAGCCCTGGCGTTTAGAAATCTGTGTAAAGGTCTTTCCGTTATCAAGGCTGATTTCTACTTTTGCAACTTTCTTAGCTAAAGTTTCTGCCTTCTGCTCTGGAGTAATTTCTTTTGTGCGTGAAAGAAGAAGTTCTTCTTCGCTGATAGAATAACCAGCGCGTCCATAGATGAACGGACGGTTTACAGCAAAGTCACCATAAGTAAAGTTATCAATTGTAATCCATGGTCCAACAGGGCTGTATGTGATTGTCTGTTCGCGGGACATAATTTCTTTTCCGCCTTCCAGAACTGTTCCAACTTTGTAAGTGTGAATACCTTCTGCAATATTTTCAGGTGACATTTCAAACTTAAAGAAGCCGCAGATAGAAAGTTCAGTTTCTGAAATCTTCTGATTATCCAGATAGAGATTCAAATGATCAATTTTGTATTCACCTTCTGACTGTCCGTAGATTGTGAACAAACCGTTTTTGTGTTCGCCGTTAAGAGGGTAGAGAATATCTACTGTTGCAGGCTGCTTGTTCTTGTCCAGACGAATATTTCGGCTTACGTTTGTTGTGTTTCCTGCTTTATCTTTTCCTGTGAGTTCTACGTTGTAGAAGCCGTTTGATAAATCAGAAATATCAAGAGTTTCGCCAACTACGCGGTCAATTTCAAGTTTACGTACAACAGCTTTTGAAGGCTGTTCAAGATTACGGATTGTTGCGTAAAGTTCTGTAATGCCTACATTATCATAAGTAAATCCAGAGAAGAACAGATTTCCGGTTGTTACAGAGTCATCAAGAGGAAGTTCAAGGCTGATTTCAGGGGCTGCGTTATCAATGTTGATGATACTTGAATAAAGTCCCTGGATTCCGTATTTATCTGTAATCTTAAGGAATACAACCTGAGTTCCACCGTTGATTGCACGTGTGTCTACGTCGTAATGCCACTGTTCTGTGCCGATTGCATCGTTGTAGCTGTTACCACTGTCCAGAGAAACTTCTACTTTTTCAATTCCGTTTTTATCGCTTGCCCATCCGCTGATTGTAATGCGTTCGCGGTTATGAGTGTCGATTGTAGGAAGTTCTACGGCACCTTTTGGCTCTTCCAGAGAGATTCTGAATGTACGTGTAGTTTCAGGGCCTTTTACGCCATTAATATCTACTGCATAAACGGTAACAGTATGTTCGTTATCTGTCATAGAAGACAAAGGAATATCGAGTGCAAAACTTGTTCCAGGTTCTGGAAGCTGGGTGAAAGGATTGTTGTCGATTTTGTAGAACATTGTTGTGTCGCCATCATCATCGTAAACAACACCAGAAATTGTAAAGTCGCGGGTAATAACCTGCATTTCTTCTGGTACGTGAATTTCTGTAATCGGAAGGTCAGATTCCTGATCAATCATAAATGCCCAGAGATCTGTTGTAGAAGTGTTTCCTGCATCATCTGTAAAGATGAAAGACATTGCATCATCAATAGGGCGTTCTTCTGTACCAACAAGGATTCCAGAAAGTGGAGCAAGTTCAAGCTCTGTTTTTACCGGAGTTTTACCCTTTACTGGAGGTGTTACATATTCTGCCTTGTTTAAGTGACCGTTATCTGTAATGTCAAATACGATTAAAGTTTCGCCGTTTACAATATCATCTGGTGTAGGAACAATAACGTCTGCAACCGGAGGTGTAACATCCTTAAAGCATGATGTATGAACATAACTTGTTTTACCAGCATAATCTGTTGCGCGGATATCTACGCAAACAAGTCCGTCTGGAACTTCTTTAAGGTTTGCATTTGCGCTGAATGTTGCACCTGGATTCTTGCTGACTGGAATAGAGAAGTCTGCCCAGTTTTCGCCGCCATCAAGTGAGTATTCTGCTTTTAGGATTCCGCTAGGATCTGCGGCTGTACCGCTGATTTTTACTGTGTTTCCAAGCCACTGAGCAAATACTGGTTCAACAAGGTTTACAACAGGAGCTGCTGTGTCTGCGTAAAAATTAAATCTGTGTGATTCGTAGGCATCGCCAAACTGGTCGTGAATGCGAACGTAAACACCTGTGTAATATCCGTCTTTTTCTGCGGTAAGAGTTACAAGGTTTCCGTCAGTATCAATCTTAAGGCCTTCTGTTTTAGAAACAAGTTCTACACGGAGCGGTGCCATAAGGTTTGCATAGAAGTAGAATTTTGAACCGCCTGTAAGGATGTAGTTTCCGTTTGGTTCGTCAAAGGCTGTGTCTGCAGCAGCAAAAGCAAAAACTTTTTCTGTGTCGTCAATTCTGTCTTCTGGAACATCGCGGATTACTGTTACAGTGCCTTTTACAGTTTTAGAAAGTGCACCAGCTTTTACACTTGCCGTAAAGTTTGTAACGCGGTTTGGAAGGTTTCCAAGAGGAATTTCTGCAATCCAGAGTTCCGGAGCTTCTGGTGTTGGTTTAATAAGTTTTGCAGAACCTGTCTGCTTGATGTCTCCACCAAAAGTTTCGTCACCTGTAATTTCGTAGCTTACGCCACCAACTGCAACGCTAGAATTAATATAAAGCTGAATCTTTCCGGCATCTTTTGTATTGTAAGGAACTACAACTGGAATACCGCTAAGATATGGCTGGTCGTTTACATAAGCAATGTTTACGTCCAGACTTGGAGCCTTTAAAGCTGTGTATTTTCCTGCAACCGGGGCTTTTCCGCCATCTGCAAGCACATCCATTGTAAGTGCATTGTTGCCTTCGTTCATTTCTGAGCGGCGGAAAATCTTAAATGTGCTGCTTTCTTCTGCAAAAGCACCCTGATAAACGCCTACTGCGTAAACGTCAAAATCATCCAGCCATGAAACTGATGGAGCTTTTGGAGTAGGCATTTTGCCATTTACAGGCTCAATTGCCGGAATCTTTTCTATTGCAATTGCATTTGCAGTTTTGTTTCCGCCGGCGCTTTCTGCAATAATTTCTATAACGTGAACACCATCAGCAAAATCCAGAGGATTAATTACAAAAGAGAAATCTCCGTTCTTTGCTACTGTGATGGCAACCTCTTCTTCTTTAAGTTCATTGTGAACAGCAGAGATTATGCCGCCTTTAAGCTCGGTGTTGGCAGAAAGCACCTTGTAGAAGGCCTTTCCAACACCTGTTTCGCAGGTAATCTTACCTTTTACAGTGATTGGTTCGTATTTTACAACTGTGCTGGTTGTTACTGCGCTTTCTTCACCTTCGGCAGGTTCTGCGCCTTCTGCTGCAGTTTCTACAACTTCTGTAACAGTCCCTGCTTTAATAAGATGCTCTGTGTCATTTTCCAGTGTGATTTCTGGCACTGCTGTGTCTGACTTAAATCGAATGGCACCAGATTCAAAAGTTTTACCTTTATCTGTTGTAACGCGGATTTTTACGTCTTCTGAACTTCCAACTGCAGTTCCTGCCACAAGACGAATCTGATTGCCTGCCAGCTCGGCTTTTGCAAATGGGGTAGAAGGCACAAGTTCAACTTTTGCGGCATTTGCGCCAATAAAGTAGGCACTTGCAGGGTAGTCTGGATTATTAATTATTGTTCCGTCTTCTGCAATGCGGCTGTCGCTAAGAACAATGACTGGCTCGCTTGCTTTTACGGTAGAAGTGTTTGTTACATATACCACACCACGGAATTCAGAAACGCGGTCTGCTGTATCGGTTGTCTGAATGCTAATCTGAACAACGCCCTTAGGAAAGTCAGGACTTATTGGTACAGTGATTTTCTGAGTAAGAGGAGCCTTTGTAAATTCTTCGTCTTTAGAATCGACGCCATCTCTTCCCCATCTGAGTTCTGTGTGAACTGATTTAATGCCTACAGAAGAATTAGCAGTTACTTCAAAAACAGAACCGCTTTCCGGATGGATTTCCATGCCGTTTACAAAGTCTAAAATATTTTTGCCGCTGGTAACTTTTGCATCAGAGAATTCTGCTTCCATACCAACAGAATAGAAGTTTACTGTTACAGGATTTCCTTCAATGCCGTTTTCGTCAGTTGCAGTTACTGTTACAAAATGCTTACCTGTTTTAAGGCCTTCTGGAAGCTCCGGTGTAAAACTGAATGTACCGCGTGTTTCCTGAATGAATGCTTCTTCTGTTTTTCCGTCAAGTACAACTTTTACAGAAGTAACTGCATCATCATCTTTTGCAATACCACGAACTACAAAACTGTCGCGTCCGCCAAATAACTGGTCTGGTGCAGGATTTTTAATCTGAACAACAGGTTTATCATCTTCCTGATTCAAAGGAATATTTTTTACAATGTCTGTTACGTTTCCTGCGCGGTCAGTTGCATGAATTGTAAATTTAACAGATTTTTCCTTCATGCCGATTGTGTTTACATCAAGTTTCCAGTAGGGGTTACCAGGAATCAACTCGAATACACCGCTTTCTGAGCCAAATGTCCAGCTAAGATCTGTTACACCAATTTTATCTTTTGCGTAACCTGCAATAGAGAATTTTCCATTTTTTACAACTCCGTCTTCAGGACTTATAACTTTTACATCTGGTTTAGTGTTATCAATAAAATACAGGAATGAATAAAGTCCAACGCTTGTTGTTTCATCAGTTGCGCGGAACCAGATTACTTCTGGACCATCGTTGAATTTTTTTGTATCAACATCAAAGGCAAATTCACATTCAGAGCCTCTTTTATTCAATTTTTTAAGATTTAAGAGGGTAAAATGCTCACCGCCATCTGTAGAATATTCAATTTTTTTAATGCCGTTTCCGTCTGTTACAAGGCCTTTGAATCCTACTTTGCCAGAAACAAGCATACCCATAGTTTTGTCATACAGACTTGTTACAGGAAGTTTACGGTCAAGTTTCCAGTGAACAATAGTTGGTTCACCTTCTACAGGAATACTGTTAATATCGTAACCAATTACTTTGATTGTATGGTCACCTTCTGAAAGTTGGGTTGTATCAAGATAGTAAGACCAGAACTCTTTACCGTTTGCGTCAATATGCTGCTCTTCTTCTGTGCCTTCATCAAGGATAAGTTTTACTTTTGAAACGCCGTCGTCATCAATACAGGTACCTACTATATTCAGGTTGCCTACAACGCGCATGTTTTCATAGGGGTTTGTGATTGTACAGATTGGCAGATCTGATTTAGGATCCAGCCAGATATTATGAGGACCTTCAATAACTGTGTTTCCGCCCAAGTCTTTGGCGGTAATCATAATATTGTACTTTCCGTTCTTTCGCTTTTCCAGATCAAAAGAATCCTGCCAGCTGTTTACATTTGATGCAGTAATGTTTTCAACTTTTGGTGCGGAAAACTGTGCAAAGCCAGGCGCGACGCCCAGACACATCGAAATTAGTAATAAGTTCTTCTTCAAATATTTAATCATTTACAACCCCTATAAAAAATAAATAAAGAGAGTTATTTACTTATCGGCGGAATTGAACTAATTTATAAGTACAAAGAAGTGCAGCGAGTTGTAAAACAATCCGCATAAAAAAAAGGAAAAACGTATGATAAGCAAAAAAAACAGACTTGTTAACAATATATCTAGTTTACAAGAGGTAATTGATAAAAGCAAAAACATTGTGTTTTTTGGGGGTGCGGGAGTTTCTACTGAATCTGGTATTCCGGATTTTCGCAGTGTAGATGGCCTTTATAATTTAAAATGGGCTTATCCGCCAGAGCAGATTATCAGCCGTACCTTTTTTTACGAAAACACCAGAGAATTTTACCGTTTTTACCGCGAAAAACTTTTGATAAAAGGCGTTCAGCCAAATGCCGCTCATTACAAACTTGCAGAACTTGAAAAAGCCGGAAAACTTAAGGCTGTTGTAACCCAGAATATTGACGGACTCCATCAGCTTGCAGGCAGCAAAACTGTTTACGAGCTGCATGGAAGCGTTTTGCGAAATTACTGCGAACGATGTCATGAATTTTATGACGAAACTATCATAGAAGAAAGTGTAAATTCGCCGGATAAACTTCCGCACTGTAAAAAATGCGGCGGTCTTATTAAGCCTGATGTTGTTTTGTACGAAGAAGGATTGGATAGCGACACCATCAACAATTCCATTATTGCTATTAAAAATGCAGATACTTTGATTATTGGAGGCACTTCCCTTACCGTTTATCCTGCAGCCGGTCTTATAGACTACTTCCACGGTGAAAACCTCATCCTTATTAATAAAACTGCCACCATGCAGGACAGCCGCGCAACCCTTGTTGTTAGAGGAAAAATTGGCGAAGTGCTGGAACAGATTAAAGTAAATTAATGGTCTGTTTGACTTGTACTTGAAACGCTAAAACTATTGATGTTTGGATTATTGGTAAAAAGGTAAACCCGTTTTATATGATCTTTACCTTCCATAATTATATAAGTTTCAATTGAAATTAGGTGATAGCCTTCTGGTGCATCTGGAATAAAAGTAAAAATCTTTTCACTATCTACATTATTCTCTCGGCAGACAACAACATAAAATTGTTTGTCCGAAGAATAATCCTCTGTAACAAATCCATTCTTAAAACTTGTTGAATTATGATCGAATGCAAAAGAGAATGTATTTAACATTAATAATACCGATGTGATAATTACAAATCTTTTCATAGCACATTCAAATATAATTGATTAGTTTGTTATCGTCAAAATTTATTTATGAGTTCTTTGTTTGACTTATGCTATCTCCTATAATTCAAATGGCAATACTTTACTCTATTTTTCTTCAGAAACTTCTGAATCAAAGAGAAGATGGGTATACATCCAGAAAGAATAA
>JAEEGL011079682.1_pt1 | contig 12666 bp, 10 predicted proteins | sample 9134231 | NCBI WGS metagenome assembly JAEEGL01 (sample SAMN16246548, study PRJNA631951) | gut metagenome | biome: gut microbiome; feature: rumen; material: fiber-attached | host: Bos | place: Iran: Karaj | collected 2018-10
ATGCCAGCTGATATTGAGAAGATAAAAGAAAAGATCATCGCCTACGCCGACGAGCATTACGCCGAATACCGGCAGATCGCCCTGGACATACACGCCAGGCCCGAGGTCTCCAACTACGAGTTCTTCGCCTGCGAGACCCTGTCGAACAAGCTGAAGGAAGAAGGCTTTGAGATCGAGACCCCGGCGGCCGATCACAGGACGGGCTTCGCTGCCAAGTACAAGTCGCAAAAGCCCGGCCCCGTCATCGTCTTCCTTGCCGAATACGACGCCCTGGCCGGCCTAGGACACGGCTGCGGCCACAATATCTTCGGCGCGACCTCTTCGCTCGCGGGAGCCGCCCTGAAGTCCGTCATAGACGAGACAGGAGGCGAGGTCAGGGTCTACGGCACCCCCGGAGAAGAAGGCGGTGAAAAAGGAAGCTCCAAGGGCGATTTCGTGGATCTCGGCTACTTCAAGGACGTGGACGCCGCTCTCTGCGAGCATCCCGGCAGCTCCGAAGAGAACACCCTCTCCTCCCCCAGCAACACCTGCGCCCCCGTGGATATAGAGTTCTGGGGCAAGCCCTCCCACGCGGCGGGAGCTCCCGAAAAGGGCCTCAACGCCCTCGACGCCCAGATCATGGTCTACAACGCCATATCGGTCTTGAGGCAGCAGCTCACCACCGACGTGCGCGTCCACGGCATCATAACCGACGGCGGCACCGCCCCCAACATCATCCCCGAGTACACGAAGTCCAAATGGTACCTGAGAGCGGCGGACAAAAAGACCGCGGAGGACCTTTACGAAAAGGTGAAGAACATAGTCGAAGGCGCGGCTCTGCAGACCGGGACAAAGGGCAGTATCAAGCCCTACCAGCACTTCGTGGACAACGAGATCGTGACCGAAAGCTTCGACGCCCTCTTCGAGAAGAATCTGGAGCGCTTCGGCCTTAAGATCACCCACAAGAAGATGAAGGTGAGCGGAGGCTCCAGCGACGTGGGCAACGTCTCTCAGGTCGTTCCCACCATACAGCCGAGCCTGAGCATCACCGACGAGAAGATACCCGGCCATTCGCACCAGATGGTGGAAGCCTCCTGCTCGGAAAGGGGCCTTCAGACCATCGCCCTCGGCGCCAAGGTCCTGGCCCTGACCGCCCTCGACCTCATCGAGGATCCCGAGCTTCTCGCGAAGATCAAAGAGGAGCACAAGTACAACGTCGAGCACCAGACAGAGATCATAAAGGCGCTGTAAGACCGGCAAGTTCCCGAAGCCCCGATCCAAAGGCTGCCCGGGCGCAAACCTTAAAAAACACGCGAAAAGGCGGGCCGCAAAACGCGGTCCGCCTTTAAATCTCAAGGATCCGTTTACTGATCCAGCACTTCTTTGTGGAACTCGCTGCCGTCCTCCACGTTCTTCCAGGTGAAGACCTTTCCGTCCTCGATGATGAGGTAGCCGTGAGGCGTATCCTCCTTGGGGCAGGCGAGGGAACCCGGGTTCATGCACCAGACTCCGTCCTTTTTGAACCAGCTGGGCTTGTGGAAATGGCCCATGAGCAGCACGTCTCCCGCGGCGAGGCCGGGCATGCTGTCCTGATTGAAGAGGTGCCCGTGGGTCGCGAAGATGGTCCTTCCGCCCTCTATGATCAGCAGATAGTCCGCCATCATGGGATACCTGATGAACTCCTGATGCACGTCGGCGTCGCAGTTTCCGCGCACGCCCACGCTCTTCTCGGCCATCATGTTCAGATAATCGACCGTATTGGGGCCGGAGAACTCGCGGGTCAGGGGATTCCTCACCCCCTGATAGATCATGTCTCCCAAAGTCACGACCTTGTCGGGCTGTTCCTCCCGGAACCTCTCCCATGCCAGCTTCGCGTAATAACCGGATCCGTGAAGGTCCGCCATCGCCATTATCTTCATGTGTCTTTCCTTTCGTTTATCTGATGAAATTGGTCGTAGCCTTGTGCTCTTCCTTTTCGGGAAGCCCGAACTTCTCTTTTCCCAGAGCGATGCTCTTCATGAGGAACGCCATGTTCCTTGCCAGCACCCTCATGGTCTGCATGCCCTCAAGGTCCTGCTGGGCCTGCTCCGCGTTGTTTCCGTGGATGTCGTTCCAGTACTGGCTCGAAGCCACCGGCATGCCGCTGATGGTGAAATACTTGTTCAGCTGGTCCATGGTCGCGGTGAGGCCTCCTCTTCTGGCGGACGCGACCGCAGCCCCCACCTTCATCAGCTTGCTGAAGCGGGTGCTGTAGAAGAGCCTGTCAAGGACCGCGGTGGTAGTCGCATTGGCCGAAGCGTAATAGACGGGAGTTCCGACCACAAGGCCGTCAGCCTCCTCGAACTTGGCCGCGATCTCGTTGACCACGTCGTTGTATACGCACCTGCCGTTGCGCTTGCAGAACCCGCAGGCGGTGCAGCCGCGCACGTCGAGATGCCCTACCTGGATAGTTTCGCACTCGATGCCTTCGGCTTCGAAGACCTGCTCCATCTCGTGAAGGGCTGTGTAAGTGCTCCCCTTGGCGTGGGGGCTTCCGTTTATCATGAGTACCTTCATATATCCTCCTCCGGGGCTGTGCCCCGCTTTTCACCAACTAAATTTTATCGGCGCGGAGCTTTTTTGTCAACCGCTGCAAACGCTCATCCACTATATCCGGAACTTTGCAGCAGGACCGTTTCGGAGTAATACTGCAAATAGAACGTCAGGACATAAAGATCAAATGGATTGAAGACTTTTTCGATAAACATTAATCTCTGGTTTAAACCAAATATGCAACTATATTAAGATTATTACAGAGAATAAGAAAGACATCCATTTGATATGCATAACTTCATCTGGTGGATGTCTTTCGATTTACTATTTATTTAGCGGGGTGATGCGTATATAAGGATCGTTGATCCTTTTATAGTGATTTGCGTTTTTATTTAAGATATTCCTGAGCAAATCTAATGTAGAACTCAGCACCGTACTTAAGCGCTGATTCATCGATCATATATTTGGGATGATGCTGTGCATATTGACCCGGAAGGCCTGTTCCGGTTCCAAGGTGAGCATACATTCCACCGAATTCGTTTGTATACAGACTGAAATCATCTGATCCCATATCCGCATCCTGATGAATGATCTCAAGTCCTTCGATCTGGCTGGCCGCTTTAACAGAGACCTCTGAAGCCTCCATCGAATTGTAGACAGGACCGAAACCGAAGTGAATGTCCAGTTCTGCGGTTGCTCCATATCCTGAAGCAATACCGCTTGCTATCCTGTTCATAAGGGCAGTTGCTTCTTTCTCGAATCCGGGTTTAAAGTATCTCACAGTCCCCCCGAATTCCGCCTTCTCCGGAACGACATTGTTCGCTGTCCCTGAATGGATTTTTGCGATATTAACTACCAGCGGATCCTGAGCATAATGCATATTGGACGGTATCGATGAAAGGGCTTCAATTATATTGCATGCGGGTCTGATGGGATCGATGCCGAGGTCCGGTCTTGAACCATGGGATCCTACGCCCTTTACGGTCATATTGAACATACCCGCCCCTGCAGCTCTCGTTCCGGGTTCAACACAAATGGTCCCGGCTTTCATCTGTTCCCATGTATGCATCCCAAGAGCCATTGTTATACCGACTTCCTTAAGGTATGGCATAACATCGGGCGCTCCATGATCAGAGATCTCTTCAGCGCCCTGGAACACGAAATAGATCTTTCCCTTTAATCCGTCATGGTTTTCCGCAAGGTACTTTGCTGCGGCAAGTGTCATAGCCGTGTGAGTATCATGTCCACAGGAATGGCAAACTCCATCATTAACAGAACTGAAGGGCAGACCGGTTTCCTCCTGCATCGGGAGAGCGTCTATATCGCCCCTGACCGCAAGGTTCTTTTTCCCGGGACCGCAATCAAGACATGCTACAACGTTATGGGGATCAATATGTACCCATGGGAGTCCGATTTTATCAAGTTCTTCACAGATTCGTTTTTCGGTATTTACTTCCTGACAAGAAAGCTCAGGATGCTGATGAAAATAGCGTCTTAAGTCTATCATATATGACTCAAGAGCTTCAGTCATAATCGCGCTGCTCATATTTCCTCCATATTGACATAACACAAAAAGGGGTAATCGCGATTACTTGAATATAGCATACCAGATTATTGCAGTTAAATCAAGTTTTATGTTGTGCTTTCTTCCGGTTTTAAGCGATTGAATACGGAAATGAAATAAGATATAATAGAACATCATTTCAAGGAAGGCAGTTATGGAGCAGAAGACTCCCAATGAGGGGAAGACACAATTAAAAAGAATTGAGATGAGGCGCATGTATATAGATTGCGCTGAAAGGGTCATCCGACAGGAAGGCATAGAGGCATTAAGCATTAGAAGGCTGGCTAAAGAACTAGGCTTAAACAGTGCAACTATGTACAGTTATTTTAAAGACCTGGACCATCTTCTGACTTTCGTAAGCCTTAAGTTCAGAAAGGATTACCATAAGGATCTTCACCGCAGCATAACATCGGATATGGATCTTAAGATGCAGTATATTAAGCTGTACGAGGTATACTGCATGTATTCGTTCTATTATCCTTCAATGTTTCTCAGAATGTATTTTGGCCCTTACTCGGACAACCTGCATGAGATCTTTGATGAATACTACGAAATATATCCTGAAGAGATGCTGGATCAGGCACTGGTCGTAAGAGAATTGATTTCGAACGCAGGAACATACTCCGGAGACAGAGCGGTTGTGAAACTCCTTGCTGAGAAAGGGTATATCAAACCAGAGAATATAGATCTTCTAGCCGAAACGGCTGTCAGGGTCCATGCAAGCTATATGTATGATATCATCAGAAAGCCCCAGCTTAGCGAAACAATGTGCAGAAAAGAATTTATGGAATTCCTTATTAAACTTGTAGATTCTCTCTAATACTGATGCAAATGCTGCAAAAATAAAAGCCGGAAGCTTCATAAAAAGCAACCGGCTTTTTCATTGTTTCAGATGGTTGTGTCAACCATTTAATTAAGGAAAATGGGACCGCCGACACCAATATTGAGCCCGCTGTACATCCAGATGATCGCGATTACAGCAAGAACAATATAGTAGACTGCTGAATAGGGGATCAGGTAAGTGAACATGGTTCCGAATCCGACTTTTTTGTCATACTTCTGGCAGGTTGCCAGGAGCATTACGAATACTACGTCAAGCGGAGTAATCAGGTTGGTAATACCATCTCCGATATAATACAGCCACTGGGTGAATGCAGGATGGATATTGAGCTGCATGAGCATCGGAACAAATACCGGCGCGAGGATCAGGTATTTGGTCGACTTGCTTGCAATGAGGATGTTTATCACAGCTACAAGAAGAATGAACAGTGCAACTATAAGCCACTTTGGCATGCTGGAACTTGAAAGCAGATCGCCGCCCTTGATGCCTGCAATGGTTCCGATCTTGGAACTGGAGAACACCACGAGGAACTGGCCGATTATAATGGCCATGGTTATAAATCCGGCCATCCCTGCCACGCCCTGAGTCATGAGTTTGATTATATCAACGCCTTTTTTGATCTGGCCTGTTGCTCTGCCGTATACGACACCGGGGATAAAGAAGAGAAGCGCCACGATCGTAGTAAAGGATGACATGAGAGTAGATCTGTAGAGGAGTGATCCGGTTTCAGCATTTCTCATAAAGCTGTTCTTGGGGATGCAAATAACAACCAGAACCGCCAGATAAATAAGAACTGCGATACCGGCCTTTTTAAGAGCCTTGCGCTCTTCTGCAGTGACTTCTCCTTCAGCCTTTGCTTCATCAAGCCCTTCGGGAGTGCCGGTATATTTGCCAAGTCTGGGCTCTACAAATCTGACTGTAACTATCATTGTCAGGATTGAGATCACAACATAGTTGACCAGAAGTCCGAAGTAACTCGACAGAACAGGCATATCAAAGTCCGGAAGCAGAAGCTGAGCCGATGTAACGGTAATGCCGTTTGTGATCACCTCTGCGGAGGCGGGGATCAAAGCAGTCGCAAATCCTGCGCTGGATGCCGCATAGGCACAAAATGCTCCGGCAAGCGGATGGCGTCCGAGCTGATAGAACAGTTCTGCAGCAAGGATCGGCATAAGGATCTGGCATACGTCACCAGCCATCTTGGACAGAACGCTGATAAAAGCAACGATCAATACGACTGCATTCCCGTTTGCTCCGCTGATGGATACTTTGATGAGGTTGGGGAGAAATCCTGTTTTTTCACATATCGCTGTAATAGCAGCAAATACGACTACAACGCCGAGGATCGGGAAGGACTGGAAGTTGTCGACAAAAGATGTCAGGAACATCTTCAGTCCGTCAATGCTGAGCATGTTTACAGGAGTAATCGTTTCACCTGTTGAGGGGTGCACAGCGGTTGCACCGGTTAGATGCAATATACAGGACAGGACCATTATAAAAATGGTCAAATATATGAAGAGAATTGCTGGATGAGGCATCTTGTTGCCGACGCGTTCAACAGCAGCAAAGAAGCCTTTTTGTTTAGGCTCTTTAGTTGTTTCGTTATTCATTATTAGTCCTCCCGTTTTATCAGAAACCTAAGTACTCTTTAGCAAAGCGCACATAGAATTCAGCGCCATACTTTATAGCAGATTCATCGATCATATACTTGGGATGATGCTGAGCATACTGACCGGGAAGACCGGTACCGGTACCCAGATGAGCATACATTCCGCTGAAATTATCGGTGAACATACTGAAATCATCAGAACCCATGTCCGCATCCTGATGAATGATCTCAAGACCTTCGATCTGGCTTGCTGCCCTGACAGAAACTTCAGATGCTTCGAGTGAATTCTTGACCGCTCCGTGAGTCCAGGCGATGTTTATTTCTGCCTTTGCACCATATGCGCCTGCGATACCGTTCACAAGCTGCTTTACCTGAGCATCAAGAATATCCTTCTGACTGGATGTGAAATACCTGATAGTTCCTCCGAAGTTTGCAGTCTCAGGCACAACATTATTTGCAGTCCCGGATTTGATCCTTGCCACATTTACAACAAGTGGATCCTGGGCGTAATGCATATTGGATGGGATCGAAGATATTGCTTCGACTATATTGCAGGCAGGCCTTATAGGATCAACGCCAAGATCCGGTCTTGAACCGTGGGACCCCTGTCCTATTATCGTTATATCGAACTTCCCGGTTCCCGCTGCTCTCGTTCCGGGTTCAACACAGATGGTTCCTGCTTTCATCTGTTCCCAGGTATGGAGCCCGAGAGCCATATTAAGCCCAACTTCTTTGAAATACGGTATCGCGTCGCATGCACCGTGACCCATAGATTCTTCTGAACATTCAAAGAAGAAATAAACCGTCCCTTTAAGACCTTCATGATGTTCAGCCAAATATTTTGCCGCAGTAAGAGTGATCGCGGTGTGAGCATCGTGACCGCAGGAATGACAGGCTTCATCATTCAGTGATGAGAAAGGAAGCCCTGTTTCTTCCTTCATGGGAAGAGCATCGATGTCTCCGCGCATCATCATCTTTTTCCCGCCTGGTTCGCCTTCCAATATAGCTATGACATTATGGGGATCAATATGGATCCAGGGGAGCCCCATTTTGTCCAGCTCAGCACAGATAGTCTTTTCAGTTTCAACTTCCTGACAGGACAGTTCCGGATGCATATGGAAATGTCTGCGCATTTTAATCAAATAGTCTTCGTAATCTTTATCGATAAGATTCATAACGCATACACCTGCCTTAAATAGTAAAGAAGTGACAATGACAAATAATCGCGATTAGTTATTAAATTACTATCATTGTATAACATAAGGATTTGTGGTCAATATGCCTTTAAAAAACTAAATGTGTAAACTTTAGACCTTATAAAAGTGTTAATTATCACTCTCATACAGTATAATATCTTCAAAACAGAGTCAGATATGCTGTTAGCGGCTGAGACATTTCTCATCAATCGCGATTAAATTAATCGCCGGAGGCATATATGGAAGAAGTAAAACTTACACGGACATTCAGTTCTAAAGATGTTCTGGCTATGGCTTTTGGAACCATGATCGGATGGGGATGGATCATGCTATCCGGTGTATGGGCAGTAAAAGCCGGAATGATAGGCGCAATTCTTGCTTATGCTATAGGTGCAGTGATGTGCATCTTTGTGGGACTGGCATATTCAGAGCTGACTCCCATGATGCCGAATACTGGAGGAGGCGTAGTATATGCGTTTAAGGCAATGGGATACTGGCCGGCAGCGATAGCAGGGCTTGCAACGTCTTTCGCATATCTCGGAGTCGCTGCCTGGGAGGGGCCGGCTCTGGCAACTGCCATAGATTATATTGTCGCGATCCCGAGGATCGGATTCCTTTGGACAATTAAGGAGTTTGATGTCTATTTTTCGTGGGTGATGGTTGCGGTCGTTGCGGCTGTTATTCTTACCTGGATAAATGTCAGGGGCGCAAAATTCACTTCTGTATTTCAGAATGTAGCCACTATGGGGATCATAGTTATCGGTCTTCTGTTTGTGTTCGGAAGCGTAGTTAAGGGATATCCTGAGTATACAAAACCATTTTTTACTGATTCCGGCGGGTTTATGTCCGCCCTTTTGATGGTCCCTGCGATGTTTGTCGGATTTGATGTTATTCCGCAGTGTGCAAGCGAGATGAACGTTCCTTTAAAAAAGATCCCGCGGCTTCTTGTCATGTCGATTCTTGCTGCGGCTGCATGGTATATGCTTATGATTTTTGCGACCTGTATGTCCGCTCCAGAGGATATAAGGGTCAACGGAACAGTTCCCGTCGCTGATTCAATGGCATTCGCATTTGGTTCTCCATTTTGGGGGAAGGTTTGCATTGTTGGTGCATTGTGCGGCATTATAACCAGCTGGAACGGTTTCCTTTATTCCTCCGCCAGATGTCTATATGCGATGGCTAACGCAGGAATGCTTCCTGTTTGGTTCTCAAAACTGCATCCGAAGTACAATACCCCCTACAGGACGATCATACTCTGCGGAGGCATTTCAATTGCGGCATGTTTTGTCGGCAAAGGAGCTCTTACATGGTTTGTAAATGCAAGTTCATTTGGCGTTGTCATAATGTATATGATGTCAGTGATCTCATTTATCATTCTGCGCAAGAGACTTCCGGACCTTGCAAGACCGTACAAGATAAAAAGATTCAAACTGACCGCCTTTTTCGCCCTGGTTACCGTTCTGTTTTTTGTCTATCTGTATCTGCCGATGGGACCCAGTGCTTTGGCAGGAGTCGAATGGGGAATGGTACTGGTTTGGTTTATCATAGGTCTGGTACTTGCGTTTTATTGCCGGGCTAAGTATAAAGATATAAGTGATGCAGATCGTGATATAAAACTGACTACGTCATAAAATCGTGTCTTTAGGCAGCATATAATGACAATATGAGTATTTAACAGTTTGCACCAATGAAACGTTCGATCGGATCAGCATAGAAACGCAAAAAATACTATTATCATCTGACATCCCCAAAGAGTAATTCTCTGGGGATTTACTTATATACAATTCCAATGGATACAGAACTGAGAACAGATAACCATTTTCAACACCGGCATCATCTTTTCCCATATTTTATACTCTCCATATTATCTCTTCCTTTACTGAGGGGCTTTGCCGGTAGTATAATAATCGTTGGATTTTAAGCATCCTCAGGGATGCAGTGGTTTACCGAAAGGAGTATTATGTCAGTCATTTGCAGAAAAGCGGACTGGGCGGACATTCCTGCCCTGCTCCACGTCGAATACAAGACCATGCCGGGCCACAAGTACCTGGCAGCTGTCAGAGAGAAATTCCTCGATCCCTCCCAGGGCGTGCTTCTCGCCGCCGAGGTCGACGGCGTAATCGCCGGCGTCGCCCATCTGGCCTTCCTCAGCGACGGCGGCAGCTGGTTCGAGGTGCTGAGGGTCACCCCCGACTACCAGAAGAAGGGCTGCGGCACCGCCATGTGGGCCGAGGCTTTTAAGATCTGCGAAGAGAAGAAGCTGGCGAACATCAGGATGTACACCGGCTACAAGAACGTGACCTCCAGAAAACTGGCCGAGCGCTTCGGCCTCTCCCTCACCTGCCACACCAGGGAAGGCGTCCTCTCCCTCGAGAGCTGCCCCGAAGAGGGCACCGGCGCGATGAAGGAGTTCAAGGCAGTGACCGACCCCGAGAGAGCCGCTGAGCTGGCCGCTCCCCTGCTCGGTTCCTACGGCGGCTACTTTTGCCGCAACAGGACCTTCTGGGAGATCGGCCCCGCCCTCTGGCAGGACCTCTGCCGCCAGGGCAGCCTGTTCGAGAAGGACGGCAGCCTCGTTGACATAGGCGCCCGCATGGAGCTTCACAAGGGCTTCCAGATGGGCCTCATCGGCGGAGACATAAAGGCCTGCGCAGATCTCGCCAAAGACATGCTGGTCTTTACCGGGCTCCCCGCCGTGACCGCCATGATCCCCGCCGCTGACGAGAGGCTGAAGGAGGCGCTCGAAAAGGAAGGCTTCGTCTTCCCCGACGTCTCGATCATCATGCTCGAGAAAAAATTCCAGTGGTAACAGCCGGCAGAGCCGGATAAAAGAATGACTAAGGAGGATATAATGAACCTTACCGAACGCTTTCTTAAATATGTAGCGGTATACACCCATTCAGCCAAGGACGTCCAGAAGGATCCGACCACCGAAAGGCAGTGGGATCTGGCGAAGATCCTGGTCGAAGACCTCAAGGAGATCGGATGCGCCGACGCCAGAGTCGACGAGTGGTGCAGAGTCTACGCCACCTGCCCCGCCAGCAAGGGCTGGGAGGACGTTCCCGCCATCGGCTTCGTCGCCCACATGGACACCGTGGTCGACGCTCCAGGAGAAAACATCAAGCCCAGGATAGTCCACTACGAGGGCGGAGACATAGTCCTTTCCGAAGGCATCGTGACCTCTCCCGTTGATTACCCGTTCATGAATAAGTACATCGGCCACGACCTGATCGTGACCGACGGCACCACCCTTCTGGGAGCCGATGACAAGGCAGGCATCGCCGAGATCATGGACCTGGTTCAGAGATTCCGGCAGCACCCCGAGATCGGCCACAGAAAGGTCGCCATCTGCTTCACCCCCGACGAAGAGGTCGGAAGAGGGCCTTTCCACTTCGATTACGAAGGCTTCGGAGCAAAGATGGGCTACACCGTCGACGGCGGAGCTCTCGGCGGAGTCTGCTACGAGACCTTCAACGCCGCCAACGGCGTCATCACCGTCAAGGGCTTCAACATCCACCCGGGAAGCGCCAAGAACAAGATGAAGAACGCGGTCAAGATCGCGGCCCGCTTCATCACCATGCTGCCCGATGCCGAGTCCCCCGAGCACACCGAGGGCTTCGAGGGCTACTATCACGTGGGAGACCTTGAAGGAAACGAGAGCGGCGCCAGGATGCACATCATAGTCCGCGACCACGACAAGGCCAAGTTCGAGGCGAGAAAGGCCTTCGTACACAACCTGGTCGATTACCTCAACTCCGTCTACGGAGAAGGCACCGTCAACCTCGAGCTCAACGACGTCTACTATAACATGAAAGAGATGATCCTGCCCCACATGGAGCTGATCGACAACGCCATGAGGGCCATGGAATCGGTCGGAGCGACTCCCAGGATCGAGGCTGCGAGAGGCGGCACCGACGGAGCGACCTTCTCATACGGCGGTATGCCCTGCCCCAATCTCTCCACCGGAGGCGAGAACGCCCACGGCGTCAAGGAATTCTGCTCCATCAACGACATGCAGAAGATGGTGGACGTACTTCAGTTCATCGCCTGCTCGAAGGAGTAAAGCGCCATGCCGGCGCCCGGAAGATTCGGTCCCAGGGGATTCCTGACCGAAGAAGAAAAGCAGAATAAGCCCAAGGTGACCGGAGCCCTGCTCAAGAGGATACTGTCCTATCTCACGCCCTACTGGCTCCAGTTCTTACTGGTCTTCGCCGTGATACTCATCTCGGCGACGGTAGGGCTGCTTCCTTCGATCATCACGGGCAGGATAGTCGACCAGGCCCTTGTGGGAAAAGACCTCAGGCTGCTTGTCAAGCTGCTGGTGCTGGCCTTCGCCACCCTGACGGCCTCCCAGGTCATAGGGGTGCTTGAGAGCTACATCAACGCCTGGATCTCCCAGCGCATCATCTTCGACATGAAGAACCAGATGTACGACCACCTGCAGCACATGCCCCACTCCTTCTTCACCTCCGAAAAGCAGGGCGACATAGTGACCCGCATGGATACCGACATCAGCGGCGTCAGCTCAGTCATTTCAGGGACCCTTTCAAGCATAGTAAGCAACACAGCTACCGTCGTCACCACCCCGGTCGCCCTCTTCTCCATGAGCTGGAAGCTGGCCCTGGTGGGCATAGTCGTGATACCCCTGCTGATCCTGCCGACCAGGAGCGTCGGCGAGAGCCGCTGGAAGCTCCTCACCCAGAACCAGTCCAAGAGAGACGAGATGAACCAGATCATCAACGAGACTCTGAGCGTCTCGGGCTCCATGCTGGTCAAGCTCTTCACCAGAGAAGAGAAGGAATACGCCAGATTCGTGGCCCTCAATGAAGAGATCACCGGCCTCGCCCTCAAGGAACAGAGGAGCGGCAAGTGGTTTAGGGTGGTCATGGGCATGTTCACCCAGCTCGGGCCGCTGCTCATCTACTTCATGGGCGGATGGCTCATC
>JAEEGL012746136.1_pt1 | contig 12666 bp, 10 predicted proteins | sample 9134231 | NCBI WGS metagenome assembly JAEEGL01 (sample SAMN16246548, study PRJNA631951) | gut metagenome | biome: gut microbiome; feature: rumen; material: fiber-attached | host: Bos | place: Iran: Karaj | collected 2018-10
CGCTCCCAGGGGTCCTCGTTCAGGAAACGCAGGCAGACGTCAAAGGTGGCGCCGCCCCAGACCTCGCAAGAGTAAAAGCCCGCCTGGTCGATGGTCTCCAGGATCGGCTCGAACTTGTCATAGGGCAGGCGGGTCGCGATGAGGGATTGGTTCGCGTCCCGAAGGACGGTCTCCGTAAACTGTACTTTCTTCATGCTTGCCTCCTCCAATTTGGTTATCGGGCGCTATACACAATGATTATATCATGCATTTTCGCCGGCGGCAATGATAAACTTATACAAAAACCGGCGTTTTGTCAGATCCGCCTGCCTTTCCCGTCCGAATTTCTGCAAAAAAACGCAGCGGCCCCCCGACGGATGATCCGTCGGGGGGCTGTCGAATGTCTTTTGGGAAGCGGGGCTCCCGCCTTACGCCAGGTAGTCCTTGGTGAAGGTCATCCCCTCGCCCTTGTTCTCCATGTCGTCGGTCCAGGAGAGCTTGAAGTCCTTGTACTCCAGCTTGCCGGTGCCGTTGGAGTACACCACGGTGTCCGTATGGGTGACGTCGTCGGTATATACCAGATCCGTCCTGGTGCAGTCGGTGTAGGTCAGCACGCCGTTTTCATCGAACTTCCCGGTGAAGGTCCATTCGCTGTGCTCGGAGGCGCTGCTGCCCCAGGTGATCAGTACCGTATAGAGCTCCGGGCCGCCGCTGATATGGATGCTCGCCCGCCCGCAGACGTAGGTGCCCAGGTAGCGATCCGTAGACGCATTCTTGATGTTGATGGTCGCCCGGGCGGTGTCCGCGCTGCCGTTGTCGTTTGTGAAGCGGCAGTAGACCATCCAGCCGTCCATCTCGGCGGGGATGTTCTTCAGGAGCATGCTGCCGGTATTGCCGTCCACCACCTTCAGTTCCGGGAAGCGGCTGCCGATGTCCTTGTAGGAGAGTTCGCTGGCGGAGTCCGGCGTCACGAAAAACCACTCGGCCAGGATCGCCTTCTCATGCTTGGCCACGAACCAGCAGGAGCCGCCCGGCTCCACCGTCTCGCTGGTGGGGCTCTTGGTCACCTTGGGGACGCTCGTATCGGGGACCGCGTCTTCCTTGATGCGAATGGTCGCCATATCGGTATTCACGCTGCCGTTGTTGTTGCTGAAGCGGCAGTAGACCTTCCAGCCGTCCATCTCCTTGGGGATGTTCTTCAGGCGGGTGGTGCTGGCGTAGCCCTCTACCACCACAAGATCCGGGAATTGAGTCGTGATCTTTTCATAGTTGAGATCCGTCTTCCCGTCGGGGCTGACGAAATGCCACTCCGCCCAGATGGCGTTCTCATACTTGGCCACGAACCAGCAGGAGTCGCCCGCCGCTACGGTCTCGTCCGTGGGATGTTTGGTCACCTTGGGGAGCTTCGTATCCGCAGCCGGAGTAGGCTCGGTCTTCCCCTGGATCCCGTTGAGGGCGATGATCTTCAGCAGGGGAGCATCGTCCGTCATGTAGTTCAGGTCGTTGATCCAGATCTGCCCGTCGCCCAGCATGAGGCCCTGGCCGTTGAAGAACATATCCCGGCAGGTCTCCGCCTCCAGGGCTTTCCGGTCTCCTTCCGCGACCTTTGCCGTTTCCATGAAGCTCGTGAACGCGTTTGCGTCCTTCAGCTCCTTTTTATCGATGGTGATGGGATAGCGGATCATGCCGGCCAGAGTGGCCCAGTCCCCGTCCAGATAGGCCTTGCGCGCCTCGGCGGCGAAGCTCTCCACCTTGTCCTTGGACAGGGCTGTGACGCCGCTGTAGTAGTCGGCGTCGTCCACGGTCTCTCCGGTGGGCTCCCCGGCCGGAACGAAGCCGAAGACCATCCCGTCGGCGGCGTTCTCCTTGTCGTCCTCCCAGATGAGGCTGTTGTCCTGGGGGTTGAAGATCACGCGGCCGGTGCCGTCCTCATAGACCACCGTGTCGGTGTACTCGCTGCCGTCCTGACTGTAGACACGGTCGGTCCGTACGCAGTTGTCGTAGGTCACCGTCAGGGTCTGGGGGTCCAGCTTGCCGCTCATGGCCCACTCGGTGCTCTCCCAGGCGCTGCTGCCCCAGTGCACCTGGAGCTTGGCCCCGTCGGTCCCCTCGGCCTCCACCTTCATGCTGGCGCGGTCCGCCTGGTAAAGACCTACGAAGTTCATCACCGGGTTCTGCCCGTCGTCTTCGGCATCGCTGCCGCCGTTGTCGTCCACATCCACCTCGACGATGATCTCAGCGGGTTCAGACGCCTCCTCGTTATCGTTCTTTGCTCCGCAGGCTGTCAGCATCAACAGGATAAAGGCCAGCAGCAGAGCGAGAAGCTTTTTTCTCATTACGATCCCTTCTTTCCGCCGCGCGGGGAACACTTTCCCTCACGGCAGGTCGCATTTTACCACAGGACCGCTTTTCATTCAATGCCTCTTAAGAATTATTCAGAATCTCGCGTCTCCGCGCCGCAGGAGGATTCCCTGCTCAGGGCTCCACGGGAGGGGGCTCCACCCGGACCTCCGCCCAGGTGGTCTCCGCGACGTCGATGCCGTTGCTGAAGCGGCAGTACACCTTCCAACCGGTCATCTCCTGGGGGATATTCTTCAGCTGCAGGCTGTCCGTGTCGCCGTCGATGACCTGCAGACCGGGGAACAGCGCGCCCACCTCATCGTATTTATAGTCTTCCTTCCCGTTGGGGCTGAGGAAATGCCATTCCGCCCGGATCGCGTTGACCGCCTTGGCAATGAACCAGCAGTCTCCGCCGGGATCCACATACTCGGTCATGGGCTCCTTGGTCACCTTCACGGGATTGGTGTCCGGCGCCTCGGGCGCCAGCACCTCCTCCGGCTCCGGCGTCACGGAGGGGACCTGTCCGTCCTCTCCCTTGACATAGATGCAGGCCAGGTCGGTGTCCACGCTGCCGTAGTTGTTGGAGAAGCGGCAGTAGACCTTCCAGCCGTTCATCTCCGGAGGAATTCGGATCAGGTGCGTGGTGCCGGAGAAGCCCTCCACTACCACCAGGTCCGGGAACTGCGCGTTGATCTCGCTGTAAACGATGTCATCGTTCCCGTCCGGGCTGACGAAGTGCCACTCGGCCTGAAGGGCCCGCTCATGCTTGGCGATGAACCAGCAATCGCCCCAGGCGTCCACGGTCTCGTCCGTGGGCTGTTTGGTCAACTTGGGGAGATTGGGGTCCGGGCCGGGAGCAGGCGTGGGCTCAGGCTCCGCCGCAGTCCGGATCCCGCTCAGGGCGACGATCTGCAGCGTTGGCTCCGTGCCCGCCTCGTCAGCGGCGTTGAGCCAGATCTGGCCGCTGCCCATGCAGATGCCCTCGAGTGTGACGAGCATGTCCCGGCAGCTCTCCTTCTCCATAGCCTCCCGGTCCTCCGGGATCAGTTCTCCCTTTTCCGCAAAGGCCAGAAAGGCGTCCGCATCCTCCAGCTCGGTCCCATCCATGGTGATGGGGCAGCGGATCATGCCGGCAAGAAACGCCCAGTCTTCTTCCAGATAGGCCTGCCGCACCCGGGCGGCAAGGCTCTCCACGTCCTCCCGGGGCATGGCGGTGACTGCGCTGTAATATGCGGAGCCGTCATCCGCCTCCGTCCGCTCCTGGGGCGTCGGTTCCGGAGCAGCTTCCGTTTCCTCTGCCTGTGGGATGAGCTCAGCCGGCTCCTCGGTGGGCTCCGGGGCGGGCTCGGGCCGGATGCTGCTGCAGGCCGAAAGCGTCAGCAGGACACAGGCCAAAAGCAGCGCGAAGATCTTTCTGCTCATATCCATTCTCCCCCTGTTCACCGCGCGGGGGACGCCGATCCCCCGCGTCGCTGTGATTGGCTCTCGTCTCTTCTCCACGGGGTCTCGCCTCCGCGAGGGTCCCTTCACTCTCTTTACTTCCCGTCAGGGAAGCTGGTGAAGAAAGCGTGTTCCACGGCGGGCAGGCCCTCCTTCTCCTTCTGCGCGGCGATGGCCTTGATGAGGAAGGCCATGTTCCGGCCCAGGTTCCTCATGGTCTGCAGGCCTTCAAGATCCTTCTCCACATCCTCGGCGGTAAAGCCGTGGACCTGGTTCCAGTAGCTGCTGGAGGCCACCGCCATGCCGGAGATGGTGAAGTACTTGTTCAGCACGTCAAAGGAGGCGGTATTGCCGCCCCGGCGGCAGCTGACCACCGCGGCGCCCACTTTCATGTGCATGGGCACGATGCCGCTGTGGAAAAGCCGGTCCAGCATGGAGATCAGGGTCCCGTTGGGAGACGCGTAGTAGACGGGGCTGCCCACCAGCAGGCCGTCCGCCTCCTTCAGGAGTGCCGCCGTCTCGTTGACCTTGTCGTCAAAGACGCAGCGGCCGTTTCTCTTGCAGTAACCGCAGGCGATGCAGCCGCGGATCTCTTCCTTCCCGATCTGCAGCAGCTCCGTCTCGATCCCTTCCTCGTTGAGCGTGCGGATGACCTCCTCCAGGGCGCGGGCAGTGCAGCCGTGCACGTGTGGGCTGCCGTTGAGGACCACAACTTTATATCCCATATCTGTCTCTCCTTTTTCTCTTTATCTTATCTCACCAGAACGGTCTTCCCCGAGCCCAGTTCGAAATGCAGCGCGGCAATGCCCAGATCCACCCGGGTCCAGCTGCCGATGCCCCGGACGCGGACAGTGGGCTCGCCGTCCTCCAGGCCGAAGCAGAATTTCTGCTGATTCACCGCCGTGGGGGCCAGCAGCGCCGCCCGAAGGCCCGCCCGGAACCAGTCGGGGATCTCCCCCTGCGTCTGGCTGACCTGCTCCGGGCGCTTGCTCCGGTGGGGCCGCCCCTGGGTCTCGCCGCAGCCAAGGGCGATGGCCATGCACAGGCTCTCCCCCTCTGGCACCAGGCTCCGCACCCGCATTTTATTGAAGGTCAGGGCCGTCCAGCAGGTGTTGAGCCCCAGGCTCTGGGCATAGAGCACCAGCTTTTCTCCGTAATAGCCGCAGCGATAGTAAAAATCCCCGTCCTTCTTCCCGGCCAGGACGATATAGTTGCGCACGTTCTTGAAAAAGCCGTAGTGGGTATAGCGGGTGTCAAAGCCCTCCGGATCGTCGTACACGATGCGGATGTGCAGCCCGCTCTCCCGGTTCAGCTCTCCTGCGAAGGCGTCCAGCCGCTCCCGCAGCGGGGCGGGGATGGGTTCGTTCCGATAGGCGCGCACCGAGTGCCGGCTCTCCATGGCCTGCGTCAGCGTCACGCGCACTTGGTCTTCCATCATTCCGCCTCCTCTCCCCGGATGAGGTCCAGGATCCTCTGCGCGCTCTCCGGCTTCTCCAGATTCAACGTCAGGGTCTTCTCCTGCGTCACAAGGTCTACAGCGGGCTTTTCCTCCCGCACGGTCACGCAGTGTCCCGCGCTGATGATCCGGCGGGACTTCTCCGCCCGCAGGACGGCGGAGTAAGGGAGATACTCCCAAGACAGGCCCCGGGGCAGATAGAGCGCGGCCTTGCCCAGCCGGTACTGCTCCACCCGCACGGCCTCCCGGAAGTCCTCTTTCACGTTATCCATGGTTTTGTCTCGAAACACGCTTTTGGGGAGCGGCATACCGATTCCTCCCATTCATTTGTTTCACCGGGTCTTACACATAGTATCCGCAATTATTGTAATACAGCCCGGCACAAAATTCAATTCCGAATATGTCATCCCCAGCCATGCGGCGTCCGTTTCCCGCTCTTGCCAGAGGAGAGCTGCCGTGGTATACTGAGGCAGGTGAAAAAGCCTGACTGTTCCCTCTCATTTCCAACGGAAAGGAACGAAACCCGATGAAAAAACAAGCGCTCGCCGGTCTTCTCGCGGCGATCCTGCTCCTGTGCGCATGCGGCGCGCAGGAGACGCAGCCCGATGAAGCCGCACCCACAGCCGTCCCCGTGACCGCTGTCCCCGAGACTGCCGCGCCAGAGCCCACCCCCGAACCGGCTCCTGAGCCGGAGCCCTCGCCCGACCCCGAGGATGAAAAAGCCGCTGCCTATGAGGAAGCCGAGCGGATGCTTGCCGAAGGGGACACCGCCCACGCGGCCATGGCCTTTTACGCCCTGTCCGGCTATTCTGACGCCGCCCAGCGTTCCCGGGAACTGTGGGCGCAGGTCGCGCCCTATCATAGTCTCGCCGTGGGCGAGCGGCACACCGTTGCCCTGAAGGAGGACGGCAGCCTCTGGATCGCCGGACAGAACGACTTCTATCAGTGCGACGTTCCCCCATGGGAGGACCTGGTCTCCATTTCGGCATTCAATCACACAGTGGGCCTGCGCTCTGACGGCACGGTGGCCGCTGTGGGCAAAAACAACTTTCATCAGTGCGATGTGGACGACTGGACGGACATCGTCGCCGTCTCCGCCGGCGGGGACAACACCCTGGGCCTGCGGGCCGACGGCACTGTGGTCGCCAGCGGGTGCAACGATTCCGGCCAGTGTGCCGTGGACGACTGGACGGACGTGATCGCCGTCTCCGCGGGGAATCACAGCGTGGCCCTCCGAGCCGACGGCACGGCCCTGGCCGTGGGGGACAACTCCCTCGGACAGTGCGAGGTGGATGATTGGACCGACCTGGTGGCCGTTCTCTCCGCCGGACGCTACACCTTCGGTCTGAAGCGGGACGGCACGGTGCTGCAGGCGGGCTTTGACGGCCCGGGCTGCATCGACGTCTCCGGCTGGACGGATATCACCGCCCTGTCCTACGGCAGCTTTGCCTTCCTGGTGGGGGTGCGCCGGGACGGGACCCTCGTCTTCACCTCCGAGCGCTTTGAGAACAAATACGGCCAGTTGAATCTCCACGGCTGGACCAACGTGGTGGACGTGGGCACCGGCGCGGGGCATACGGTCTGCCTCATGGCCGACGGGACTCTGAAAGCCGTGGGCCACAACGGCTTCCTTCAGTGTATGGTGGATGACTGGACCGACATCCGCATGTCCAACTATCCCCAGGCGTGAGATGAAGTTCTAACATCACGCGGGCGCCCCGAAACCGGGGCGCCCGCGTTTGTCGATCACCTCAGAAACAGCAGCGAATACGCGATCAGGAACTGGCCGCCGTAGTAGGTCAGATAATTCAGGATCAGGTCCCGTGGCCGCTCCTTCCCCTGGCCGAAATAGGTCCCGCTGAGGACCAGGTCGGAGACGGCAAAGAGGACGGCGCCGACAAAGAACAGGTCCAGCGTCGTCTCCCGCCAAGCGTGCAGCAGGGCAAGGACGCCGGAGACGAGCACCGTGGCGAAGAGCAGGGCTCCGTACGCGGCGACCACGGGCTTCATTTTGCCGTAGCGCAGCTTCATGGGTTTTTCCAGCAGGAGATTTCCCAGCCCCATCATCACTGCGAGGGCCATGGCCGCCGCAAGGGGAAGGACCGCGTTCCCGTCCGCGTACTGGATCGCAAGGCCCGTGACGTAGAGCAGATGCCCCACGCCGAACACGGCAAAGCCCGCATAGGTGAAGATCCCGTCCTTCTCGGGAAAAACGTATTTCAGATCCAGCCAGATATCCCCCAGCAGGCCGAAAAGCAGGCCCAGGATCACAAAGATCCCCAGGGGCTGCGGTCCCTCTGTCGAGGACGCGTACCAGCCGCAGACCGCCACCGCCACGAAAAGCACTGAGACCAGGCTCTTGAGCAGCACCGCCTTGACGGAATAGCGTCGGATCTTCTCCCGCAGATACAGGATCAGGCTCACAGCCCCGCACAGCAGCAGGATTCGGCAAATGCGCACGGCGTCCTCCTTCCTTCCGTCCGGCGATCCGGGCGGATCCTTTTTATTTGCTTATATTTTATTACAGAAGCGCCGCGAATGCAACGGAAAATCCGCCGCAGATCAGGTCTCCGGGCGATGCAGCTCCAGAGTCTTGGTGGCCACCCGGCCGCAGAAGGCCCGGTCATGCTCCACGAAGAGCAGGGTGGGCCGGTGCTGCAGGATCAGCTCCTCGATCTGCATGCGGGAGATCACGTCGATGTAGTTCATGGGCTCGTCCCAGACATGCAGGTGGGCCGTCTCGCAAAGGCTGCGTGCGATGAGTACCTTTTTCTTCTGTCCGGCACTGAACTCCGCCATGTCCTTGTCGAACTGGACCTTGGAAAAATCCAGCTTGTTCAGGATGGCCTTAAAAAGGCTCTCGTCGATCCTGCACGTCCGGGCGTAGTCCGAGAGGTCTCCCCGGAGGTCCCCCGCGTCCTGGGGAACGTAGGAGATGCGCAGCCCGCTCCCCTTCTCAAAACGCCCTGTATAGGGGATCGCTTCGCCGCAGATTAGCTTCAGGATGCTGCTCTTGCCGCTGCCGTTGCGCCCCAGGAGGGCCAGCCGTTCTCCCCGCAGCAGCTCCAGATCCACCGGGGCAAAGACGGGGCCGCCGCCGTAGTCCACGGTCAGTTCCCGCAGGATCAGGAGCCGATCCCGGTGATAGGCGTCCTGTCTCAGCTTCAGCGCCGCCTGCTGCTCCAGATTCTTCAGCAGCTTTTCCTTCTCCTCCACGGCAGCCTCCCGGCGGGACTCGATGGCCTTGGCCCGGGCCATCTGCTTTTTGGACTTGGCGCCCTGGAGAGGACGCCAGCCCTTCACGTTGTCCACCTGGATGTGGGAGATCCCCGTCTTTCGCCCCTCGGCGGTATCGGACCACTGCGCCTTCTGTCGGGCGGTCTCCTTGAGCCGGCCGATCTCCTTTTTGAGCTTCTCGTTCTCCGCCAGCTCATAGGCGTCCTGACGGCGTTTGTTCTCCCACCAGGAGGAAAAGTTGCCCCTTTGGATCTCGATGTCGGCCTTGTTGATGGACAGGATGTGATCCACGCAGCCGTCCAGAAAGGCCCGGTCGTGAGAGACCAGGAGAAAGCCCTTCTTGCCCTTGAGATACCGGCTCACCACCTGCCGCCCGTGGGCGTCCAGATGGTTGGTAGGCTCGTCGATGAGGGGAAAGCCGTCCTCCCGCAGAAAGAGCAGGGCCAGCAGCAGCTTGGTCTGCTCCCCGTGGGAGAGGGTGTCGAAGGGGCGCTCGAGCAGCTCCTCCTCCAGCTCCAGCCGGGCCATCTCCCGCAGGAGCCGCCAGCGCTCCAGGTCCGGCTCCAGCTCCTCCAAAGCCTCCCCCGCCGGCCGTTCCGGGTGCGGCGGCTCCAGGGGGAAATAGGAGAAGCGCACCGAGGCCGTGATGCTGCCCTGATACTCGTACTGTCCCTGGAGCAGGCGCAGAAAGGTGGTCTTGCCCCGGCCGTTGCGCCCGGTGAAGCCCAGCCTCCAGTCGGTGTCGATCTGAAAGCTCACATCGTCGAAGACCTTGTCGTAACTGCCGTCGTAGGCAAAACTCAAATGAGAAATATTGATCAATGACATGTTATGTCCTCCCCGTCCGGGCGGAATCCGCCCGGGAAATGAAAAAACGACCGCAGGAGAACTACTCCCGCAGCCGCAGCAGAAAGGGCATGGTCATGTCCGCACAGGCGCTGAAGGAACGGTGTTCTCCCGCATTTGGACATAACGAAACGGGCGGCAGCGCCGCCTGAGCCGATCCGGCCGGTTATGTCCCATCAGCAGGAAAACAGATTCATCCTTCCAGCTCCCTTCGATTTGCTGAAATAAGCATAGCACAGTGCGCGCAAAAAGGCAAGAGAAAACGCGGCCCGGGCTTTCCGGACCGCGTTTTTCACGCGACGCTTTTCTTCTTCGGGATCACCAGCGCCAGCTGGATGAGTGCAAAGCCCCCCGCCGCCAGCGCGGAATAGCTGTCTCCCCGGCCAAGCATCCGGCACAGGACCTCCGCCCCAGCGGCGCAGAGAAGGCACAGCAGCACAGGCGCGATGAGCCAGAAGCGGCTCTTCGTCTTCTCAAAAGCGGCCGGGATGCCGATCAGTCCGGCAAGCCCGCCCAGGACCATCAAGCCGCCCGCCAGAAGACGGCCTTTTGCGGTCTCCTCGATCTCCTGCCCGTAGGCGGCGGCATAGTCCTCCGCTGCGGAGAGCACGTCCATCCCGTCCTCCTTCCGGTCGTAGATCTCGTCCCGCTCCAGCAGTTGGAGGCGCACCGAGGCTTCCCGATCTTCCAGATCCTTCCGCGCCTGGGTGCGGGCGGTCTGCTCCAGCAGTTCATCCGCCTCCGTATCCAGCTCCTCCTTCTCCTGGAGGAGCTCCCCCTCCTGTTCGTCCAGCTCCTGCTCCTTCTCCCAGATCTGCCAGCGGCCGATCAGAAGAGCCTGTTCGCCCTGTTCCAGCTGCGCTTCCGCCTCGTCCAGTGCGGCGCGGCCCTCCTCGATGGCCGTCTTCCCCTGCTCCAGCTGCTCCTCCATGGCGTCCATCTGCGCCTGAGCCTCGTCCAGTTGGGCCTGGGCGTCCGCAACCTGTCCCTCGTACACGGCGAGGGCCCCGCTCATAGCGTTCAGGGCTCCCTGGACCAGGTCCCGGTTCGCGGCATAGAGAGCCTGCAGCTCGGCAAACTGTTCCTCGGTGAGCGGCTCGTCCCCGTCCATGCCCGCGACGCTGTCCCGCTGGCTCTGGATGGAGGCGCGGATCTCCTCCAGCGTCATCCCGGTCTCCCCGGCGACCCGATCCTCCATGGCCTGCATGGACTCGGTGCTGATGCCCTCCAGCTCCAGATCCTCCGGGATCCAGCTGGTGTCCACGCCCTGCTGGGCCAGCATGGCGGTGAGCATCTGCAGCTGCTCGGGGCTGACGCCGCCCTGGTCCTTGACTCCGGCGTAGAGGGAGCTGGCCTGGTCCAGGGACTGCAGCAGTCCGTCGTAGGCGGCCACGGTCAGCTCCTGCCGGGCGTCGGGGTCGTCGCTGTCCAGAATGGCGCCCAAAGCGCTCATCTGATCCAGTTGGGAGCGGATATCCGCCAGGGCGGTCTGGGCCAGATTCAAGGTGTTCCTGGCCTCCTGGAGCTGACGCTTTCCCTCCTGGAACTGCTCGTAGCCCTCCCAGAAGAGCGCCTCCTGGGCCTCGAATTCGGCGCGGCCCGCTTCCAGCTGGGCCCGCCCTTCCGCCAGAGCCTGCTCCGCCTGGAACAGCGCGGCCTTCCCCGAGCGGATCCCGCCCCGGGTGGCCGTATAGACTGCCAGATCCATCCGATGCCGGGAGGCCCGCCCGTCGTGCTTGCCCTGCCGGTCCCGGAGCGCAAGATTCGCCTGCTCATAGCTCTCTCCGCCCTCCAGATCGTCCAGGATCTGCCGGTATTCCTCGATGCGGCCGTTCAGCCGCTCCAGATCCTCCCGTCCCTTTTTGCGTTCAGACAAGGCTCCGCCCACGCTGCCGAGCCCGGCCAGGAGCATGGTCAGGCACAGCACCGCAAGGAGAACGGCGAACAGTCTTGTCAAAGCGGGATGCTTCAATTCGTATTCCTCCGGAAGCAGGCGTGAGAACGGGCTGATTCTTTTCAACATTTGATTATACAGAAATTTTCGGCGGTTTTTGTGAAAAATATATGACCATTTCAAAATTTTTTTGACCGCGGGAGCGCTTTCTGGTATGCTGGGACGGAAAACGACGGTCCCCGGACCGCCATTGCAAGGAGCCGTGCCATGTTCTTTTCCTTCGCCCCCATGGAGGGCGTCACCACCTGTGTCTTCCGCAGCGTCCACGCCGCGTGCTTTCCCGGCGCGGACCGCTACTGCGCGCCCTTTCTGGCCCCCGACGGCAGCGGCAAGATCAAGCGCTCCGCCCTGAAGGATTTGCTGCCGGAGAACAACCCCCGGGGTCTTCCCCTGCCCCAGATCCTCTGCAGCCGGAGTTCGGCCTTTCTGCCCCTGGCGAGGGAGCTGGCCGCCATGGGCTATGAGGAAGTCGATCTGAACGCGGGCTGCCCCTCGGGGACGGTGGTGCCCAAGCACAAGGGCGCGGGGCTGCTGCTGGATCTGGAGTCTCTGGACCGGCTGCTGGAGGAGATCTTCTCAGCATGTGAACTGCGCGTATCCGTCAAGACCCGCCTGGGCGTGGAGAGCGCAGACGAGTTTACCGCCGTCCTGGAGGTCTTCAACCGCTATCCTCTGGCCGAGCTGTGCGTCCATGCCCGGGATCGGAAGGGCATGTACAGGAGCACCCCGGATCTGGCAGCCTTCGACCTGGCTTTCCGGAACAGCCGCGCCCCGGTCTGTTACAATGGGAACGTACTGGACCGGCGCTCATATGAAAAAGTTATGTCAACCTTTCCCGCCCTGGACCGGGTCATGCTGGGCCGCGGCGCGGCGGCGGACCCGGCTCTGTTCCGCGTCCTGCGGGGCGGCGCGCCCCTGGAGGCGGAGGAGCTGCGGGACTTCCTGGATCGGCTCTGCGCCGCTTTTCGGGCGGCGGGACTGCCGGAGCACGCTCAATTGGGCAGGCTCAAGGAGCTTTGGTATTATGTAAACCACATGTTCCCCGGTGCGGACCGGGAGCTGAAGCGGCTCAACAAGGCCGGAGATCTGGATTCCTTCCTTGCGGCGGCGGACGCGTTTTTTGCCTCCGGCCGCTTCGATCCCCAGGCCGCCTTTCCCGGCGCGCTTCCCGGAGGAAGCTGAAACAGGACGTGAAAACTCCCGGACGACCGTCCGGGAGTTTTTGTTTCAGATCTGATATTTCTTCGCGTATTGCTCGTAGAGCTCGTCGAACTGCTGGGAGTGGAGCTCCTTGAGATCGATCACGTAGCCGTGGGTGTCGTACTCGTCGGCCTCCAGCTCGATCATGGCCACCGCGAGGTTGGAGCAGTGGTCCGCCACGCGCTCGAAGTTGGTGAGGATGTCGTTGAACACG
>JAEEGL013842140.1_pt1 | contig 12666 bp, 5 predicted proteins | sample 9134231 | NCBI WGS metagenome assembly JAEEGL01 (sample SAMN16246548, study PRJNA631951) | gut metagenome | biome: gut microbiome; feature: rumen; material: fiber-attached | host: Bos | place: Iran: Karaj | collected 2018-10
CCTCGGCGATATAGCTTTTTCCGACGCGACGAGCCCCGTCAATGAGCAGCGCCGTCTTGCCGTTGCTTGTATTCTTCCATTCCTGAAGTTTCTTGTAGATGCGTCGTTTCATGCGGGAATTGTAGCAAAACCTCTCTTTGAAATCAAGTGCGAATTCACGTTTTCAAGGGGCTGAACATATCGAAATACTCACGTTTTCAAAGAGCATGGAATAATGACACATACACATTTTCAAGCCAATCTGCCGATCTGTAAAAGGTTCGTGAAGCCGCACGCCGCCGGTCACGGAAGTTCCGATGGCTACTCCACCACTCTTAGTCCACCAATGGTGCCTGACCCTCGGAAGCCCCTGCCGATTGAGTTGCCCCACTTCAACTCCATAGAGTTCCGCGAGATCGCGGTCAAGCATGACCTGTACGCCGCGAACCGTGAGAATCCGCGAACGTATGGCGTCCACACCTGTCGGTTCTGGCCGACATTCGGCGGTCTCGTTTCGCACCGATATCGGCACACTGTCGTTCTTCCCTGCCATTTCATTCCTCTTTCGCCTTGCTGCGATCCGCGCGCCCGTTCCGCCCAGAACGCCCTTGCGCGCGCATCATGCGAGAAATGATAGACGATTCCGAGACAAATTCCCAGAAAAAAGTTGTAAAAAGTTTGTAAAAGTCCGAACCGTCATTTCCGTCAACGGGGACAGTCCCCGGCAAAATCCCCCCAAAAATTCGAATACAATTTCAAGCCGAGGGTCTGTATCAATGGATTGTATCAAAAGTTTCTCTGCCACCGGTAATCTGCCTGACCATGTGGTCAAACGCCAATCAACCAAGAAACACGTTCGCCTTCTCGAGGGCATTGCGCAACACAGAATACGGCAGGCTTCGCGGCGATATGCCTCTCTTTGCGCAAAGCGCCGCCGCCGTTCCGGCGGCCTGGCCCGTAACAAAGCATGGACAGATGAGACGGAACGTATCGACAGAGTCTGGTGCCCCAAGGCAACGTCCGGATGCAAGGACGTTCTCACCCTTCTTCGGCACGAGCGACCTGTATGAGACAGGCATCGCCGCATGTTTCGGACCGTCTGCGCCAAACCAGCCGACGATCTCCTTGTGGTTTTCGCCAGCGTTCTGCGCCTTGCGCGTGTGGATGAACTCAGCATCAAGAAGCCGCGTCGCGCGCGGACCTATCTGCGAACAGGTGTTGGCTATGTAAACCTGTTCCCACCCCGGCGTCTTCTGCATCTCTGCGACATGCTCCCACCAATACTTGCGATGCATTATTTCGGCCTTGGAGAGATCCCGCACGGAAAGGCCGTCACCCTGCGGCCCGAGTCTTCCGCCCCACCATGTGGATGGATTCGCTTCGTTGCCGCGCATCGGCCACGGCTTGTCCATTCCATAGATATCCTTGTCTCCACCCTTATGCGGTGCCTTCGCCGTCACGCGATCCATGTTTCCGAGACGGGCTACGAAACCGATTCCATGAGTAATCTGCCGATATCCGCAACCGGCTGCAAAGAAGATGTCGCCGTCCCCCGTCGCATCGACAACCTGCTTCGCAAGGATGGCTTGCGGACCTTGCTTGGACTGGAACACGACACCAAGCACCCTGTCGCCGTCCTGTATCACATCGACGCCCCACGAATGGAAGAACATCTCGACGCCCGCTTCAGCCACCATCGTGTCCATCAGGTACTTCGCCGCCTCGGGATCGACGGTCGGTTGCCAGTGTGCCGACTCGATCCCTCGAGGCGGACGTTTTGCGGACTTGGAACCGAGCGCAACGGCACGATCCATGAACTCTCCACAAATGCCGCGCGTGACAAGCGTCCATTTCCCGCTCGTCTCCCTGCGCGACGTAGCGAGCATGACGAGGACCATGCCGTTCGTGAAGAGCCCCCCCAGCGAACCGCAACGTTCGACAAGCGCAACCTTCGCACCTTGCCGCGCGGCGGCGACCGCGGCGGAAAAACCGGCTGGACCGCCGCCCACCACGACCACGTCGGTCTCGTGGAAGACAGGAATCTCGCACGCCGGACGGATGATCTTGCCATCTTTCATGTAGCAGCTCGGCCCATCCTCAACGGTGTGCGGAATGGGAAATATCCGCTGCCCGAACCAGACATTGTCCGGATCGCCGACGGAGCCTGGCGGAAGCGTCTTGTTAGTCGCGACATATTCGTCGCCCAGCGCCGCGCCGCCAACCAGTCCCACGCCGCCGAGGCCAAGCCTCTTCAAAAACTCGCGCTTGCTTATCTGCATTCCCTACTCCTTTTCGCAATCCAAATGAAACGCACCCAACGGAAGGTTTACTTCGTTGAAGATATATCCGGTATAGGGGGCGCAGTAAAGATAGCGGAGATGTCTGGGCTTTTGCACATCATTGGCGCGCACAACCAGCATGCGTTCGCCATCAAGGTCGCCTTTGCGCTCCGGCTTGCCGCCGTATCCTTTTGTCGTCCTAAGGTTAAGCAGCTCCGCCGGATGAAACACCCCGTCCGCGCCAGCGATCTCGAACGGCAGAACAAACTTCCAGTCCTTACGATAGACGTAGAGAGACTTGCAATCCTTGAACACAATTTCGAAGGTGTTCGACGCGACACGCCACGATTCGACCGAAGGCGAATTGTCGCGTATGTCCGTGAATCCATAGTCCCTGCGGAGCGCATGGAGTGCCAAGCGATGTCCAACCAGCGCCTTTTCGTTCGGATGGATGTCGGCATTGCTTCCAAGGTCATTGATGACGGCCATCGCGGAATTCGGGCATTCCAGTTCGAACTGCGCCATCGCCTCCTGCATGGGTGCGATATTGCTACCCCATGAGCAGAGCTGCACGAAGTAGAAACGCATGCCTGGGTTCTCAAACCTGCCCCGCCAGCCGTCGTACAGCGCATGCAGCTTTGAGCAGTACCGCTGCGGCTCGCCAGAATCGTGCTCGCCTTGATACCACAGCATCCCGCGACAGGCGAATGGCGTCCAGGGAGCAACCACCGTGTTCCAGTAAACGGCGGGCTGTTGGTCGGCGCGATTGATTGCGCCTTTCACATTGGTTGATGTCCACTTTTCTTTGGGGACGGGTTGCCACTCCGCGATGTCGCCAAGGTCGGGACGCGAACGCGTCCCTTCGGGCGGCGTCCAGCAATCAATGCCGGTTGCGCCGCGATAGACTCCAACCAGCCCAACGGGCACGTGCAGCTCGCTCTCCACATCGAGCGCAAAGTACAGAGCCACTGCGGAGAAGCTGCGCGTCGTCGTGTTCTCCGGGATGACCGCGCGCCACACAATCGGCGAGGCGGTGCGGCCATGCTCCTTGAAATCCCAATTGCCGCTGGGCGTCGATACGTAGCGGATCATCGGACGATGCGTCATCTGCGCAATGAGGCTTCCCTGCCGATCGCGGTAGCGCGGATTGCCGCCGCAAAGCGGCACGCCCATGTTGCTCTGCCCCGCGCACAGCCACACCTCGCCGACGAGAACGTCATTCACGGCAACAGACGGTAGGGCGGTCGCCCCGCGACCGCCGAACACGGACAGCGTACGTCCCTTGCAACAGGCGGGCATGGGGGCAAGATCTACGCGCCAACGGCCATCGCCGCCAGCTTTGGTTTCAAGCCGCTGCCCCGCAAACTCCACCGCAACGACTTCGCCGGGGGTACCTGTCCCCCACACCGGCACCGACCGATCCCGCTGCAACACCATGTGGTCCGCGAACGGCGATGCCAGTTGAACTGCCGCCAGCAGAATGCCGAAAGCTGTCATATCCCCTCCTTTATGTCATTGCGAAACAACCGACACATCTACACAGTCAAAAGAGAAGGTCGAGCCAGACGGATTTATGCTTATCGTACAATCGTGCCCTTCGTCTGTCCACTCGCCAATGTCGTACCATTCAAATTCCCCTGTCGCTCGCTCGGACGGCATTGCGAACCTGCAGATGTCCTTTTTCACAGCGCGGTCGAAAAGTCCCATGGCGAATATGGTTTTCCTGTCGGGCACACCGGGAGTCCTCTGCATCTTGATGCGCGCACGCAGTTTGTAACGCTTCCCCTTATCGAGAGCCACGACGGAATTGACCGGGCAGGTCACGCTCCAAACTTTCGTCTCGCCCTTCACACGAACGACGCTTCCATCCGTCGCCTCCTTGTCCTTCTCGCGGAAGATGGTCTTTGACTTCGGGAAGTCGTCGTAGTTGAACGCCCAGTCCTGAATGAGTGCCTTAGTCGGCACCGCATCAGGGAACTCCGCTTCCGCCAACGCCCGCAGATAGCCTTTGAGCCGGAAGTCGTTGAGACGAGACGAAACCATCGCCTTGGGATCGGAATTCAGCAGACACTGACAGTAGCGCGCGCTTTCGCGCCGTCGCTCGAATTCCGCGCGGTCGAGACGTGCGGCTAGGTCGCTCGACACGTTGACCGCCCGCCATTCGCCCATCTGCGCGTAGCGCGCCGCAAGCGCGTATTCGAGCCCGAACCGGCCCCACGCCACATTCTTCCTGATCTGCTCCGGCTCGGCAGCTACTGCGGCATCCGCCTTTACCCAAAGCTCGCGCCCCTTCTCGTAGAACTCCTGGCCGAACGGCATCTTCTCTACCGTCACGGCGTAGGTAAGCGGCGTCTTGGTCTCGTCTATCTCCTGCTCGCCCATGAACTTGATGAAGTCCAAAACGAACGGCGCGCCCTTGCCGTAGTACGCCTCGCAGAAACGGCGCACAAGCGGCTCCGCCGGCTGATAGGGGTTCCACATCAGCTTCGCGCCCAGCCATCCCTTGAGGTCGGTGAAGGATGCGGCGGCGTGCGAAATGCCTTCCTCAAAGAGATACCTCACGCCGGCTTCATGGTAGAAGCGGACGTTCGCAGCGTAGGCCTTCAGATTTGGATACGGCACGGACGTCGCGCGCCAGTTCGCGGCGTAGTCCCAGAGATAGAGATTTTTCGCGATGCCACGCCACTTGAGCAGATCGTCGCGGAAAGAGATGTTCTCCCTGTAGCGGCTGGCAGTCATGGGCTTCGAGAAGTCGCACTCGATCGAGCAGAGACAAACCATCACGTTGTCACGCGGCTTCAGGTTCTTCGGCGGCTTGCGGCTGTACATGTAGGCAAGCGTTTCGATGACAACGTCAGGGTGTTTCTTCTCGACGGCTTCGGCGATCTTGTTCACGAACCAAATGACGCATCCGGCATGGGACTCCTCTCGCGCATCGATGGCCGCGCACGTCTCGCATTCGCAGTAGTTGTTCCAGTCGTCCTGCGAGACGCCGTAGTACCGCGTCGCGCGCCGCCACGCCTTGGGATCTTTCGCATTTGCCTCGATCCGCTCCAGCACGTTGGAAAGCACGAGCGCAAACACGTCGGGGTTCGTGAGGCACAGCTGCGGACGCACCTTGAGCCGCTTGCCCTTCACGAGCGAGAAGTATTCGGGGTGGGCGGCGTAGTGTTTCTCCGGCGGCACCATCTTGAGGAACGTGTGGCACTTCCAGAGCTTCGCGTCGAACGGCGGAAACGCCCCGCCGGACTTCTCCGCGTAGGTGGCCTCGTTGAGACGGCTGCGGACGGCAAACGCATTGTCGTTCCTGAACGTATCGTGTATGCGACTGTCGAAGGCGGGCTTCTCGCGTACATGCAGATCCGCCGGCACGGCGAACGTGCCGTTCGCAGGCATGTGCGTAAACTTCGGCGAGAGCCACATAATGCCGCCGCAGCGTTCCAGCAGCTCATAGACTCCGTAGATGACGCCGCGCTTTCCGCCACGTACCGAGACGGCGCCTGCCGTGGACTTGATCTCAAAGCCGTCGTCTCCAAGCTCCTTGTCGTCGGAAATCGCTATCGAGACGCTCAGTTCCTGTTCGACAGGCTTGAGCTTCTTCAGATGCTCGCGCAGTTCATCCGCAGCATAGCGGGAACTAGGCGCACCGTCGTCCTTGACAGACACGACGGCATTGCACTCCACGACGTAAACTGAAAGAAGCACGGCAATCGACAATATATTTTTCATGTGTCTCCTTATTAATTGTAATCTTATCTCTCGACAACCGTCACACCCGGCGGAATGGACTTTTCCACGATCATCTTTCCGCCTGCAAGTTTCCAGCCAAGAGTTATCCGGCCCTTGGGCGTATCGAGATGGCCTTTCGCCCATGTGATGCCGGCGACGGGATGCGGCGCGATGCGCACCTTGTCGCACCCCACGGCGTCGTCCGCGATCTGGATGCCAAGAATGCCGCGCATCAACCATGCCGCGCACGATCCGAACATGGGATGGTTCTGCGAATAGATGTTGTCCGACTGGGCCCAGGTTTCCCAGAGCGTTGTCGCGCCGTTGTCGAGCATGTTGTACCATCCGGGGAAGCCCTTGTGCGTGAGCACCTTGCCCGCGATTTCCGCATCGCCGCGCGCCGTCAGTATCTCCAGAAGGTATTGCGTGGAGAAGATGCCCGTCGAAAGCGCATAGCCATGCGCAACGACGTCGCTGCGCAAGAGTACATGGGCGGCGTCGAGATCGTCGGACGGCAGCATGCCGTGGTAGATGGCGAAGCATTCCTCACCCTGCCGCCCGCTCCCCACGAACCCCTTCGCCGGCACGTAGCGCGCCGCCGCCGCGAAAACGTCCTCCAGAGCCTTGGCCGTAGCCTCGAACCGTTCCGCGTCCGCCGTCTCGCCCAGAAGACGCGCAAACTTGGCCGTCAGCTTCAGGAACTGGTGGTAGTGGCACTGCGCGGTCATTGTCGCGTCCGCCTTCTCCAGCGCCTCGTGGTCGCCGATACACGGCGGCACGTGGTTCACGTCGAACGCCTCCGCGCAATTGACCAGAAACCGCCGCAGGTGCGGATACGCTTCGCGCATCGTGGCCCTGTCGCCGTAGTAACGCAAAAGCAAATCTATGACGATCGGCACATCGACAGCCCATCCAAAACGTAGTTTTCCTTTGCCGCTCTTCACATCCTGCATGCCGGGCACCGGAAACGCCGCAGGCGATGTAGTGGGAAACACGCCGTGCAGCACCTCCATGTCGCACCGGTCGCGCACAACCTTGCGGTAGAACGCCGCCATGTCGTAGTTGAGAACGAACGATTCCGCCGTGGCGGCCAAGTCGCCGCCGTAGCCGAACCGTTCGCGCGCCGGGCAGTCGGACTGCACCCCCTGAAGGTTCGAGCGGAACGTGCGGCGGCACACCTCGCGCAGAAGGTTGATTTTCGCGTCGGAACATTCAAAGGAGGCCGAATCCCTCACGTCCGCGCTCCACGCCAAGGCCTCGAAATCCTCCGGTGACGGCGGCGCGCGAAGGCCTTCCACCTCCACGTACCGAAAGCCGTGGAACGTGAAGCGCGGCTCATAGACAAGGCGTTCCGCCGTTGGACAGATTACTGTGTCCTTCTGTTCGGCGATGCCCGGCGGATCGATCGTCGCATTCTTCTGTTGCCCGCATACGCCAGTCATCACGTTTACCGTTCCGTCCGGATGTTTCAGCTCGCCATAGCGGAACGTCACCACGTCGCCGTCCCGCGTTCCCCTCAGCGTGGCGCGGATCGTTCCCGCGAAGTTTACGCCCATGTCAACGAACCAGCGGCCATCCTTGACCGCCGTCACGCTTTTCGCTTTCCAACGGTCATAGACCACGATGGGCGGCATCTCGCCACGGGGAACAACCTTTCCCTTTGGAGGATCCAGCGCAATCCGAGCCGGACGGCAGGGCGCATGGTCTTCGACATGCCGCCGCGCATCGCGCGTCTCGCCGAGATACAGGTTGTTGCGCAACACCGCGCCTTCCATCGTCTGCCAGGCGTGATCGGTCGCGATGCGTTCCGTCGTACCATCCGCGTATTCGACATCCAACGCCGCCTTTGCCATCGGCGTACCGTGCGGCAGCGTCTTGCGCAGGTTGAACCGCCCCCACATCTTCATCGGCAGCGGATTCCACCAGCCGTTGCCAAGCTCGAGCATGAGCGTGTTTGTTCCGCCCTTCACAAGCGCGGTCACGTCGTATTCATCTTCCAGGATGCGGCGGTCGAATGCCGTCCAGATCGGCAGCGCAACTGCGGTGACGCGCGTGCCGTTTACCGAAGCATCGTACGCGCCCGGAGAGGCGATGCGCCATGTCGCGCGCTTCACGGGCTTGTCCGCAAGCGTGAATTCGCGTTTCAGCACGGGGGTGGGCGCGTCCGAAAAGTGCGCGGCATAGTCATCCTCGCCGGGCACGACGTATGAACCTGTAATCCACTCTGCCGCAACGCGGGATTTGGGAAACCTACAGACTGTACCATCCGGAGCCTTTATGTCCCAGACCACGCCTCCGTTTTCATGCCACCAAGCGACGCGAATCAAACCGTGCGGCGTCGGAACCTCGCCAGAGGCTTTATCGACAAAATCACAGGCGACGGGATTGAACAGGAATGTCTTATACCCCGGTTCAACCGGCTCGATACCGAGAATGTAGTTTGTGTAAAGGGATGCGACGGCGGTGTCCGGATGTGCTTCGTCTCCACAGCCGTTCGTGTGGAGAATCATACACTCGTATGTCAGACGGGGCCCCATCCAGGACTTGTCGAGTATCTTGTACCAATTGTGTTCCTCAAGCATGGCGAGCGCACCCTTGGCGTCACCATACTCAAACCGTCCGCGTGCGGCCAGCTGCTGGAACTTGCCGTGCTTGATGCGCCTCATCTGCGGCATCATCCGTGCCGCTTCGACCTTGTTCGCAAATTTCACCGCAAGTGCAAGCGCGTTGGCTTCATCGCCCATGGAAACATCTTCCGCAGAAAGCGCGAAAAAGCCCTTGTCCTCGTTCCAGAACGACTTGCGAATCGAGGCAGCGAGTTTATCGGCTGCCGTTCGCCATTCGTTCCCTTCACTTGCGCCGACGGCTTCGGACAGATAGGCGGCGTCGGCGAAAGTCTTCCACAGGAGGATGTTCATGTAGGAACGGTGATGGAGCGAAGTGCCGCCGAACACCAGTCCTGCGGCATGCTTGCACGTCTCCTTCCTCTGTTCGAATATGCCATCCGTCCGCTGATGTCCGGCAAGATAACGCATCAAGGAGACCACCTTCGGGTAATGGCGCTTGACTGTCGCGAGATCTGCCGTATGAAGGTAGTAATCCTGCAGCACCGGCACGAACCAGCACGCGAACTCGTCCGACCCGAACGGACCCCAATCGCCCTTCCCCGGCGGCGGCTGTTCTGGCCAGGGACATGCCTGGATGTAGCCTTCGGGCGTCTGGTTCGCGGCCAGCAGGTCTATCGATCCGCGCAAGTATGGGGCGTCCGGCCGAAATCCGTAGAAGAAACTTCTTTCCGCGAACCAGAGATCGCCGCTCCACACGAGCCTGTCGCGCTTGGCACCATCGGCGAGATACGGCAATGTCGTCACGTTTGGAACAACATGTGTCGCGACATACGAGGGGATCGCGGACAGTTCGCACGTGCGTACGGACGCTTCCCAAAGCTGCGTGAAACGCTCGTCCGAGCACTTGAACCATCCTGCTCGCTCCCCTTCGGAATGGACCTTGTCGTTCACGAGCCTGAAGTTGCGAACTTCCACGCATCCTCGCTTCGAATCCAGGCTGAAGCGCACGTAGCGGACCAGACCCTGCAGTAGCTTTGCACGGTAATGCCCCACATGGTCGAGCCGGTACAGCTCATAACGATCGATGTTGGCGGGAAGGATTGGAAGGTCGACATCCTTTCCAAGATAGCGCGCCGAAGTCTTGCGCCAGAAATCGCCTTTTTCCGAAAGGCCGTCAGGATGGCAGGCGTAGGCGATACGGAGAACCGCGTTACTTGCCTCTGCGTCTATGCTGGTCACATCGAACTCGGCATATCCGGCTGCGGCGGAAGGGCCAAAGTCGATCCGCTCCACCGCATCACTAGCGACTGTCACATCTTCGGCAAACGCAACTCCGTACAAAAAGATGGCAAGGAATGCCATCCATGACATAGTGACGTTTTTGCTCATGTGACCTTCTATCTGAACGAAATGTTTATGCCGCGAGGAACGATGCAGACTTGGCCACCACGCATCCGGACGCGGTACTTGTTCGACTTGGTGCCGTTGACCTTGACAGACCATCCGGCAACATTGTCAAGTCCCTCGCAGTTCACATAGGTTCCGGGCAGGGCCAAGCCTCGCAGAGGCAGTTCCTCGGCGGACACAACATCCAGCGCACAGTCTTGGGCAAAGTCAAAGCCGTCAATCGCGCCCGCGCCGGCGGCATCGACCTTGAGCGAATGGATAACGACACCGGCATCCGTCTTCAGTGTCGCCCCTATCGCCACGGAGACGCTTCTCACGTTCGCCAGCGGCGTCGGGATGTTGGCTCGTCCGCGAATTGGGAAGCCCTTCCCCGGACGCGGAGTCGTGCCCGTCTCGGGATTCCAGTTGATCTGCGACGTGCCGTCCGAATACCATCTGTTCGAATTGCCCTTTTGCGCCCCTGGATTTGCAGAGCCGAGCGGTATCGAGAAATCATAGTCATGCACGGACACCACTTCACCCAGCGCGTTCGTTTCCACAAGTTCCCAATTGACGCCGTCTACGGACGCCTCCATGGACGCAATCTTCGGCCAATTGTTCGTTCCGCCGGAATTCCACATGGACTCGATATCGTATGCCACGATTTCCGGCGCACCGTTTGTAAGTCGCATCACAAGGGGAATCCATGTGTCGGAATTGTCATTTCGTACATTAAGCACATCAGAGCCACTGCTGGCATAGAAAGAAGTCTCAAACTCCTTCCCGTACGATGTTTCACCATCGAACCTAGGTGTCCCACTATTTGCCGTATTGCCTACGTCGCTGAAGAGTTGGTCAACGTATTTGAAGGACGATGTCGCGCTATCCCACACCTTTGAAAGCCTGAACTTGTTCGATCCGAACGCAAAAGATCCCGGCGTCAGATTCTCCCATGCAGAGTCCGGGAAATATTTGCCAGCATCACCGGAAAGTACCGGATTCTCCACATTCAGGCAAATGTTCTGTCGAACGCCATTTGCATCAAAAAGCGCCAACTGCCGAACTTGAAGATGATTTCCCTTGTTTCCAAGTTCACGTATCGTAAAGCGAAACCACCTGTACTTGTCGCCAAGCACGGTCAGCGTACCCGCCTTGACAAGAAGGTCGCCGGAGAACGTGTTCGTGCCAGACAAAGACCACTCGCCATCGCCGTCCTTAACCACGCTGACCTTGCCCTTGCCATCGACGATTCCCGATGCAACGTTATTCTTCGTATTCGTGCCGTCGAGAACGAGCGTCGTCTCTCCAGCCGCAAGCGCGGAAATTCCGCCAAAGCCAAGACGCGTGCCGTCCGCGCCGGACGCGCGAATTGAACCGCCCTTCCCCTTGAGAACCAGAGGACGCGTAGAGGACTGGCAGGACTCTGAACCGGTGAACTCGAACACCGCCTGAGGCGCATCCGCTTTCGTGGAGCCGAGCGAGAATGCATAATCAACAGTTGTTGGATTGCGCACGGAGACCATTGCCGTCAGATTGGTGGAAAGTCCGAGCGAGGAAGCGACACCTTTTTCGGCGATCGAGTCGAACTGCAGCGTTCCCTCTTCAATCGCAAATCCTCCAGCATGGTTGCGGTTGTTCCTGAACCGCCAGGTCCCCGAACCCAGCTTTTGTACGACAATGGTGTACGGAATTTCGGATGGCCATGCCGTGTTGGAAAATTTGCTTTCAACGAAAGTTCCCTCAATCGTACAGGGAACTGTATTAGAACCCGTCAGCACCAGCCATTTCTGTACGGTATTATTCGCGTCATTACCGTTTACAAAACAACCACCCGTACACCTAAGGCCACCGTGCCATCCGGCATCGATGAACGCCGGGTATGCAAACGAATACAGGTTGACCGCCTTAGCCATTACGGCATCAACACCACCGAAATAATGGATTCCACCGCCATTGCTGAAGAACTGAATAGCACCATTCGATCCAAGAAGCGCCACATCCTCGAAGGAATAGACGCCTCTATCGTAGCCATCATCGTTCAAGTGTCCGAAGTTGTACTGGATGGTAAGCGGCTGCGTGATGCCGGTTTCATGTCCATACTGCACGAACCGTCCCTGTAGCCAATGCCTGACGGGATGGCAAAGCTTGCCATGAAATTCGCTTGCCCGTACCACATTCTGTCCGTATGGTGAAAATATCTGTCCAGCCGTACGCCCCGATTCATTTGTCACAATACCATAGCCGTTGATGGTACGTACAAATGTCGGAATACCTTTGCTCGTGTCGTTCATATCGCTGCAGGTGACGAGTGTCGTGTTTTCCGCCATCGCAATGTCGCCAAAATACATGGCATCGTCAGCATACTGCGGAAGTTTGAGCGTGCCCTGCTGAAGTTCTATTTGCGTGAAGTAGTCCTGCCGGAAACCACCGTTGTTGCTTTTCGTCTTTCCGCATGCTGCAAGAATCAATGTGCCGCCACCCTTCTTGACGACCTTGCCATAGCATCTGACCAGGTCACTGTCATAGCGCTCACCGCCGTTCCAGTTGATTGGCGCATTGAACGTCTTGGTGTCATTATCTTTGATGGTAATCTCAAGTATCGCACCATCGTTCGGGCTAACCCGCTTTACGCCAGAGAGCGTCGTGAACGATGCGGAGTCGCCGGCGATGGCATAAGTACCCGCAGGAATAAACACACGGTCGTTTTCGCCCGGCGCGGTTGTGGC
>JAEEGL015621189.1_pt1 | contig 12666 bp, 7 predicted proteins | sample 9134231 | NCBI WGS metagenome assembly JAEEGL01 (sample SAMN16246548, study PRJNA631951) | gut metagenome | biome: gut microbiome; feature: rumen; material: fiber-attached | host: Bos | place: Iran: Karaj | collected 2018-10
CCCAATCCCCAATCCCCAATCCCCAAACCCCAATCCCCCATCCCCATTACATAAAACTTTAAATTTTATAAAACAAACTATTTTCATAAATTAGTTAAAAGAAATTTATATATTATTAAAAAATTAAAAATTAATTAATAAACATAAATATATTAAATTAAATATATTAAAATAATTTAAACTAAAAATGAAATCTAATTTTAAATTAATCTTAATAATATCAAATTTATTACACAAAATATTATCAGTTCAATTTGGATTTAAAATTCCAATAAATGAAAAATATTGTGTAGGAGAATATTTAACAGAAGACACAGTAGCATTATTTAGTTTTTCTTCAACAACTTCAAGATACGATTATCAAGTTTTTGATCCAAAAAATAAAATATTACATAGTAAATCAGGAGATAGAGAAATAAAATTATCATTAACTGCAACAGAATCAGGAAATCATCAAATCTGTATTTTTAATAAAGATAGAAAAGAAATTCAAATTGAATTTGAATTTTTAAGTGGAATTCAAGCAAGAGATTATACTGATATTGCTAGAGAAAGTAATTTAAAACCTATTGAACATTCTGTTAAAAAAGTTGAAGATACGATAAATTTATTAATTAAAGATTTAAATTCTGTGGCTAAAGAAGAAGATAGAAGTTTAGCTGTTAATGATAGTATAAGTAGTAATATTATTTCTTTTTCTTTAATTACTTTAGTTGCTATTATTATTATTGGAGCTGTTGAAACTTTGTTTTTAAAAAGATATTTACATAAAAGAAAAATTATTTAAATTTATATTTTTTTAAAAAATTATCAAATATTATTATTTATAAAATTCAATTATTTTCTTTATAGAATTTATATATAATTTTTTAAAATTAAGGAATCGTTTATTCTTTCAGTTCCAAAAATATATTCGATTTTTGAAAGAGATAATTTATATATAATTTGATTTAAATTTTTATTATCTTCTTCTTTTTTTATATCCTTTACAATTCCTATAATAAAAAATAATTTTTTTTCTATAATTTTTTTTATTTTTTCATCTAAACTTTCTTTATTTAAAATATATTGACATAAAGATTTAGAATAATTTTTTTCTAAGATTAAACCATAATAATTTCCAGATTTTGGGAATAAAATAATTCTATTACCTTTATTTATTTTAGAAATATTAACTATATTGTTATTATTAATAATATTATAATAACTCAATAAATCTTCATTTTTCAGAGAAATTTTATTATATAATTCAAAATAATTATTTATTTCATTATTTTTAATTGAAAGAATAGAATTGTAATAATTAAAAAATGTTTTATTTATGATAAATAATTCTTTAATAGAATTATTTAATGGATAATTTTTTTTAAAAATATTTTCAAAATTTTCATTTATTTTAATAATATCTTTTTTTAATTCTAATAAATTATTTTTATTTAAAGTTAATTCTTCTTTTAACTTCAGAATTTCTTTTTGTGAATTTAAATTAATATGATTTAATTCAAAAATTCTTTCATTTAATTTTGTTTGTAAATTATCATTTTCATGATTTTTAACTGAAATATTTTGATAATAACTATCTCCAAAAATATCAATATTTATTTTAATATCAGGCCATTCAAAAAAATTTTTAATATCATTATTATAATGAATATAATCATTATTTTTATTTTCAAAAGATAATTCTTCAATAAATTTATTTCTTAAGGCATTTTCATTTTTAATTTCTTTTTTAATTTTTTCAATTTCAAATTTCAAATTTTGTAAAAAATTAATTCTTCTTTTATATTCATGAAAATATATTTTATAATTATCTTCTTCTTGAATATCTAAAAATAATATATTAATATTTTTATCAATTTTTTCTAATATATCTATATAAGATAATAATTTTGAATCCATTTTTTTCAATGAATTTATAATTGAAAAAATCTGTGAAGAATATGAAAAATATTCTTTTGTAATATTTTGAATTATAAATTCTTTTAATTTTTTAAAAAGTTTTTTACTTTGATTACTTATAAAAGTAAACTCATCTTCTAATAATTTATTGTTTTTTTCTTTAATTTCTGTATTTTTATTATTTAATTCAATGTATTCTTTTTTTATTTCTTCAATATTTTTATTATTAATAATATCTTCAAAATTTTGTAAATTCTTTTCTTCAATTATCTTTTTTATTTCATTATAATTATGTTGAATTCTAACCATTTTTTCTTTTATTGAACCGAAATTTTTTATTATCTTTTCTTTTAAACATTTAATTTTTCTTTCATTGAATAAATTGTCAAATATAATTTTTTCTTCTGAAGTTTTTAAAGATAATTTAAATAAATTTAAACAATAATATTTTGATTGTAAAGAAATAATTTGAGAAGAAATGAAATTAAATTTGATTTCAAAGTTATTATAAATATTTTCTGTTTCTTTTATTTTATTATTTAAATAATTTAATAAATATTTTATTGAATTTGAAATATTAAGTATATTATTATTAATCAAATTATTTATCATTTCTAAATTATAATTAATTGATGAATCTACTCTATAAAATAAATTATTTTCTTCTGATATTTCTTCTTCAAACATAAGAGAAGAAGAAATTAAATTATTTGATTTTTCTTTATAAATATTCAAAAAAAATTGTTTAAAAATTTCAAACCTTTCATTAATAGAATAAACATAAATAATACTTTTATTATTCAAAAGAGAATTTATTCTATCAGTGTATTCAAATAAATTTAATTTATTAATATCTAATAATTGAACATCGAATTTTGTTACTCCAATTTTTTTAAAAACTGAATCAATTTCATTTAAAATATTATTACTATCATTGAATGAAATATTAATTTTTTCACCAATTTCAGAAAAAATAACACTCATTTTTTTTTAATTTAAATAATTAAAACACAATTATTTAATTCAGTAAAAATGATATTTTAAATTCAAATAATGATAAATGATTATAGATTAAAATTAAATAGAGAACAACAAGAAACAATAAATGAAATTATAGAGAGATATAATTTTACAGATTTTGAAGATGAAAATAATTTATTTATTCTTTTTGATGAATTTTATAAAAAATTTGGAACATTTTCAATTTTTGCGAAATCATCAAATAAGAAATATATAGAAGCAATAAAAAGAGTTAAATCAGAAAATGAAAAAAAGAAAAAATCTCAACATTATTTATTAAATATAAATCAAAATCTAATTAAGACAGATTTTACAAATAATTCTTTAAATAAAACTTCAACATTATATGAGAATGAAAATGATAATGATTTAAAATATACAAATTATAAAATTTTAAATACAAAAAAAAATATAGAAAAAGAAATACATGATTTAGCATATAAATTAGAATTTACAAGAGCAAAAGAAATGGAATTTTACAACAAAAGAAGTAAAAAATGGGAACAAAAAAAAGAAACAGATAATATAAAATTTAATTTAAATGATAAAGAAGATAAAAAAAAAGATAAAAAATTACAAGAATTATTTATAGGAACAACATTAAGAGATTTATCAATTCCAAATGAACAATTTAAAAAATTATTATATTTAATGAAAAATAAAAAGCAAAATGAATATGAAAAAGATCCATATATAATGGATTATAAAATAGATATAAGCAATATATATCATTCAAATAAAACTTGGGAATCACAAAATAAAATCAATATAGGAGGTTCTCAATTTACAAGAACTTCTCTTAATGATGCTCAAGAATTAAAAAGAGAATTACAAAATATTGAAAAACCAAAAAAATTAATCATTGAACCTACTGAATATGGTTCAGAAAATACTAATGATTATGAATATTCTAGAGCTTGGAAAGATTTTGAATTTGATTTAGATAAATTTATTAAAGATCAATATAATGGATAATTTCTTATTATTTTAATTAATGTAATATCTTTTTTGAGAATTTATTGTATTTGAAATTTTAAATTGTATTTTATTAATTTATAAATATATTATAATAAATGGAAAAAAAGAATTTTAATTTTTCAGAGTCAGATTTAATGTTAAAAAAATTTGCAAAAAAAAAAAATTATTGTCCAAAATATTATTTTTGGAATAAGAAAGATAATAAAATTCCAGATGAACATAATTTTGAAAAATTATTCCCAATATTTACTTCCTTTTGTCAAAATATAGATTATTTATTTTCCTTAAAAGTAAAAGAAAAATTAGAAGAAAACAAAAAAATAATCTACTTAAATGAAGAAATAAAAGAATATATAGAATTTGAAGTTTTAAAACATGAAAAAGAAATAATAAATTTTATTGGAAGGTTTTGGCAACAATTAAAAAGAGAAGTAAAAAGACATACTTCAATTTTTTTTTATATGGTAAATGACTATATAACAGAAAAAAAGATAAGTGAATATGATAAAAATATTTTATTTTGGACAATATTATTTCATGATATTGGGAAATTTCAAATAATGAATAAATATTTTGAAGAAAAATTTCCTATATATTTATGTCTAGATAAAACACATCCATTTAAAAGTATAATCATTTTTATTCAAAGTTTAATTAAAAATGATTTAATTTTTTTCAAAGATGAAAATTCTAAAAAAGAATTTTTAGATTTTTATGAAAATAAATTTACAGATGCAATATATAAATCTTATGAAAATAACATTAGTTTTAATAATTTTGAAAATATTGAAAAATTTTTAATGAATTTAAAATTAAATAAAGAAAATGAATGGATTTATGAAATTAGTGTATTAATTATATTTCATCAAAGTTTACCTAATAATGATTATAATATGAATGATCCTTTACTTGATGAAAAATATATAATTCAATTTTTTGATATTAGATTATTGGAATTAATGAGAATAATAATGATATATGATTCATTTAGTCATTCTTTATTTGAAAAAAGTGTTTGGATAAGTCAAATTAATAAACATATTGATATAATCAGAGAAACATTATTTAATATGAAAAAATAATGATTCTTTTATTTTTTTCACTTTTTTATTAATTATAAAAAAAAATAATTAATAAACATGAGATTTCAATTTTTTATTTTTTAAAAATAAAGAATAATTTTCTTGACTGTTTTATAGTGAAATTTAGTCATGAGAATAAAAGTTTTTTCATAAATTAAATTATTAGATATTTTGATTTATTATTAAATCAAAAGATTTTTTAAATTTGAATAAGAAAATTTAATAAATAAAAAATAAAATAAAATGAATCCTAAAAACATTTATAAAAATAAAATTGATAATCATAAAAAGAAAAAAGAAAAAGAAAATGAAAGTAAGGAAGAATATGAATATGAAAAATTAAATGATATTGTAATTAAAAATAATCCACCAGATTTATTTCCAAATGATTTTTATTTAGAAAATGATTTAATTGAACAAAATAGAGAAATAGTAAATATTGATATTTCAAAAAATCAAAAAGAAAACTATCAAAAAGCAAAACAGGAAATAAAGAAAGAAATAAAATTAAATCAAAAAGAAAAAATAAATTCAGAAAGTGTATTTAATAATTCAATTAATTTTAGTATAAAATTAGAAAATAAAGTTCAAGATCTTGATGTTGAAAATAATACTATTAATAACACAAATAAAATTTCTTTTATAAAAATAAATCCAAAATTACCAATAGTAATAGTATATCATATAGGAAATGAGTATTTAGTTCCAATGTATTTAATTGAAGAAAAAAGTTATTTAATTAAATTAAAATATTTAGATTCAGAAACAGAAATAATAAAAAAAAAAGAAGATTTAAGTTATTCTTCAATTGATACTTTAATTCCTTTTGGAAATTTAGTTGATTTAAAAAGTGAAAGTAAATTATCAATTTTAAAAAACCTTCAATTTAGAATTAATTCAAATCAACCTTATATTTTTATCAATAAAATGTTAATGTTATTAAATTATAAATATAACAAAAATAATAATAAAGAAAGAGATTTTTTTTTTCGAGAATTTATTTTTTCAGAAGAATATAAATTTAATTTATTTTTAAGTAATGGAAATTCTCCTGAATTAATTTTGAAAAAATTTATTGAATTTAATAATTATCACACTTACTCTAGAGAATTATTTTTAATTGATTCAACAATTAAATTTATTGAAATGATTAATACTAAAATTTTACTTATATATAAATCGTCTTTAGGTTTTGAAATTATTCCACTTTTATCAATGAATAAGAAGAAAAATATATTATATTCTAAAAATTTTATTTTATCAGAAATGAATTCTAATAATAATAATTTAGAAAAAGAAATTAATTTAAATGTTCCTGAAAAAATAATATCTAAAATTTTTTCTAATAATTCAGTTAAGGAAATATTTAAAATTTTTTGTTTTAGTGATTCTAATAATATTATTTTTATTAATAAAATTTATAATATTTTATTAGGTAATAAAGAGGAATTTAAAAATAGTTTAAATTTATTTATATTAGCTTATATAATTTGTAACTATAAAGAAATTGGGAAAGAATATTTAATAAATTCAAAATATAATGAAAATACAATTATGATGAAAGCAAAAGTTTTTATGAATATTTTAAAAGAAGATAATATGGTTTTTTTTTCTTATTTAATTATAATTATTTTAATCAAATATATCACTCTTATAATAAATGTTAAATTAAAAAGATATAAATCAAGTAATAAGAATTCACTATTTATTTTTTTTAATGAATTTCAAAAAAAAGAGAATGAAAAAATATTAAATACTTTAATTATGAAAAGAATAAACTTAAGTTATAAAATAGGAGAAGATTTTAAAGAAGATGATTATATTGGAAATTATTTATATAAATATTATAATGAAAATATAAATCAATTCATTGAAAGTTTAACAGATAATGAAAAAACTTTTGTAAATATTATTCAAGATAATTTTGATTTAGATTTTCTAAACCAAAATAAATTAAATAATCAAGAAAAGGAAAATTTAATAGATATATTTCAAGTTTTCTTTGATGATTCTATTAATTCTATAAAAAAGATAGAAATGAAAAATTTGAATAATATTAAACAAATAGTAAATTATGATTTCCCAAATGAAAATTTTAATGAATTTCTTTCAAACAAAGAATCAATATTTCATTTTTTTAAAACAACAAATATTACAGATTTTATTCAATTATATAAAAAACAGAAAAATTATTTTAGAGAATATTCAATTAAACATTTTTTTGATTATTTTCTTCCAATTTTATCTGATATAGATAAATCATTTCATCAAAATAAAATAGATGAATATTTAAAAAAAATAAATAATTATTTGAAGGAATTACAAAGTTACCAAAAAATAAATGAAAAATTTTCAATCAAAAATGAAAATATTTATTTAAATTTTAAAATATTTGAAATTTTAATGATTCTTTTATTTAATGTATATGAAGAAAAAGCAAAAATTATTCAAAGGTGTTTTTTAAGAAAATATTTAAAAAATGGAATTTTTAATAATATCAAATTAAAAATTATAAAAATTCAAAGGGCTTTTAAACTTTTTATAATTAATAAGTATAAAAAAAAATCAAATAGTGAAACAATAGAGTTTTTATTAAAAAAATATAAAGGAAATGATCCTATGTTAATATTATTTTTTATTAATTCTAAAAAAGCTATAAAAAATTTATCTAAAGAGAATTTAAAATTGAAAGAAAAATTAAAGTCTTCCAGGTTCAATAAAAAGAAAGTTCAAGAAAAAAATCCTTTCAATTTAAATAAAAGAAATAGTAATTCAAATAGACACAATAATTCAAATAATCAAGAAGAAATTCAAAATTTAAAATTACAATTAAATGAAACAAAAACAAAATATAAAGAACAAGTAGGAATAATAATGGAATATGAAAGAAGAATGAAAAATTTTATTCAATCTGTAAATTCAAATCAACAAGTTAAAGATATATTTATAAAAAATGGAATACAAATAAATTAATTATAAGAAATTTAATTATTAAAACCTAAATACAAATAATATTAAATTTAAATAACATTTATAAACTAATATAAATAAATATAAATTTTTTTCTTAAAAATTCAGACTAAGAATATATCTTTTTAATCAAGATTCGTTATCATTCAATAATTGAACTTAACTATTTAATGTACAACACTTATTCAATTAAAAAATATTAGATGATTTTTAATCATTATTTTCAATACAATAACTTATTCTTTTTTTCTTAGGGTTTTTTTTTGAATGATTAGAAATTATATTAAAATCATGTAAAATAAACATAAAAAAAATAAATATTCTTAAAAAAATTAATATAGTTTTACCTAATAAAAAACCTAAGTTCTGTTATAAATTAATTGAATTAAGCCTTCATAATTCAAGGTTTCATTCCATATATGAGGATATTCATTTCCAGCATATTCACTAAATAACATAATTTTATTAACTTTAGCAGTATTATCTTTAACTAAAACAGCTCCTAATTCAGGATAATTCATACCAATATAAATGATAACTCCATCATATTGAAGTTCAGGGATTGGACTTGAAATGTAATGTTTACTTGCATAAATATTTAAATTAAAATCATTCTCATTATTAACATTTTTGAATAAATTTGTATACCACCCTTCATATTTCTTAGTTTCTTCATCATAATAAAATGCTGTTTTTATTATTTCTTTTTTTTGTTCTGTTTCAATTCCTGATTCTTGTGAATTTATTGCATATATAATTAATTGACAATTATCAGTTAAAGTTTGAATTTCTTTTGAAATTTTTTCTTTAATTTTTGTAGCATCTACTTGAATAAATTCTAACATTCTTTCCTTAAATTTTTCTAATATATTTATTACTTCTTGATATACATCTTTCCTTGATTCAAATATTATATCTGGAATTGAACCATTTTTAATTTCTGATATATTTACACTTTGTTGAAATAAAAATATTTCTTGTTTAAAATGACAATAAGCACCAATTAAACTATTAAAAGTTTTAAATTTCATATTTGGTATTTCTAAACGTTCTTTTGAATCATGACCAATTAAATTGAATAAATAATGAAAACTATTTTCAAATGTATTTTCCCATAAATCTTTATTTTTTTCCATAGAATTTTCAATTAAATTTTTAGTTTCTATTAATTGTTTTGTCATATTAATTCCATCTCTAAATTTATATAATTGTCCTTCTGTATCATTATCTCCTCTATATCTTTTATAAGTTAAATTTCTCATTAATTCAGAATGATAAACAACATCAATAAATTCAAAGAATGAAGAATAAAATCTATAATTTTTTACATCAGTTAAACGATAATTTACCCATTCATCAAGATAAAATGAAAAAGAAAAAAGACTTGTACGTGTATTTCTTTGATGATAAAAATTTTTTTTTGATTCTTCATCATAAAATTCATATTCTGTCATAAAATTAAGTTCTGTTTGTAATATTATTTCATCTTTTATTTTGGGAAATAAGTTTTTAATTTCTTTTAAAGATTTTTGTTCTGGATAATTATCATTTATATGATTATATATATTTAAAGGATTAAAAACTGTTTCTTCCTCATTAAATAAATATCTATTTATTTTTTTTAATTTTTTATAATTTTCTTCTTGTTTTGATTCTTTTATTAATTGTCCAATTTTATAAACTGTATCTAATTCTTCTTCTAAATTAAAAACTATATTTTGAAAATATCTTAAGCAATGACCTATTTGTCTTAAAATATCATTTTTCTTAAAAATAGGCTCAATTTCTTGAATGCTTTTTTTATTTATTTTTCTGATTTTACCCATTAAAGTTAAATTATAATAAAGACTATTATTTGTTTCATTATTTAAATTTAATATTTCATCTTTAATTGATTTTATATCATCTTCATCTTTAATTTCGGGATTATGAATATTTAATAACAATAAACCAATTCTTAAATAGTTTAAAATTTCATTATCAAATTTTTCTTCTCTTGCATATCTTACCATTTTTGTTAAAACTAATTCTAATTTAAGTGCATATGATTCTTCTAAAAAATATTGAATTAAATTTTTTGTATTTGATATAAAAGGATAAATTATTTGATCAATGGTAAAAAAAACAGGTAAATTTTTTGAATAAGCTTGATACATAAAATGAAGGAAATTTCCTGTTTGTCTTCCTATAAATCGAAATCTTGGATAAGGAACAATTTTTTCCTTTTTCAAATAATTTATTACTTTTTTATTTAGTCTAAAATCTAAGTATTCACTTGAATTTAATTCAGGAGATTCTTTTGTTAAAAATGGTAAATTTAAAAATAAATTTTCATTTAATGTTGGATATTCAATTTCATATTTTTTTTCTTGACATGTATGATCATTTTCTTCACATGTTTTTTCATTTAATGAATAATTGATGAAAGTAAATAGAAGAAGGAAAGAAAAATAAAAATTCATTTTTAAATATAAATAATTAATTTTTAAATATTTATTTTAAAAATGATTATTTATAATTTGAGCACGTATTAAAATATTAAAGATTTATTTATTCTATACTTATTAGATAATCTGAAAATTATAAACATTAATATAAGTCAAAGGATGAAGTTCTAATGTATTATATATTTGTTTTCTATTTTTCTAGATTTTCTTTATAAAAATCATTTTAGGAAAAATATTAATTTAAATCTCAATAAACACATTTCAAAGATGACTAAAAAGATTTTTTTAAAGAATTATTCTTTTGAACTAAAATTATTCTTTTATTTTCCTTTGCCAAAGTAAATTATGATTTATAATAAATTATTTTTAATTTGAGGAATAAATGATTATGTATTTCATCACATTCTAATATTTATTCATTAATAACAATTTATTTATCTTTCAAAGAATATCAAAAATTTATCTCGTGAAAATAAAATCTCACAAAATAAAAACAACCTAAAAATATTTAAAAAATATTAAATCTTGATATAAATCTTCAACAAACAAAATTATCTATTTAAGATCACATTTCAACTGTGAAATTTTCAAAATAATCAATTAATTAAATATCACAAAATAAATAATATGGTCATTATTAATTTATTTAATATGTTTATTCTTTGAAAATTAATTTTTAATTCTTTAATGTCTTATTTATTTTATCTTCGCTATTCTGAATGAAATTATATTAGAAAATAATACTCTTCATTCTTGTTTTAATCTTGTTACAAATTCTCTTTTGAAATCTGGTATTGAATTTTTAATTAATTTATCTTAAAATTTTTTATGAAAAAATAAAAATATATTTTTTAAATTAATTATTGAAAATAATTCTTCTGTACGCACATTTATTTTTAGAATCAATAAATAAGATCAAAAAATAGTATATTTATCAAATACTATAATTACAAAAGCAATCTGAAAAAATACTCATAAAAATTAAAATATGACTTTTATAAAAAATGAAAATTAATATCAACTTTAATTCCAAAACAAAATGAAAAAAAAGGGGGAAATTGAAAAACGAACAAAAAAAAGTATATCCATCTAAAAAACAATATTAAACTAAAAAAAATTAATTTTCAAAAATAACAAAAATGTATTCTGAAAACCAAATGTTATCTCCCCAAAATGTTCAAATTATGAATCAACAACAAATGTTGAATTTGAATATGAATCAACAACAAATGATGAATACCAATCAACAACAAATGATGAATACCAATCAACAACAAAACTATAATAATATTCTAATACCAGTTACAAATAATCAAAAGGTAGTAGCAAATAATTTCAATTTAAAATCTTCTCCTCAATTAATTCTTTGTCCCAATTGTGGTTATAATGGATATACTAGAGTCGCTCCAAGTTGTAATTGTGCTAATTGTTGCTGCTGTTTTTTCTGTTCTTGTATTATTTGGGCGTGTTTTCAATGTTGTAGAGGAAAAGATCTTAACTGTAGAGATGCTACTCATTATTGCTCTAAATGTAATACTCTTATAGGAAGTTATTCTGCATGTTAAAATTTCAAAAATTAAAAAACTTTGTTTTTATATATTTTTTTTATTTTTTTTGCCTTTTTTTATTTTTGTTTTTTGAAGAAAAGAAAATTTGAGGAGGATGAAATAATTTTATTGATGTATTATTAAGAAAATTACAAAATTATTGCATAATAAAATTAGTTACATTAAAATATTATTAATTATAAATCAAATAAATTTCTTTTTAATTTTCTCTAATTTTTTTTACAATCTTTGATTTATTCTTTTATCTTTTTTATGAATATTAAAAAAAAATTATTTAGATTTCTTAAATTTTTTTTCAATCAGATAATTCATAATATTTTATGAAAACTAATCTTTATATATTATTATTTCTGTTTTCATTAAATATTAAAAAAAGTAATTAAGAGAATTCTGACCAACAATTATTTTTACATAAATTTTTAAAACTTTGTTTATTAATTATTCATTATTTTAATTTAGTTTCTCTCATTTATTAGTTTATGTTTAGTGTTTTTTTGGATAAATATCATTTTAAATACAATTTTTATTTTATTTCATTTTCTTATTTTTAATATAAATTGAAATTTTTTTAATAGATTATATTTTTTAAATTATTTTAAATCTATAAAAAGTAAATCAAAAAAAATATAATAATATTTATAATTAGTTTAAATCTTCCAAAATTGAAATCTTTTTTTATTTTTTTTACATATATATAAA